>OCTX012150703.1_pt1 | contig 13061 bp, 5 predicted proteins | sample 1539691 | NCBI WGS metagenome assembly OCTX01 (sample SAMN02144231, study PRJEB22623) | gut metagenome | biome: sheep rumen | host: Ovis aries | place: New Zealand
CCCGAACGGCAGCCAGCCCATGACCAAGAAGATGGTGGCACGCTATTCGGCCATGGTCGATTCCATCAGCGACGAACAGGTGAAGCTGATTCGCCGCATCATCCGCGAGAACAAGACCAACCGCATTCCCGTACCTTATATAAAAGACGCCGCCTACGCCCTGGGCTACGACGGACTGAAGGAGGCCCTCGACCCGGCGGCAGCCTACTACAACGACCCGGCGCTGGACAAGGCCAAGCAGCTGCTGGCCAGCTACGCCAAGCGCGAGCCGGGCAAGCCGTTCCAGGAGCTGACGATGAAGGACATGAACGACTGCGACGTCACGCTGAGCCAGTGGGTGGGGCGCGGACAGTATGTGCTGGTAGATTTCTGGGCTTCTTGGTGCGGCCCGTGCCGCAGGGAGATGCCCAACGTCATCGAGAACTACGAGCGCTACCACAGCAAGGGCTTCAACGTGGTGGGCGTGTCGTTCGACCAGAAGAAGGAGGCTTGGATGGCTGCCGTACAGCAGATGGGCATGCGGTGGCCGCAGATGAGCGACCTGAAGGGGTGGAAGTGTGCCGCCGCCGCCACCTACGGCATCAGCAGCATACCGGCCAGCATACTGGTTGACCCACAGGGAAAGATTGTGGCCGTCGATTTGCGCGGCAGGGCCTTGGGCGAAAAGCTGAAGGAGATTTACGGCGAATAGGCCACCAGCGAGCTTGTAACAGATGAACGGAAAGATACTCATTACGGGGGCCAGTGGTTTTATTGGCTCCTTCATCGTGGAAGAGGCCCTGCGCCGTGGCTTCGACACGTGGGCGGCCCTGCGAGGCAGCAGCTCGCGGCAGTTCCTGCAAGACGAGCGCATACACTTCATCCAGCTGGACCTGTCGTCGGAAGAGCGGCTCAAGGAACAGCTGCGGGGGCAGCAGTTCGACTATGTGGTGCATGCTGCCGGCGTGACGAAGTGTCTGGACAAGGCCGACTTCTACCGCATCAATACCGAGGGCACACAGCACCTGGTGCGCGCCCTCCGTGCATTGGGCATGCCGCTGCGACGCTTCGTATATATCAGCAGCCTGAGCATCATGGGGGCTATCCGCGAACAGCAGCCCTACACCGAGATACGCGAAAGCGACACCCCGGCACCTAACACGCACTACGGCAAGAGCAAGCTGCTGGCCGAGCAATGGCTGGACAGCGAGAACGAGGCACTGGCAAGCAGGAGGGAGCAGCCGTTCCCGTATGTCATTCTGCGGCCCACAGGTGTCTATGGGCCGCGCGAGCGCGACTACTTCATGATGGCAAAGAGCATCAAGGCACATACCGACTTCGCCGTGGGCTACCGCCGGCAGGACATCACCTTCGTCTATGTGACGGACGTCGTGCAGGCGGTGTTCCTGGCCTTGGAGAAAGGGGCAACGGGGCGCAGATATTTTCTCAGCGACGGACAGGTGTACCGCTCATCGACGTTCAGCGACCTCATCCGCCGCGAGCTGGGACGGCCGTGGTGGATACGCATCACCGCCCCTATCTGGCTGCTGCGCGTCATCACGCTCTGCGGCGAGTACACCGGCCGGCTGACGGGCAAGGTGACGGCACTGAACAACGACAAGTACCACATCATGCGGCAGCGTAACTGGCGGTGCGACATCACACCGGCACAGCAGGAGCTAGGCTACCGGCCGCAGGTGATGCTGGACGAGGGCGTGCGGCGTACGATCAAATGGTATAAGGAGAACGGATGGCTGTAAAGGAGCTCTTTGCTATTGACAAGAAGCCCATAAAAGGGCTGCTGGCCGTAGAGTGGATAGCCTTGGCATACCTGCTGTTCACCGTGCTGATGATGGCTTTCATGTGGACGAAGATGCAGCATGCCGAGCCCTTGCTGTGGGGGCGGTTCCGCTTCCTCACCACCACGCTGGCCCTATGGGCGGTCTATCGCATGGTGCCCTGCCGACTGACGCTCTTCTTCCGCATTGCCGTGCAGATGATATTCCTCAGCTGGTGGTACCCCGACACCTACGAGCTGAACCGCAACCTGCCCAACCTCGACCACCTCTTTGCGGCGGCAGACCAGGCGGTATTCGGCTTCCAGCCGGCCCTGCTCTTTTCCGAAAAGGTGCCGTGGGGGTGGTTCTCGGAAATCATGTGCATGAGCTATGTCAGCTATTTCCCGCTCATGGCGCTGGTGCTTATCTACTATTTCCTGGCTCGCTACAACGAGTTCCGGCAGGCGGCATTCATCCTGCTCGGCTCGTTCTTCATCTATTATGTCATCTTCGTACTGCTGCCCGTCACCGGCCCGCAGTATTACTATCTTGCCGCCGGCACCGACAACATCGCGGCGGGCACGTTCCCACACCTGGGCGACTGGTTCTACAGCCACTACGAGCGGATGGCACCGCCGGGATGGACGGACGGTTTCTTCTACCATCTGCTGGAGGCGGCCCACGATGCCGGCGAGCGGCCCACGGCGGCCTTCCCCAGCAGCCATGTCGGCATCACCACCGTCGTCACGCTGTTGGCTCTGCACACGCGTAGCCGCCGGCTCGTCGCCACCGTGCTGCCCTTCTACATCCTGATGTGTTTCGCCACGGTGTATATCATGGCCCACTATGCCATCGATGTTGCAGGCGGACTTGTAACGGGAGCCGTCTTCTACTTTTCGCTGCAGTTCCTGTGGCAGAGACATCAGGGACCATCGCGTTAAATATCCTTAAATTATTACAAAATTCTTTATAAAGAGAAGTGCTTCCCCCGCGTTGCAGCCCGTGGAGCCGGTGGAACCGGTGGAGCTGGCGGGGGAAGCACTTCAGCGTCTTTCTCATATACGTTTTACCTGATTTCCATGCCTCCCGGGATGGGTCCATCGATGATGATGAGTTGGTCTTCCAAGGGGAGTCCGGTGGTCTGTACACTGTTGATGAGCAGGTTTTGCTGATACTGCAGTGCCACGATGCGCTGCTCAGGGGTGGTATATGTTTTCTTATTCATAGTCGTTTTGTTGCTTCGTTTTGAAAGGGTCGCTACGCCCGAAGGCTTCCGGGCGTAGCGGCCGGGATATTCTTTGTTATTTAATCACGATCTTTCTACCATTATTAATATATATGCCTTTCTGTGTAGGCTTGCCCTGCAGACGGCGCCCGTCCAGCGAATACCAAGCCTCATCCCCGGCCTCTCTCCGATCGGAGAGGGGAGTAGTTACTCCCAGCGTTGAATCATCGCCGTCGAAGCTGATGTTGAATCCGTCTATGCGCGGAGCCTCCGTGCCGCCATCGCCTATCTTGAAGTAGGCGCGGCAGGCACCGATGCTGGTGCCAGCGGCAGCATAGTAGAGCTTGTTCTCGCCGCCCATGAGCAGGATGCTCTTGTCTTCAGCAGCGAACGTGTGGCTGGAGTAGGTGCCGATGAAGCTCACCTGATTGTTGCCCGTGCCGAAGACGCAGTTGTTCAATTTGTTGTCGATGGTTACGCCGCTGAATACGGGGCCCACGAGGTGCTGATTGCCGTTAAGCGCATAGGTATCAGCACTAAACTTAATAATATAAGGAACGCCGGCCTTCAGCTTATCCGTCACTTCCTCGAACTTCAGGTTGAGCGTCGTGCCGTTGACGCCGGCTTCGGTCAACTGGTATGCAGAGACCTCCTTGAGCGCATTGATATTGTAGTCGAAGGGCAGGCAGAGGGTGTTCCACTTATCGTCCAAGTAGAGTGTGCGGCCGTTGAGGGCTGCCGTGATTCCCTTGCCGTTGTTGTCGGTCAGCGTGTTGCCATTGTCGCCCTTGTCCTCAATCATGATGGCAGGTACAATCCTCTTGCCGCCAATGTTGCCGGTGGTGGCAATGATCTGGTCGTCGTCGATGACGAACGACTTGCCCGTTCCGAAGGTGACGTTGGTGGCATAGCTGCTGCATTCCATGTAATCGGAAGCCTCTTGCCAGCCGATGGTTAGGTTACCGCTGGCTGCTCCAGTATCAGAGCCGATGCCAGCAGCATCCTTGCCGCCCTGTATCTCTATCTGTCCGCCCTGGATGGTCAGCGTGCCTGCCGTTGCAGCACCGATGCCCGACTTGCCGTCGGCGCAATCGTCAATGATGAGTGTACCCGGACCGTCGATGGTCAGGCTGTTGCCGCTGGCCAGTTCGAAGCCCTTTCGGGCGCGGAGCGTGGCGCCTTCACCAAGATACAGCGTGGCATTGCCGCTGACGGTGATGCGCTCATTGACAGTCACATCATCATCATAGACCTTATACGACTCTTCACCCAGCGTGGTCGTGGAGCTGGTGACGGGTATGTTGCCGGCCACGGCGAAGCTGAAGCTCTCTGAGCCGCTGCACGTGCCCGTACCGCTGACGGTCAGCGTATAGTCACCTATCGCAATCACCGGTTCCGGATAGGTGGTACAGGTGAAGTCCTGGTCAGCCGTGAGCGGCGTTCCGTCGGCAGCTGTCACGGTGGGTGCGGTAATATTGATGCTGCTGCCTGTGTACTGATAGCCCTCCTGCACGTCGCTGACGCTACAGCGCATGTAGTAGGTGTTGCCGTCGGCAGCCGTCACCTGCTTGCAGATACCTTCTGCAGGCTTAGTGGCAGAAACCAGCGTGCCGTAGCCGCCTGCTTCGGTGGTCTTGTAGCATTGGGTTGCTGTGACGTTGCCGCTCGTACGTGCGAGGTCGAGTTTGCCGGTGCTCTGCTTGCCAGCCATCAGGTAGAGGCAGTTGGTCATGGTCTTGGTACCCTCCTTGTCGCCCCATCCGAGGAAGACACCCTTGATGCAGTCACTGCTTGCCAGTATCTTGCCGCTGTACACGCAGTCTTTGATGGTGGTATTGCTGCCGAGGGCGTGACCTACGATGCCGCCCGTATATGAGACGCCATAGATGGTGGCTGCCACCTTGCAGTTCTCGATGGTGTTGCCCGCCTCATCAGCTGTACCGCCGGCAAAGCCCACAAGGGCTGCCGCATGCACACCGCCAGATACCACGCCCTTCACGGTGAGATCCTTGATGGTGGCGTTCTTGATGTAGCAGAAGGGTGCAGTACCCCGGTTCCTGTCGTAGATATGGATGTCGAGGGTATGGCCGTTGCCCAGGAACGTGCCGCTGAAGGCTTTGTCCGGCGTGCTGCCTGCGACGGTGCCCACCTTCTGACTGACGGTGATGTCGGCCATCAGCTTCACCGTCTTGCCGCTGTAGTCATTGCCGCCGTTGACATCGCTGGCAAAGAGTTTCCAGTCTTCATCATTTTTGATGACGTAGGGGCTTTCTGCCGTTCCTACGCCATCCACCTTGGTGTAAGGCACAATCTTGCCGCTGATGTTCTGGGTGGTGACTATCGTCGTTGTTCCGTCAAGGAGGAACTGCTTGCCCTTGGCAAAGTTGAAGCTGCTCACGCTATAGCTGCTGCACTGGATGAAGTCTGTCTCAGCACTCCAGCCAAGTGTCAGCTTGCCGCTGATGACTCCATTGTCAGTACCGATGCCGGCAGCACCCTCGCCGCCGTTGACGGTCAGCTGGCCGCCGTTGACGATGAGTTCGCCCATGGTAGCGGCTCCGATGCCCGACTTATTGGCATCACAACCGTCGATGAGCAAGGCACCCTTGCCTTCGATGGTCAGCGTGCTGCCTTTGCCCAGTTCGATGCCCTTCTTGGCGTGGAGCGTCGCGCCCTCGGCGAGATGCAGTAGGACGTTACCATTGATCGTGAGGCGCTGCTCCAGGGTCTCGTCGACATTGATCAGATATTTGCCTTGGTTCAGTGTACCATAGTAGGCGGGAATATCTTTGTCGACCACGTAGATATTCACGGTCTTCGTGCCGCTATAGTTGCCCTTACCGCTGATGGTTACGGCATAGTTGCCCATCTGCTGCACGGTGGCAGGGGTGATGGAGTAGGTATAGTCGGTACCTTTCACGAGCGTCTTGCCAGCAGCGGTGATGACAGGGTCTTCGATGGTGATGTTGTTGCCCGTGTACTCATAGACGTCTTTGCCGCTGATGTGGCAGGGAATGTAATAGGTCTGGCCGTCTTTGATCCACGGCGTGTAGATTTCGTTTTCGGGCACGGTGGTAGTGAGTTTTGCCGATCCGCCCAAGGTGCAGGCATTTTCGGGATATCCAACATAATCATCACCTATCTGATCATTTAAATAGTAGCAGTCGGTGACCGAGCCGGCATCGCCCTGCAAGCCTATGGGGTGCATGGTGTCAATGTTGATGTAGGTTCCTGCCTCCACACAGCCAATAAGTACGGGGTTGCAGCCGCTTTCGTTCCAACCCCAAATGCCACCGACGTTGTTCCAGTCGCCATCCACACCGTTGACGGAGTAGCCCTCGACGCTGCCGGTGAAGACACAGTTCTTGATGGTGGTCGATGACGACATGCCGTGGCCTATGATGCCTCCCGCATAGTTGTTGCCTATCAGGAGCTTTGCCGTGACGGTGCAGCCCTCTATCAGGTTCGTGCCCTCGGCGAATCCCACGATGCCTGCCGTGTGATAACTGGCAGACTTGATGGTGCCTGCCACTGTGAGGCCCTTGATGGTAGCGTTCTTGATATAGTGGAACGGTGCCACGCCCTGAGCGTTCATATCGTTGCCGGTGGCATCGCTGCTGATGTTGCACGTCAGCGTATGGCCATTACCGATGAAGGTGCCGCTGAAGGGCCTGTCGGCATGCAGACCCACAGACCTGGTGGTGATGATGTCGGCGGCCAGCTGTATATACTTGCCGCTATAGTCAGTGCCGCCGTTGACATCGCCTGCAAAGTGGTTCCACTGTTCAGCATTGGCAATGGTGTAGGGACTGCTCTCCGTTCCATCGCCATTTTCCGACCAGGCTCCTGTTTCTTTTTCAAACGTCACTGTTACGTTGACGTCGCGCTTCGGCATGGTGAAGGTATAGCCAGAGGCGGCATTGCCATTGACGCTGACATTATTGCCGTCGGCATCTTTAACGCTGATGCTCTGCACTGTGCCATAGTCTGCTTTCAGTGTCACGGTCTTGCCGGGGCGCGTCCTTTCCGGGTCAGCTGTCATGCGTCCATAGCCGCTGCCGACGCTGACGTTGACGGCAAAAGGAAACTGAATGGCCTGACGATAGAGGTCGTTACCGCTGAAACTGCTGAGGTAAGTGTTCAGTTTATCGTCATCTGCCAAGTCCTCTTCGCTATGACCATTACTAAAGTATTCACCTGATTCGCGAAGGTCACCCACCCAGAGATTGTCCTCTTTATGATTGTTCGTACGCGTGCCATAGAATGTGACGTTATTTGCTACCCGCAAGAAACCGGCTATTCCACCGACAGCATAGTTCTTAGGATTCGACACGTTACCCGTCATGCAACAATACTTTACTACCGGTTCAACACTATGGGCAATTGCAGCCGCTCCGACAATGCCTCCTAAATCTGCATCGGTGCTTGTATTATAATGGTTAGTGCTGATATCGGCGCTCACCCAACAGTTTTCAATGTTGCCATTTTTGAGGATGCCGGCGATACCACCTACTTTTCGTGCATTTTTGAGCGATATTTTACCGGTAACATGAAGATCCGATACAAATCCCCATTGGGTTAAAATGGCAAAAAAGCCCTGCTCATTACTGTTTTCAGTTCCGTCGCTTCCCGTAATGACAATGCGGACAGTATGGTTGTTACCATAGAAGTGCCCTATGTAACCTTTAGAGTCGAACCCTAATGGTTTCCACTTCGTATTCTCGTCACCCATGTTGAGGTTGGCATTCAAGTAGTAATTGTGTTCATAATAGTCCTTGGAGTTGGTATCCCAGTTGGGACTGACACCCTCTCCAGAGTCGTCATCCCAGTGCTTGGCTACGTAGGCCAGTTCGGCTGCCGTGTTGATGACAACAACATCTTTGATTCCGCCATAATTCGGATAAAAAATCGGCCTCGATAGTGTTGAGCCGTCCCATACGTCGTCATAGACGATGGGGAAAGTAATCTGTCCCCATGCTCCCTGCACGACTGCGCCGAGCAGGAGCATCATGAATAATAGTTTCTTTTTCATATTTTTATATTAATAGATTTAATTTAGTTTCCTTGCCGCGCCTAAGATTGCAAAATTAAGAAAAACCCCGCAAACCACCAAGAAAATAGCACATGCCACCGCAAATTTTGTGATTTCTGAAACTGTTTTGTGAATTCTGTAACTCTTTACACGTCCTGACCTCATCAATGCGTCGTCCTGTTTTGTTATATTTGTGTGTTATGAAAGTACGGCAAAGAGCGAAGCAGGACTTTCCGTCTGCTTCGCTCTTTCTCTATTCGGTTGTCGTCGTTTTTACCTGATTTCAATGTCTCCCGGGAGGGGCTCGCCGATGAAGATGAGTTCGCTGCCGGCCGGGAGTCCGTTGGTCTGTACACTGCCTATAAGCAGGTCTTGCTGGTGCTGCAGTGCTACGATGCGCTGCTCGGGGGTGGTATATGCTTTCTTATTCATAGTCGTTTCGTTGCTTCGTTTTGAAAGGGTCGCTACGCCCGAAGGCTTCCGGGCGTAGCGGCCGGGATATTCTTTGTTATTTAATCACGATCTTCTTACCATTATTAATATACACGCCTTTCTGTGCAGGCTTGCCCTGCAGACGGCGACCGTCGAGCGAATACCAAGCCTCATCCCCGGCCTCTCTCTTGTCGGAGAGGGGAGTAGTTACTCCCAGCGTTGAATTATCGCCGTCGAAGCTGATGTTGAAGGCCGTCAGCTGCGGAGCCGACGTGCCGTCGCCAATCTTGAAGTAGGCGCGGCAGGCACCGATGCTGGTGCCAGCGGCAGCATAGTAGAGCTTGTTCTCGCCGCCCATCAGCAGGATGTTGTGGTCCTCAGTCGAGAACTCCTTACTGTTATAGGTTCCGATGAAGCTCACTTGGGTATAGTCGCAGTTGTTCAATTCGTTCTTGACAGTCACGTCTTCGAAGACGGGGTTGACGAGGTCCCAGGTGGAGTTGTTCACATAGCCCTCTTCCTTTGCCACCTTGATGATGTACGGCACACCGGCCTTGAGTTCCGTGACGGCATTGTCGAAGGTCAGGTTGAGCGTGGTGCCCTTGATGCTGGCATCAGTGAGCGTGCGGGCCTCAACATTTCTTAATTCGCTGATGTCGTAGTCGAAGGGCAGGCAGAGGGTGTTCCACTTGCCGTCGAGGTAGATGGTGCGGCCATTCAGGGCTACAGCAGTCTTCTTGCCGTTGTACTTCTGCAACTCGGAATCGTTGGTGCCACCCTGGTCGTCGAGCAACATGGCAGAAACGATGGTCTTTCCGTCGATATTCTTTGTGGTGGCGATGGTCTGTTCGTCGGCGATGACAAACCTTTTGGCCAGCGTGAAGTCATTGCTGATTACCTTATAGCTGCTGCACTTGACGTAATCGCTAACGGCACTGGTACTGATGGCCAGAACACCGCTGGCAGTCTTGTCTTTGTCAGAGCCGATGCCGCCAGCACCCTCTGCACCCTGGATGTCCAGCTGTCCGCCATTGATGGTGAGCTTACCCATGCTCTCGGCACCGATGCCCGACTTGCCTGCGTCACAGTCGTTGACAACCAGTGCGCCGGGGCCCTCGATGGTCAGTGTGTTGCCGCTGCCCAGTTCGATACCCTTAGGAGCATAGAGTGTAGCACCTTCGGCGAGAATCAGTGTGACATTGCCGCTGATGTTGATGCGGTTATTGTTGACCAGGTAATGATACACCTTATACGTACCTGATGTCAGTTCTTTCGTCTCGCTGGTAACAGGGGCGTCCTTGCCCACGGCGAAGACAAAGCTCTTCGAGCCGGTGTAATTGCCCTTGCCACTGACGGTCAGCTTGTAGTTACCCTCTTCCTTCACGGTGACAGGATCGGTGGTGCAGGTGAAGTCGGTTTCCGACGAAAGCACTGTCTTGTCGCGTGCAGTGACGGTGGGTATGATAATGTCGATGTCGCTTTCCGTCCACTTATAGTAATCCACCACGCCGCTGACGGTGCAGGGAATGTAGTAGTTCTTGCTGTCGGCAGCCGTTACCTTTTTGCTGATTTCGCCAGCAGCGGCTTTTATATCAACCTGTGTGCCGTATGTACCTGCATCGGTGGTCTTGTAGCAGTTTGCATTTACCGTGAGGCTACCGCCCTCCTTCTGCCGAGCGAGGTCGAGATTGGTGGTGCTCTGCTCTTCAGGCATCAGGTAGAGGCAGTTGTCGAGCGTTATCTGCCCGCTATTTTCGCCCCATCCCAGTATGGCACCCCTGCCTTGTGCAGCGTTCAACATCAAGCCGCTGTACACGCAGCCCGTGATGGTAATCTTGCTATTGAGGGCATTGCCCACCAGACCTCCTATGTAATTATAGCTGCTGATGGATCTGGGTCCGGTGATGGTGACCGACGACGTACAGTTCTCGATGGTGTTGCCCGACTCGCTGGTTGTGCCGTCGGCATAGCCCACGAGGGATGCGCTGTACCTCTGGCCGGTGATTTTGCCGTCCACGTTGAGATTCTTGATGGTGGCATTCTTGATATAGTTGAAGAGTGCGATGCCGTTTTGGAAGTAGCTCTTGATATCGACGGTGATGGTGTGGCCGCCGCCGTCGAAGGTGCCGCAGAAGGGACGGCGATACCTCACGTTGTCCGACCATGCGCCTACCATCTTCGTCACGTCTTTAAGGTTAATGGCCAACTTCACATACTTGCCGCTATAGTCGTTGCCCTCATTGACAGTTCTGACGAAGAAGTTCCAGTCGCTAATATCGTCGATAAGGATGGGGTTCGTCTCCGTACCGGTTTTCCCGTAGGGCACAATCGTCTCGCCGTGGATGTTCGAGGCATTGGCTTCATCAGACTTGCCGTCCAACATGAATTTCTTGTCAAAGGTGGTTGACGCTACTGCATAATTGCTGCATTTGATGTAGTCTTCGGCGTTTTTCCAGCTCAGTGTCAAGTTACCGCCGGTACCTGTATTAGGACCGATGCCGGGAGCACCGTTGCCGCCGAGGATGTCCACTTGTCCGCTGTTGATGGTGAGTGTACCCATGGTGGCACCGCCGATGCCCGCATTATTCGCATCACAGCCGTCGATGACCAATGCGCCCGGTCCGTTGATGGTCAGGCTGTTGCCCGCAGTCAGCTCAAAGCCCTTCGCGGCAGTGAGCGTCACGTCCTTGAGAATATTTATCACCACGTCGCCCTTGATGGGGATGCGGTCATTGATGGTCAGGGTGTTATGCACAGTATATTCGCCAGTGGTCAGATCTTTATCATTACTTGCATCGCCTGCCACCAAGAAGGGAATGGTCACACTACCCGAGTAGTTGCCTTTACCGCTGACAACCAGATTGTAAGTACCCTCGCCTATCACCTTCGCAGGGTCGGTGGTATAGGTGTAGTCGGTATTCGCCGTAAGCGTAGTACCGTCGTAAGCCTTAACAGTGGGATTGTCAACAGTGATGTCCTCTCCTGTGAATTGATACAGCTGGTTAGCCTCGACCGTACAGGGAACATAGTAAGTTTCCCCGAAGAATGTCACCTGCCTGCTGATGTTGTTAGCGGGTACACTGCTGTATGCCTGTATGCCCTGGTTGGCAGGCAGATTGCCGGTATTGACAAAATAGCTTTTGGTGATGGGGTACTCCCCGTCTTCCCGAAGACTGCCAATGAAGGAGCCCGAAACCATGCCTGCTACGCTCTCGGGCTTCACGAAAGAATTGCTGATCGTGTAGGTAGAATACTCTGCGATCCCTTCCTTAAAGCCGATCAAGCCGCCACAGTGGGTGCTGCCGGTAGTGGTACTGAAGCTGCCGTCGAACACACAGCTTTCAATGCTGAGCTCATTATAGTTGGCGCCATAGCCTACCAGTCCGCCGTGCCAAGCCTCGCCGCTGACGTAGCTGTTGATGGCAACCGAGCTGCGGCAGTGGTCGAGGGTCAGCTTGCCATACGCGCTGCCCACGATGCCGCCGGCATACTTGCCCGTGGCGGTGATGGTGCCGCCGACGTTCAGGTTCTTGATGGTGGCATCCGTCGTATAGCTGAAGGGTGCCGTGTAGTCACCTCCCGTGTAGTCGATGGTCAGCGTTTTGCCGCCGCCGTCGAAGGTGCCGCGGAACGTGTTTTCGGCCGTTCCCACCACTGTCGTTACACCACTGATGTCGCTGGTCAGCTTGAGGTGCTGGTCGAAGTAGTTGTTGCCTTGGTTGACGCGATACGCAAAGCGCTCCCACTCTTCAGTGCTGGAAATGATGTAGGGACTTTCTGCTGTTCCATCACCGCCAAATTCAGTAGCTGCCTTATACCACTTGCCGTCGTATTTGACACCATGCTCGTATACCGTCAGATGACTGCACACACTGTACTCCTTCTTCACGCTTCCCACTCCTGTAGGTTCAGTTACGTACATGTCGGCAGGCGTACCTTTCGAGCCTGCTGGAGTGGTCTTGTAGGTATTGCTCATTGCGAGGGTGGCATCGTTTTTTACGAGGTCGAGGTTGCTGTTGTCCTGATTGCTCTGTCTGATGTAGAGGCAGTTCGTGAATTCCTGCGCTTCGCAATTACCCCATCCAATGAAGGCCGACCTGTTTAAACTATGCAACACACCTGTCATCACGCAACCATCCAAGGTAATGTTGCCGCCATGGAGGCAACCCACGAAACCGGCGGCGCTGTTACCTGCGACTAACGCATTCACCACGCAGTCCTCAATCTTGTTGCCCAAGCCAAAGGCATTGCCCACCAGAGCGGAGGTGTAGTCTCCTTCCCTGTTATTGAAGGTGCCGGCTATAGTCAGGTTCTTGATAGTGGCTCCACAGACCCATCTGAATGGTGCTAACCCCTTGACGCGGAGATCCTTATAATTTCTCTTGTCAACATTGAACGTAATGGTGTGTCCGCCGCCATCGAAAGTGCCTTGGAACGAAGACAGATAGCCACTGCCCACAAAAGGCCTCAGGGTGGTGTCATCTACTTTCAGATCGGATGATGTTGGGCTCCATATTTTTTCATTCACCACTGTCACGGTGATGTCACTCAACAGTTGCACGGTCTTGCCCTTGAAGGTGAATCCGTGGTTGACATAACTGGCAAATTCCTTCCA
>OCTX012147931.1_pt1 | contig 13058 bp, 10 predicted proteins | sample 1539691 | NCBI WGS metagenome assembly OCTX01 (sample SAMN02144231, study PRJEB22623) | gut metagenome | biome: sheep rumen | host: Ovis aries | place: New Zealand
AGGGCCGCCCCCCGCCACAAGCTCACCGCTTGTTCTATGGAGTGCGGGAATCCGCAAGGTCGGTACCCCCAATTACCCGAAACCACCTAGTAAGGTTTATATTATGTCACTATGACAGCCGTTGTCAGGCGACACCGGTTTCTATAATACAATGAGCATACGGGTCGCCATCCCCGCAATTGGCGGGCCTCTATGGCGCGACCGGTCACTCTTGATGCTTGGCAAGGGAGAACTGTATGGAAACTGCTGGAGCCGTCGGGAGCCCCTCCCCGGCGGGTGCCAATTCGAACATCCTGGTCTCCGTGGTCATAGGGTGCTACTACTCGGAGCACACGCTTAGGGACGTTGTCGAGCAGGTCATTGGGGTCTTCGAGGAGCTCGACGGCTACGAGTGCGAGTTCGTCCTCGTCAACGACGGCTCGACCGACGGGACCTACCCCCTCATCCGCCAGCTGGCCGAGGAGTACCCCTGCGTCAAGGGAATCAATCTCATGCGCAACTTTGGGCAGCACAACGCGCTCATGTGCGCACTCAATTTCACCTCCGGCGACTTCATCCTCGGAATGGACGACGACCTCCAGACGCACCCCTCCCAGATTCCCGTGATTATCGGGAAGATGGAGGAGGGCGGTTATGACCTCGTGTACGGGACTTACCGGGAGGACAAGAACGGTGCGCTGAAGCAGCTCTCGAGCTGGCTCAACCGATCGACGTCGCACGTCCTCCTGGGGAGGCCCAAGGACATCCGCTCGAGCAACTTCTGGCTGGTCACGAAGGAAGTACGCGACCAACTCATCCAGTACAAGAACTACAATCCCAACGTCGACGCGCTGTTCACGAGAATGACGAGCAGCGTCGCGAACGTAACCATCGAACACCACGAGCGCGCGTGGGGCCAGTCCGGCTACACGCTCTCGAAGCTCGCCAAGCTCTGGCTCTCCTACTTCAACTACACCGTCGTTCCCCTGCGCGCCATCTCCAAGCTCGGCGTCGGAACGGCTCTCGTGGGATTCGTCGCGGGAATCGTCACCGTCATCAGGAAACTGGTCGATCCTTCCATGGCTGCTGGATGGACGTCTATCATCTGCGTCCAGCTGTTCTTCTCTGGCATCATCCTCCTCACCTTGGGGGTCATAGGCGAATACCTGGGGAACATCGTGCTCAGCCTCAACGGCACCCCGCAGTACATCATCCGAGAGAAAGTCAACCTCGAGTGAGCGACAACGAACTTAGGAATCCGGAGCCCGAAGGCGGCGACGGCACGGACCCCGCACCCAGTCGTGACATGAAGTCGAGCACGATTAGCGCGCTCTTCTGGCGTCTCTTCGAGCAGGGCGGCACGGCTGCAGTCACCCTCATCGTCCAAGTGGTGATGGCGCGAATTCTCGCACCGGAGGAGTTTGGCACCCTCGCTATCATGCTCGTCTTCGTCAACGTCGGAAACGTGATGGTCCAGTCGGGTCTCAACACGGCAATCATCCAGAACCCCGACACGAACGACGACGACTGCTCGACCGTCTTCTGGATGTGCCTCGCAGTCGCCCTGCTCCTCTACACCATCATCTTTGTGTCGGCGCCATACATCGCGGCGTTCTTCAACACGCCCGAGATTGTCGGCCCGCTGCGCGTCCTGGTCGCCGTCCTGCCAATCAACTCCTACAACTCCGTGCAGGAGGCAATCATCGCGCGCAACCTCGAGTTCAACAAGACGGCGCGCGCAACGGTGGTGGCCGGCATCGTGTCTGGGACCACCGGCATCGTGATGGCGGTGTGGGGCTTTGGCATTTGGTCCCTCGTTGCCCAGCAGCTCCTGCAGCAGCTTGTCAAGTGCATTGTCCTGGCGATGCAGGTCGCATGGCGGCCCCGGCTCGTCTTTCACATCAAGCGCGCCAGAATCCTCTTTGGGTTTGGGTGGAAGCTCCTCGTCTCGGGCATCATGGACCAGGGCTACCAGGGCCTCACCGACCTCATCATCGGAAAGGTCTTCACCAAGCGCGACCTGGGATTCGTCTCACAGGGCAAGAAGTACCCCTTCTATCTGGGGGCAATGCTCGACGGCGTGATCCAACCCGTGATGCTCTCCACGGTCTCCCTGTGCCAGTCGGACGTCCAGCGCGTCAAACGGCTCGTGCGGAGGGCCCTCAAGACCAGTACGTTCATCATCGTCCCCTCCATGGCGGCCTTTGCCGTCGCCGCCAATCCAATCGTGCGCATCATCTTCGGGGACAAGTGGCTCCCGGCCGTCCCGTTCCTCCAGGCATACTGCCTCATCTACGCACTCCTTCCCGTCGACACGGCCAACCTCCAGGCGCTCAACGGCATGGGGAGGTCCGACCTCTTCCTGCTTCTTGAAATCATCAAGAAAGCGATTGGCCTGTCGACCATCTGCCTGACCTCCCTCGTCTTCCGTTCCATCAACGCCATCGTGATTGGCCAGGTCATCAGCAACTTCGTCTGCGTGTTCGTCAACGCGCATCCCAACAAGAAGGTCATCGGTTACGGGTACCTCGAGCAGGCAGGGGACGTGTTCCCCGCCTTCGTCCTCGCCCTGGCGAGCGCTGCCATTGCCCTACCACTGGGCCGACTTGGCTGTGCGCCCCTGACGTTGGCGCTCGCCCAGCTTGCGACCTTCTCGGTCGCATACCTAGTACTGGCACGACTCTTTCATGTGGAAGCATTCGACTATCTGCTGGCAACGCTAAGTGAGATTAAGATGAAGAGGTCTGCCTCATAGGGGCAGGCCTGCGAAATCGTTCCCCGTCACATTTGGAGTGGTTCATGTCCGATCGCATCCTAGTCACCCGTCCGTCAATGCCCCCGCTCGACGAGTACGTCCGCGAGATCGAGGGTCTGTGGGAGAGCCATTGGCTCACCAATATGGGCGAGAAGCACAAGGCCTTCGAGGAGGACCTCAGGCGCTTCCTTGGCATCCAGAACGTCGCGCTGTTCGTCAACGGCCATTCCGCACTCGAGTGCATCCTCGAGGCGATGCAGCTTGGCACGGACGGCAGACGCAAGGTTATCACCACCCCCTTCACCTTCGCCTCAACCACGCATGCCATCGTTCGCGTCGGCCTCGAGCCGGTCTTTGCCGACATCTCCCCCAAGACCTACACCCTCGACCCGGAGAGCGTCGACGCCCTCGTAGACGACGAGACCTGCGCAATCCTCCCCGTTCACGTGTACGGAATGCTCTGTGACGTCGACTCCCTCTCCGACATCGCCCATCGGCACGACCTCAAGCTTGTCTACGACGCCGCACATGCCTTTGGGGTCACGAGGGAAGGCGTTTCGGCAGCCGCGTTCGGGGACGCTTCGATGTTCTCGTTCCACGCGACCAAGGTCTTCAACTCCATCGAGGGCGGCGCAGTCAGCTTCGCCGACCCCTCTCTTGGGCCCTCCCTCGAGCAGTGGAAGAACTTTGGCATCACCAGCCAGGAGGACGTCGTGTACGTTGGCGGAAACGCCAAGATGAACGAGTTCGCCGCCTCCATGGGAATCTGCAACCTTCGCCACCTTCCCGAGGAGATCGCCAAGCGCCGTGTGATTGCGGAACGCTATCGCGAGCGACTCTCCGTCAACGGTGGGCTTACCCTTGCAGAGGGACAGGAGGGGGTTGCCTCCAACTACGCGTACTTCCCCGTCGTCTTCGAGGACGCCTTTGGGGCAACGCGCGACGACGTGTTCGAGTCCCTGCACCAGCATGACATCTACTCGCGCAAGTACTTCCACCCTCTCATCAGCGACTATGCGTGCTATGAGGGTCGCTTCGACTCCAGCAGAACCCCCGTCGCTCAAGAGGTCGCCAGGCGGGTGCTCACGCTGCCCATGTATGCGGACCTTTCCCTCGCAGGCGTCGACCGCATCTGCGACGTGGTGCTTGGGTGCGCGCGCTAAGGAGGTCCACGAGCCTTTATTTGGAGCCGCAATGATCGAAGAAACAGAGGAACAGAGGGGGCAGGGTCCCGTCGAGACGCGGGAGCCCCTCATTTCCATCGTGGTGACCGTCTATAACCACGAGAGGTTCATCCGCCGGTGCCTCGAGGGAATCGCCATGCAGCAGACGGAATACCCGTTCGAGGTCCTTATTGGGGAGGACTGCTCCCCCGACGGCTCGCGGGCGGTCCTGCAGGAAATGCAGCGCACGCTTCCCAGCAACTTTCGCTTCTTCTACCGCAAGCACAACATGGGCGCAATGGGAGACAACAACAGCGCAGACCTCCTCGCGCATGCGCGCGGCACCTACCTAGCAGTGTGCGAGGGCGACGACTTCTGGACCTACGAGGGCAAGCTCCAGAAGCAGGTTGGCTGGCTCGAGGCTCACCCTGACTACTCCGCCTGCTTCCATCATTGCACCGTCGTCGGCGCAGACGACTCCCCTACGGGCGAGAAGTACCCCGAGTGCCATCGCGAGGACTACACTCTTGAGGACTACTTCTACATTGTGATGCCCGGCCAGACGGGCACGCTCGTCACGCGCATGGACCCCTACTTGAGGGAGAAGGCCCGCTTCATGGCGCTTGCCACCTATGATAACTATGCCTCTGACAGAAGGAACTCGTTCATCCTTCTCAACATTGGCCGCGTGAAAGTCTTCCAGGGGGAGTGGAGCGCCTACCGCCACATCACGTCGGGAGGATCAAGCCATTCGTCGACCATCACCAAGGACGAACACTTCGCCCGCAACGAGCTCGCCTTCCACGAGACCCTGTATGCCTATGCACAGCGCTGGGGGTCTGCGGAGGAGTTTGTCACGACCGCGCGACGCTGCCTGTTCCGAGTGCGCTTCCGCTGGAGCCACAGCCGCGTCAAGCTGCTCGGGCTGGGGGACGTCATCTCGGAAGCATGGTCGGGCAACGACCGCTGGGGCTGCCTGTTCGCTGAGGTCAGGTGGTACGCCGTCCTTGGCCTGAGGGTACTTCGCGGACGGAGCGTCGTCCTCTAGGAGGACAGGTCATTGCTTCTCTGGCCCATCGAGTAGACGGAGTTGATCGCGAGGGCGAGCGGCCTCGGCCAGAAGCGTTCGAGCATCTCAAGGTCTTCGTCGGTACGCGTGCTGTCCTTGATCAGCGCCGAGGTGGTGGAGCCCTCGTGAATGCGATGGTGCATGAGAATCGCGTCCGAATAGACGAACTCGCCGTCCAAAAGTGAAAATCGCTCCCACGCATCCCAGTCGAGGTTGCTTCCCATCCCCTCCCTGAACGGGGGTCGGGGCAACAGGTCCATGTTCAGGGTGACGGACGGGCAGCAGATTGCGTTGCCAAACCTGAGGGTCATGCGCTTGACGCCCCGACTGCCCGAGATGCCATTCCTTCTCGCCAGGGGGCGAAGGAGGCGCCGCTTCACCTCCAGCAGCGTGCTGTCATCGACCACGTCGCCTCCCCTCAGCTCCCCGTAGTTGGAGAAGAAGAGCAGGGGCCTTGTTGCCTCGTTGATCTTCGCGAGCATGGACTCGACGTAGTTGGGCTGATAGGTGTCATCCTGATGTGCGAGGGTGACGAGGGGCGTTCCTGCACTGCCAACCGCGAAGTTCCAGTCTGACCCAATTCCCGGGGGGTTCTCGTTCACAACTAGCCTGACCCCCGATTGGCGCGCAATGCCCTCGATGTGGTCATTGGGAGTGGCGGTTGTGATTGCGACGTCCCCCAAGGTTGTCTGCGCGAGAAGTGAGTCGATACACTCCCGCAAGTACGGACTCTCCCCGTACGCGCAGACAACGAACGTGTGGTCTGAGGTCGAAAACACGGACCCTCCTTCAGGCATAGACAGCTAGTCGATCTTGTACAGGGCGCAGGGGCCGCTCACGAGCACCTCTGAGAAACCGGGGGTTTCCGAGGTGATCGAGGTGATGCCCTCGAAAGCGGACGGCACATAGTCGCCCCTCAGATTGATGAAGGACGCCTCGGAGTTCTGTGTGTTCATCACTAGCACGTATTCCGCACCAAGCTCGTTCACCGCCTGCCTCACGTCGGGATCGGAGGAGATGTTGCATAGTGAGGTGCGAACGAGCACGCTCTCAGGAGTCTCGGTCGGGCCGTTCTCATACCCAAACTCGCGGTAGTAGGTTCGGATGCCCATCCCCCCATAGGCGAGGAAGCTTCCGTCCATGGGGTTATTGATGACCAGGGCACCTTCCGGAACAATGAGGGCAACCTCTTGCAGAAACTCGCGCTCCTGTTCGTCCATGGGGACGTTCGTGTCATAGGCATCGCGAACAAGCTGCCGGTAGTCGCCAAAGGTTGTCTTAAAGGTCATCGTGGAGTATTCTTGACCGCTGCGCTTGAGCTCATCAAACTGGGCTGGAGTTATCGAGCTGTGCGCACCGGGCCAGTTGAACCCCGGCATGAAGCTGAGGATAAGAAACAGCGCGGCAAGCACGACCGCCACGAGACGCGGGTGGGCGTCGCGGCCCAGCCTTGCGTTGTACGAGTCGGTGCACAGGCATGCCATCTCGTACACCCACACGAACCCTCGAGCGGAAATGAGCGCCGCAAGCAGACAGGCCATCGCGGAGGTACGCATTGCGTCCGTATACCAAAAGCCCGCGACGAGCTGCTTGAGCGTGACGCTGGGGGAGGAGGCGGCAACAAGGTTGACGCCGCAAACGATGAGGTACGATGCCGCCAGCCAACGGGTCGGGGGGTCATACAGGCAGCACACGAATCCTACCGCGACGAGGGTGCCAAGGAGAACCTGCGCGGACATCTCGACGAAGAAGCCAAGGGTGTAGGTCTGGGTCAGGATGTTGATTACCTCCTGCCACACATACGCAAAGTTCCCCCAATACTCGCTGGTAATGGGCCGAAGCGCGGGAGAGCGGTAACAGAGCAGCCACACTGCCATGCAGCAGAGCACAAATGCCGAGGCAATCCCGAGCGATGCCACCCTTCCGTGACGCCCCGAGGAGACGCAGCCCTCGTAGATTCGCCAGGTGCAATAGGGAGCCAGCATGAGGAAGATCGAGAAGAGCGTGTTGGGATGCAGGAGAGCCTGCCCGAAAGAGGCGATAAGAAACGGGAAGAAGAGCGACGCCCGACGAGTCAGCACGCTGCCGAGCCTCTCCTTCCGAGCCCCCTCCTCCCCACCTTCCAGGGGAAGCAAGGCAAGCATGAACAGGGCCATAGTCGCAGGAAGAGAGGTGAAACCAGCCAGGTTGGGATAGAGGGGACCGAACATGGCCATACACCAAGGAAAACAGACGAACGAGACCCCCGTCATCGCCACGGGAAGGACGATCCCGCTCCTCCCCCAGAAGACGAGGGTTGACCAGCACAGCATCCCAAGAGGTAGGACGATGCCAGTGAACACCACAAGAGAGGCGTTAATTGCAACTGGCACAGAAACCCCCGCAAGCCTCATAAGCAGCGCACACAGCGCATACCACGCCGACGGGTAAAACGAATAGATTCCGTATGGCATGATTGCTGCGTCCTGAGCGGTAAGAAACGCACCAACTCCAAGGGAGGAAATGCGGCGCGCGTCGTAGAACGCGCGAATGCAGTTGAGGTGGTGCATCACGTCGTACTTCTGGAACACGACGTCTGGCGCGTCTATCTCCGACACAAATACGCTGTTGCAAACCAGCAGCCCAACGATGACGAAAAGAACGGGTTCCCAGGCGGGAATCGTCGGCAGGTCAACCGCACCACCAATTGCCCTGAGCCCAGCGCGCCTGCGATCGACCCGTGACGCGAAGGGCTCCCCCACCCCTCGCACAGCTTTCCCGAACAGCATCTGGGCGATGAGGATTGTGCAGGGAACGAGCAGGAGCGGGAAAAGCACCGTCGCGGGCGTCGCCGGAACGGAAAGAGCCGCGTAAAGCTCGCCGACGACAGAGATGGCGCCAATGGAGACTATCGGCGCGGCGCAGAGGGACCACGCCCGAGGCAGTCCCAGGGAGCGCAGGAGAAGAAAGCCCGGCACGACGAGCATCAGGAAGAGCAACAGGGATGGAACGGCAAGTTGAGAGAGCATCGGGACTCCTAGCAAAATACGGGGGCATCACTGCCGAGATTGTCGGAAGGAACATCTCTCAGGCTTTTCAGGCAAACCGCTTGGGCGTCATCACCTAATATAATATGCTAGATGTGCGTCGACTCTTCCCCAATGCACGCACAGATTCGTCAGGAGGAGACCATAAAAGAGTTCTGCAATCGCCCCATCACGCGCCGGCAGATGCTTCGGGCAGCAGGCATCGCGTCTGTCGCCCTCCTGTCGTCGGGCTGCGCCGCAGAGACGACGGATGAGGCTTCGCCATCGATTTCCGCCGGAGAGGACGGCATTGTCGTCCAGACCACGCCTCCACCCGAGCACTGCCGCTCCTTCGAAGAGGTCGTCTCCTCCGGCGAGATGGTGGTTGGCGTCAGTTCGGACGCCCGACCATACAGCTTCATCGACTCCACCGGAAACTACACGGGGTTCGATGCGGCATTCGCGGAGTGCCTAGCGTGGGACATGGCTGTCAGGGTCAGGTTCGTCGGAACGGACCCCTCCGACGTCGGATCGTTCCTCCTCTCGAACAAGGTGGACGTCGTCATAAGCAGCACTGCGCTTCCAGCCGAGGGCTGCCTGCAGGCGCTTCCCCTCATCGCCCCGCGCCAGGCAGTCGTGGCCGCCGCCACAGCCGGCCCCACCTTGGTCGAGTCCCCGCAGGGCATCGCTGTCGGAGTCTGCTCCGGAAGCCAGGCAGAGGCTCTCCTGCCCACCCTGTTGCCTGGGGCAAATTGTCACGTCTTCGAGTCCTTCTCCGGCGCCTTTCAGGCAATCTGCCTGGGGATTGTTGACGCGCTTCTTCTCGACCAGCTCGTCGCAAAGGCGTGGGTCAGGAGCAACCCTGGCTTCACGGTCGTCTTGGACGGGCTGGGCGAGCCCTGTCCCGCCGGGCTCGTCGTTGCCCCGGAAAACGAGGGCCTTCTCCAGGTCATGAACCAGGAGACGTCGGGGCTGGTCAGCAACGGCAGGGTGAGAGCGCTTTACAGCAAGTACGTCGTCCCAGACGCCCCCGACATCGACCCCTCGCAAATCCTGCTCCCGGTCGAGCCGCCCGCGTAGACATCGAGAACACCGCCCGCTTCCAGACCACCAGACGGGCGGACACAAGCCCCCACCACCCGCCAACGAAGGGAAAGGCACACAATCATGCAGGAAGGCAAGGAGATAGGTGGCTACCTGGAACTTGAGCGCTTCCACGGTGCCGAGTACCACGAGGGTCTCCTCGCGCTCGACTGTGCACGAAACTCGCTCGCGTATCTCATCGAGGCGCGCGATATTCGCGTCATCTGGGTGCCCTCGTTCCTTTGCTCGTCGGTTTCCGACGTCGCGGGCAGGTATGGGGCGGAGGTGCACGACTACCCCATCACCGAGGCGTTCCTTCCTAGCTACGAGTCGTTTGACCCCGCAGAGAGCGACTACGTGTACCTCGTCGACTTCTACGGGCTGCTTTCCGACGAGAACATCCTCGACGCGGGAAGACGCTTTCCCGGCCGCGTCATTGTCGACGAGGTTATGGCGTTCTTCCGAAGGCCCCTTCCTGGCTTCGACACCATCTACTCCTGCCGCAAGTTCTTTGGCGTCTCCGACGGGGCCTACCTAGCAACCACGGCGAGCATCGGGCGCAGCCTGCCACAAGACGAGTCGTGGGACAGGATGCGGTTCGTCCTCGGGCGCTTCGAGAGGCCCGCGAGCGAGTTCTATGCCGAGTCATCCGAAAACAACGTGCGTTTCCGCACACAGGACATCCATAAGATGTCACCAATCACGCACAACATCCTCAGAGCAATAGACTATGACCGCGCAATTGACCAGCGGCGTCGCAACTACGCCATCCTGCGCGACAGGCTGGACGGTACCAACCAACTCAAGCTCGTAGACCCATTTGGACCCTTCATGTATCCGCTCCTGCTAGAAGACGGCAGGTCCCTGCGCAAGCCGCTCCAGGCCCGTAAGCTCTACATCCCCATGCTCTGGGACCATGCCGCAGGTGCGTCGGGCGTTGCGGGGCGCTTCGCCAACGACATCCTCCCCCTGCCCGTCGACCAGAGGTACGACGAGGACGACATGGCATACATGGCGAATGTCGTGCTCGAACTTCTTGGGGAAAGCACCAGCTAGGTCGCCGCTCCCCTAGTCGACCAAGACGCGGATGTGATTCTTGATTTCGCCGAGCATCTCCCACATCTGCTCGCTGGAATCGAACCGCATGAACACCTGGCCCAGGGCCTTCGCCCCGTTAGTGAGACGCTCGACCGCGTCTCCCGGCTGGACATGGATGAAGCGGCGGTAAACGTGTGGCTCGATTTCGGCACTGAAGTCGATTCCGCGAAACGCCCCGTCGTGGTCTGCGTGGAGCACATAGGTCGAGACAATCTGGTCGCAGCCGTCGAAGTCCACGTCCATCGAATAGTCCCCCATCGCAAAGCGAACGTTTGCTTCGGCGAGGTCGATCCCAGAGATGTCGGTGAGCTCGAGCGGGATCAGGTTCCCCCCCGCGCGCCCACCGCACTCGAGGATGTAGGGGACCCCTCCCCTCCCAACGATGACCTCGACGTTCATCTCGCCAAAGCGAAGGCAGAGGCTGTCGACGAGGGACTGCAGCTGCTCGCGGACGGCCTGTTCCTGCCTGGGGGACAGGCCGGACGGGAATGCCTTTCCAACGGGGACCAACGGGTTGACCTCGTTGTCCCTGAGACAGCTCATGAGGCCCCAGAAGACCACCTTGCCGTCCTTGACGACGATGTCCCCACCAATGAGATGCGGGTGCTCGTACTCTATAAACTCCTCCGCGACCAGCAGGTCGTTCCTCGAATATGCCCGTGCGGAATCCAGCGCCGCCGCGATGTCGACAGGGTCGGGGGACTCAAGCCGCGTGACCCCCTTCGATCCTGAGGAGTCCGTCGGCTTTATCACGACGGGCCACGAGAGGGGGCGCACAAGGTCGAGCACTTCCTTCGGAGACAGCCCTGCGTAAAACGAGACGAGCTGGGGACAGGCAAACCCATGCTTCCTGAGATAGGGGTGGAAGAGCTGCTTCTCGCTGAGAACTAGGACGGACGGAAGTGGGTTCGTGGGGAGGCCGAGTTTCTCCGCTACGTACGCTGCGCTGGGAAGCGCGACATCGGAGCAGAACGAGAGGACGCCGTCCACGTGCTCCGCGCGCGCGACCTCGAGCATGAGCTCGCGGTCGGTGGTGCTCTTCTGGTAGAAGACGTCCGCAACGAACTGACCGGGGTTATCCGGAAGGTAGTCGCACAGGACCGTCCGAAGGCCCAAGCGCCGCGCGGTCTCGATTGCCGGAACCTGGAAGTCGGAACCGCCAAGGAGGAGGATGGTCTTTCCCTCGAGCGACCGCGGGTCACGGCCTCCGGTGCCTACCAAGTTCACCACTCCCACATCAGCCACGGAAAAAGGCCGTCGCAGCCTCAACGACCGTCGAGCGGTCATCATCAGCCATGCCGTAGTACATGGGCAGGCGGACCAACCTCTCCGACTCGCTCGTGGTGTACGTATCCATCCCGTTGAAGCGACCAAACTCCAGGCCGGCGGGTGAGCTGTGTAACGGAATGTAGTGGAAGACGCAGGAGACGCCCCTCTCCCTCATGTGCGCAATGAAGGACGTGCGTTCCTTGAGGTCGCGGAGCTTCAGATAGTACATGTGGGCGTTGTGCACACAGCCTTCCGGAACGCATGGCAGCTCGACGAGTCCCTCCGCCTCGAGCGGCCGAAGGGCCTCGTCGTAGAAGGCCCAGGTCGAGAGCCTGTCATCGTTGATTTGGTCCGCGCGCTCGAGCTGCACGAGAAGGTAGGCGGCGTTGAGGTCGCTCTGAAGGTAGGAGCCGCCGCGGTCGACCCACGTGTACTTGTCCACCTGGCCGCGGAAGAAGCGCTGCCGGTTTGTTCCCTTCTCGCGAATGATCTCGGCCCGCTCGACGAAGGCAGGATCGTTGACGAGAAGGGCACCGCCCTCGCCCATCGAGTAGTTCTTGGTCTCGTGGAAGGAGAAGCACCCGAACGTCCCGATGGTTCCCAGGGCACGCCCCTTGTAGGTGCTCATCACGCCCTGAGCCGCATCCTCGACCACCAGCAGGTTGTGGCGGCGCGCGATGTCCATAATCGCGTCCATCTCGCAGGGCACCCCGGCGTAATGGACGGGGACGATGACCCGTGTGCGCTCGGTGATGGCGTCCTCGATCAGCGTCTCGTCGATGTTCATCGTATCGGGACGAATGTCGACGAACACCAAGGATGCCCCAACCATCTGGAAGGCAGTCGCCGTCGACGAGAACGTGAAGCTCGGGAGGATGACCTCGTCACCCGGTTCGATATCGCACAGGATTGCCGCCATTTCAAGAGCTGCGGTGCCGCTTGTGGTGAGCAGGGCCTTCGTTGCGGAAAAGCGCTGCTCCATCCAGGCGTGGCACCGCTGTGAGAACGGGCCGTCCCCACAAATCTTCCTGTTGACTGCGGCTGCCTCGCGAACGTAGTCAATCTCTGGCCCAAGGAAGGGAGGGATGTTAAAGTTAATCATTGACCGGGCGCCTCCATATGAAAATACGTTTTATGAAGATGGTACCATGAACGGGGTCTCGCAGTGATAACCCTCCCTTTTCTTGGAGTTGACATGAACTGGCACCTCTACCTGTACCTCGTTGGAATGCTTGTCGCCTGCGCCCTGCTTCTCCTCATCCTCTGCCAACTCATGCCCGAGCTTCTCCGCCCCTCCCGCAGAAGGAGAGCGGCCGAGCTCTCGATGCTCGCCTGCATCGTCCTCATCGCGCTCCTCACCATCTACCTCAAATTTTACAGCGGGCAACTCTCCTTTGCCTACCTGGACGTTGGCAACGACACGTCGGAGCAGTACCTTCCGTACTACTACAACATGCTTGACTCGATTCGTGGCGGCACCCTGGGGCTCTGGAACCACGAATACGGACTTGGCACAAGCCCGATGTCGTACCAGTCTTGGACGCTCGACCCCTTCAACCTCGTCTTCGTTCCCCTCGGTATCCTCTTGGGGAATGCCCGAGTCGCACTCGCCCTCGTGATGGTCCAGTCCCTCAAGG
>OCTX012282360.1_pt1 | contig 13057 bp, 6 predicted proteins | sample 1539691 | NCBI WGS metagenome assembly OCTX01 (sample SAMN02144231, study PRJEB22623) | gut metagenome | biome: sheep rumen | host: Ovis aries | place: New Zealand
TTAATTCAAACGGTGCTCCGAAGTTCACTGATATAGAAGTTGAAGCTCCTGCTGAGAACAACGAAGATGATATAACAGACTCTGCTGATACATGGACAGAGCTTCTCACAAACCTCAATGTATGCTCACAGAAGGGACTTATTGAAAAGTTCGACTCAACCATCGGTGCAGGAACAGTCCTCATGCCTTTCGGCGGAGCTTATCAGCTTACTCCTTCACAGGCTATGGCTGCAAAAATACCGGTACTCACAGGCGAGACAAATACCTGCTCACTTATGGGCTGGGGCTATAATCCTGATATATCTGAAAAATCACCTTACCACGGTGCAATGCTCGCAGTTGTTGAGTCAATTGCTAAGGTAGTTGCAGCCGGCGGTACATATAAGAAGTGCTGGCTCACATTCCAGGAGTACTTCGAGAGAACTCAGAACGATTCACGCCGCTGGGGTAAGCCTATGGCAGCACTCCTCGGTGCATTTAAAGCTCAGCTCGAAATGGGCTGCGGTTCTATCGGCGGTAAGGACTCTATGTCCGGTACATTCGAGAATATCGATGTACCTCCTACACTCGTTTCATTCGCAGTTTCAACTGCAATGGCTGACAAGGTCGTATCTACAGAATTCAAGAGTGCCGGCTCACAGGTAATACTCATTACCCCTGAGTACGACGAAAATGGTCTCCCTGTATGGGACAGCATAAGATCATGCTTCGATAAGGTCGAGGATATGATAAAGAACGACCGTGTAAATGCTATCTGGACTCTCGGTTACGGCGGTGCTGCTGAGGGTATCGCAAAGATGTGCTTCGGTAACAAGATAGGCTTCGAGTTCACAGCTAAACTCACAAGCAAGCAGCTCTATAAGCCATGCTACGGCGGATTCGTTATCGAGCTCAAGGGCGACGCTCAGAGCGACGAACTCCTTATCGGTAAGACTATAGAGGATTACAAGATCATCGCAATGGATTATACTATCAGCCTTGATAACCTCCAGAGAGCTTGGGAGGGCAAGCTTGAACCTGTATTCCCATGCCGTATTAAAACTACCGATGCTACTCCGGAGACTTACTCTAACACTGACAGACTCCAGCTTGCAGCATCTATCAAGGCAGCTCAGCCAAGAGTGCTCATTCCGGTATTCCCAGGTACAAACTGCGAGTACGATACAGAAAGAGCATTCCAGAGAGCCGGTGCTAAGACCGAAACTGTTGTTATCCGCAACCTCTCAGCTGCTGATATTGAAGACAGCGTAAGCTACTTCGAGAGAGCTATACGTCATTCTCAGATAATAATGATCCCTGGAGGATTCTCCGGCGGTGACGAGCCTGAGGGAAGCGGTAAGTTCATTACTGCATTCTTCCGCAATCCTAAGATAAAGGAAGCTGTTCACGATCTTCTCAAGAACCGTGACGGACTTATGCTCGGTATCTGTAACGGTTTCCAGGCTCTTATCAAGCTCGGACTCGTACCTTACGGTGAGATAGTTGAAATGACAGACCAGTCTCCTACACTTACATTCAATACCATTGCAAGACACCAGAGCATGATGGTAAATACTCGTATCGCTTCAAATAAGAGTCCATGGCTCTATGGCTGCGAGGTAGGCGACATCCACACTATCCCGATCTCACATGGTGAAGGACGCTTTACAGCTCCTGCAAGCCTTATCCAGCAAATGGCTAAGAACGGTCAGATCGCTACACAGTATGTTGATCCGGACGGAAATCCTTCTATGGACATCAGATACAATCCGAATACTTCTGTCGAGGCTATCGAGGGTATTACTTCTCCTGACGGACGTGTTCTCGGTAAAATGGGTCACTCCGAGCGTATCGGCAGCTTCATAGGCAAGAACGTTCCAGGTAATAAGGATCAGAAAATCTTTGAAAGCGGAGTTGCTTACTTTAAGTAATATAAGGCGGACTTTCAGTTCGCTGATCGTATAAAAATCCAAGCCATAGTACTTCTGATGTTTTATCAGAGGTGCTATGGCTTTTTATTGATAAAGTGATAGGACATTATTCATCTAAAAAGCATATCCGCTCCCGCTATACTGCGAACGCATCAATGCTGAATACCTTTACTAACTGTGATTTATAAATAAAATATTACAGAAAAAATACAAATTCCTACGAAATCGTATAAAGAGAGATCAAACAGTTGACTTTTACCGCAATTTCTGATATTATAGATATGATGCGTATTTTATGCATTAATATACTAAAATTAAGGAGGAGCTGCTTTGGGCGATAGTAAATTCTGTTACAAATGCATGGAAAAATATGATTCCGACCACAATATCTGTCCGCATTGCGGATATGATAATTCAAGATCTCATAATCCAATGTATATTACCCCAGGTACAATACTCCATGACAGATACCTTGTCGGGGTTCTGCTTGAATATAACGGCGAGGGTGCAACCTACATCGGACATGATATATCTACTGGCTGTAAGGTCATGCTCAGAGAATATATGCCTATAAACCTCTGTACCCGTGTCAGAAATAAGGCTACAATAAGCGTAAACTACAATGATCTTGCTAAGTATAAAGCTTTCATGGCTGAGTACACAGAACTCAACAAGTCACTTGCAAGAATGAGAAACGATTCAAATATCAATCCCGTTCTTGATATGTTTGCGGAAAATAATACCACTTACACCGTTTTTGAGTATATCGAGGGTGTAAAGCTCCTTGATTTTCTTAAAGAAAATGCCGGAGAACTCAGCTGGGAACAGGTCGCAAAGCTATTCCCTCCCCTTTTCACTACAATAGGCCGCCTGCATAATGCAGGTATAATCCATAGAGCGATAAGTCCTGATACCGTGTATATCACAGCTAAAGGCGAACTCAGACTTTCAGGCTTCTGCGTATCTGCTGTAAGAACAGCAAATGCAGGTCTTGAATATGAGCTTTTCAAAGGATATGCCGCTCCGGAACAGTATTCTGCTAACAGCAGCAGCCGTCAGGGCTCATGGACCGATGTCTACGGTATTTGTGCTTTGATCTATCGTGCTCTTACAGGATGTATGCCTGATGATTCTACAGACCGTCTTAAACATGATGATCTTCATGAGCCTGCTATGCTCAATCAGCATATACCAGCTCACGTTTCAAGAGTTCTCATGGACGGTATGAACCTTAGCGGAAGAGACAGAATCCAGACAATAACTGAGCTCGTTACAAGACTTTTTGAACAGCCGACTCCTATAAAAAGTGCTACCGGCATCACTGCGGCAGTAAAAAATTATCAGGAACAGCCAACAAGAAGAGCTGACGGTTTCAGTGAACCGCCTGTTTATCAGCAGCCTCCTCAGCAGCCGATGTATGCACCGCCTCAACCGCCTCCGATGAATTATCCTCAGAGGAGCAACGATGATTACGACGATTATCAGTATGAGCGTGTAAACAACGTCGACAGAATAAAGGTGCCGATAATAATTGCTATCCTGCTTCTTGCCATACTCATGATAATTGCTGTTGTATTTATCAATATCCTCGGTTTAGGCGGCGGAAGCGATGAGAGTGCAAGCAAAAAATCCAAAAACTCATCAACAACCGATAACGTTATATCCGGTACTGTTGATCCTTCAGCTGCTACTACCCTTCCTGAAGATACTAAAGTTCCGGATCTTAAAGGCAAGTTCTACGAAAATATCAAGGATAAATGGGTCGATTACTTCGTTCTTGATCCTACTTATGAATACAACGACGATTACGACAGCGATATGATCTTTGAACAGGATATAGAACCAAATAAAATGGTAGCTGTCGGAACTGTTATAAAAGTTAAGGTAAGTAAGGGTAAAGAGTCTGCAACTATCCCTGATTTCAGCGGATGTTCAGTATCACAGTACAAAAACAGACTTGAAGGTGCAGGCATCTCCGACTTTAATTGTCAGTTCCTTCCTTCAAAGTGGGCTTATGGTACTCCTAATACTGTTATTGAACTTCAGGTCGACGGCAAAAAGGTATCTCCTGGAGACAGTTTCAGCAATAAGGAAGGCAAAAAGCTTACTATATACTATATTCCGGATTCTTCCGAAGGTCAACAGACAACTCAGAGTCAGTGGACTGAAACAACCACAGCTGCTCAGGCAACTACTCAGTATCAGGAGCCTGCAACACAAGCTCCTCAGCAGGTAACTGAAGCTCCACAGCCTGTAACTCAGGCACCTCAGCAGGTTACTGAAGCACCTCAGCCGATAGTAACAGATGCTCCGGTTGACACTCCTGTTGAGACTCCAACAAATGATGCCGGCGTTGAAACGTGGTAATATAAAAATAAAAGAGCTGCAACCGCAGCTCTTTTTTTATGCATTAATTCTGGTCAATTCCCTCTTTATACCTTTCTTCAAGCCATTTTATCATCTCAGCAAAGCCTTCCTCATTTTTCTCAAAATCGGCTTCATTTTCTATCTTCGCTTTCATCGAGCACAGTCTTCCGTGCCATGTCATAATATGGAGATTTTCTCCATTACTTATCTTATACGAAAAATCTTTAAGACTTCCGGAAAAGTCGTTTCCGCTTTCAAAATAGAAGAATTTAGGTATCTCAAATATTTCTGATACGCTCATTATTCCACCTCCCCGAAAAGCTCAACAGCTTCTTCAAGGTCATTAAACACTCTATGTATATACGGAGCAACTTCGTCATCAGGCTGAGTCATATCCGGTACCATGATAGTCATACATCCGGCTGAATTTGCGGCTTTAAGCCCATTAGGTGAATCTTCAAATGCCGCACATTGTTCAGGAGCAAGTCCGAGCTCATTTGCAGCAGTCAGGTATATATCCGGTGCAGGTTTACCAGTCTTTACCATATCTCCGCAGACAACAGCGTCGAAGAATTCAAGAGCACCGATACGGCTGAGATAGCTCAAAGTCCTCTCTCTCGGAGTTGCAGTAGCCACTGCGATGCGATAGCCTTTATCTCTCAGATGATTGAGCAGTTTGAATAAACCGGGTTTGGTTTCGATACCTACACGCTCTATGTAAGCGTTCATCAGTTCACTTCTGCGTGAACGCACCTCTTCAGTCGGGAAGTCTTCACCGAGCATACTTTTTAATTTTGGTATCGAGTATTTACGTGCCATACTGCGGACAGCATAAACGTACTCATCACGCATATCGTAGCCAAATTCAGCAGCAGCTTCCTTCCAGAAGCGAAGATAGAGTTTTTCAGTATCTATCAGGACACCGTCCATATCAAAAATAGCACCACGAAGTAAAAAATTATTATTCATATCTAAAGTCCTTTGAAGGTACAGAGTTTTTTAGTTATTTCATGTTGTTAAATATCAGCAAAACAATGGGCGGATAGTGGCATCCGCCCATTGTTCGTATGATTTATGAAAAACGTCAATTACCAGTTTATCATCCAGTCGTACATTCCCTCATACTGTACAGCAGAGCTGTTCCATGAGAAATCGGCTTCCATATCTCTCTTGACCATTTTATCCCACTGGTCACGGTGATTGTAGTAGATATGCTTGGAGTAATTTATAACGCCGAGCATTTCATCACCGTTATAGTTAGCAAATGAGAAGCCAGTTCCTGTTCCGTCAAATTCATTGTAAGGCTGAACAGTATCTTTAAGTCCGCCAGTCTCACGAACTATCGGAACAGTACCATATCTGAGTGATATGAGCTGAGTAAGTCCGCATGGTTCAAAGAGTGAAGGCATGAGCATAGCGTCAGCAGCAGCATAGAGTTTATGAGCAAGCTCATCTGAGTAGAGTATATTAGCAGAAACTCTCTCAGGATATTTCCACTGATAGTGCTTGAACATATTCTCATATTTCGGATCTCCAGTACCAATGATAACGAACTGAGTGAACTCGTCGCATATACGCTCGATAGCGTAGTTAACGAGGTCGAGTCCCTTCTGGTCGGTAAGACGTGAGATAATAGCTATCATATATTTATTTCTGTCAACAGGAAGTCCGAGCTGTTCCTGTAATTTTTCCTTGTTTACAGCCTTCTGCTCCTTAGCATTGTCAGATGTATACTCAGCATAGATCTTCTTATCGTTGGAAGGATCAAAGACTTTATAGTCGATACCGTTAACGATACCTCTCAGTGAAGCTGATCTTGCTCTGAGGAGACCGTCGAGCTGTTCACCGAAGAACGGATATTTTATCTCCTCGGCATAAGTCTCAGAAACGGTAGTAATATAGTCGGCATAAACAAGACCGCCTTTGAGCATATTCGCATTTTTATGGAATTCAAGCTTGTCCGGAGTAAACATATAGTCCGGAAGAGCGGTATTGTACTTGAAAGTATCTATATCCCATACTCCCTGGAATTTAAGGTTATGGATAGTCATGATAGTCTTTGTTGAGCTGAAGAACGGATTTGTTGCAAAAGCTGTATGCAGGAAAACAGGTATGAGGGAAGCCTGCCAGTCATGACAATGTATGATATCCGGTCTGAAGCCAATGACAGGAAGTATAGCCAGAACAGCTTTTGAGAAGAAAGTAAAGCGTTCGATGTCCCATTTCATATCTGACGAATATGGACTATCGCACTTGAAATAGTACTCATTATCAACGAAATAGAACTTGATACCGTTGTACTCGTACTCCATTATACCGACATGAACGCCGTCGGTACGCATACCGTAGTCCATATAGAAATGGGTCACATACTTGAAATTGCTTCTGTATTTTTCCGGAATACAGGTATAATAAGGCATAATGACTCTTACATCGAATTCATTTTTATTTATATACTGAGGCAGAGCACCTACAACATCTGCCAGACCGCCGGTCTTGATGAATGGAACGCATTCTGATGCTGCGAATAATATATTTTTCATATGCCATAACTCCTATCGTATAAAATTACTGCCGATATGCAGCTTTACATCTTATATTATACACCAAAAACAATATCAAGTCAATAGAAAAAATATGAACAATGCACATTGCTTTTCAAAACAAATTGTTATACTGAATAATCTGTACTTTATATATTTAATATGTATTTTGTGCACAATATACAGAAATATTAATTTTAATTTAAGATTACTTTAAGATTTTTTTAAGCTTGAAGAACTATAATCAAAGCATAGTAAACGAAAACCTCTAAAAATAAAGGAGTTTGATCAGAATGAAAAACAGGAAATTTAAAAATTTGATAACCGGTCTGTCAGCATTTTGTGTAGCAGCATCGGCTATTCCGTTTATAGTACCTGAGGCTTCAGCAGCAGATACCGTTTCAGACAAAGTATATGGCGATGCTAACTGCAACGGTGAAGTCAAGATGAACGATGCTGTTCTCATAATGCAGTCTATCGCAAACGGTGATGTATACGGTATTAACGGTACAGACACAAATCACCTTACAGAAAAAGGTGCCGACCTCGCTGACGTATACGAAAGAGGAAGCGGCATAACAACTATGGATGCACTCTCTATCCAGAAGTATCTTATAGGTAAGATAACACTTCCGGAATCATTTAAAGAGGGCTACACCGACCCTGTATCCACAGGTACTTTCATACACCTGAAAAATACTTCTATCACAGTTGAGGGTGAATATGCTGAGGTAAACGGTACAACAGTAACTATCTCTCATTCCGGTACATTCTACATTGACGGTACTCTTGATGACGGTCAGATAGTAGTTGCAATACCGGACGAAACAGTTGACCCTGAAACAGTCAAGATATTCCTTAACGGAGTAAATATCACAGGCAAGAGTGCTCCGGCAATACTTATATCAAATGCTGAGAATACTTCTATAAACCTTGTTGACGGTACCGAAAATACTGTTTCTGACGGAGATACTGCTTATTCCGGAGATAATCTCGGAGCTGCTGTCATAGAAGCTAAGGACGACCTCACTATCAAGGGCGGCGATCTCGGCACAGGTTCTCTGAACGTAACTGCTAACACTCAGGACGGTATCGTATGCAATAACGATATAAAGATAAACGGCGGAAACATAACTGTAACTACTCTCAATTCAACTGATAAGACCAATGGTATCAACGGCAAAACATCACTCACCGTCAAGTCCGGAAGCCTTACAGTCGATGCAGAGGGCGACGGTATCAAGTCCTCTAAGGGGAATGTTGCAATAACCGGCGGTTCAATCAGCATCAAGGCAGGAAACGACGCTATACAGTCGAGTACTACTATCGATATTTCAGGCGGTACTGTTATCGCAGGCGGTGACAGAGGTCTTACAGGCGTTACTGTTACCGAAGGTACAGCAATAAATATTACAGGCGGTACTGTTATCGCAACAGCTACTGATAATCAGTCCGCATCTGTAAGTGCAGCAAATCAGGCTGTAATGCTCCTTAACTGCATAGACTGTGCTGAGAATACCGATCTTATGTGGAAAAAGGCAAATGCAATAACAACAGGAGATGTATCCGTTTCAAAGTGGAACAAGAAGTATAAATACGTACTTTTGAGTGATCCGTCCATTAAGGCAGGGCAGACATATACTCTTACCAATGCTTCAACAGGTACTGCTGTAACTCACAGCAACGGTACTGCAAATACATTCAATGTTACAGACTCTGTAACAGCATTTGAAAGCGTTGACCCTTCCGGTGCTGTTTCTCAGACAACAACTCCTACTGTAACTGACGGATATACTATCACTCTCAGCGGAGCATCTATAAATACAAATGCACCTGCTGATGTTGCGTCAATAAATAATAATGTCCTCACTATCAGCAAAGAAGGAGTATTCACAGTTACCGGAGAAGGTACAGGTTCACAGATAATTGTAAATGTTGACAAAACTGCGTACCCAAATTCAGTTGTTGAGCTTGACCTCGCAGGTATGAGTCTTACAAATACAAGTACTGCACCTATTTATGTTGAGTCCATAGGCGACGAAGTACAGATAGTTGCAAAGAAAGATACCGTAAATACCATTTCTGACGGTACAACTCATTCTCAGACATATACTGACAGCGACGGCAATACAAATACAGTCGAGGGAGCTATCTTTGCCCGTGACGATATTAAGTTCAAGGGAACAGGTACTCTCACAGTAAACGGTAATCAGGACGATGCCATAGTTTGTAAGAATGACATAAAGATATACAATGGTAATATAACAGTAAATGCTGTTGATGACGGTATACGTGGCAAAGACAGTGTTACAATCGGCAACGATGCAAAGTCTGACGGTTCAGCTGTAGATTACAGCAATCTAAAACTCACGGTAAATACCAAGACAAGCGGTGACGGCATCAAGTCAACTGCTACAGATACAGCTTCAGATAAGTCATACGGATCAGTTACTATAAACGGCGGAACAGTCGATATACATTCCTATGCTGACGGCATACAGGCAGAACAGGAATTCATTATGAACGGCGGCGATGTCAGCATATATACATATCAGGGCAGCACCTATACAGGTACAGGCTCATCATCAGGTTCCGGCAGCACAGGCGGCTGGGGCGGCTTCGGAGGCAGACCCGGCGGCGGCGGTGGAATGCAGGACGGAAATTCCAATAAAGTCGATATATCTGCAAAGGGCATAAAAGCTGTAGGTCTTTACGATGCGTCAGGTACTACATGGCAGAGCAAGGGTAATATCACTATCAACGGTGGTACTCTCAACATAGATTCTTCCGACGACGCTATCCACTGCGGCGGAGATATGTTCCTTTACGGTGGTACGTACACACTTGCATCAGCAGATGACGGTGCTCATTCAGATCACAACCTCACTATCGGCAAGGGCAGTGCAAATACATATGACGATGTAATGATAACTGTTACAAAGGCATACGAAGGCATAGAGGGTCAGAATATCACTCAGAACAGCGGTACAGTTCTCGTTACAAGCACTGATGACGGATTCAATGCAGCAGGCGGTGCCGACGGCTCAGGCAGCGGAAATCCGGGAGGTCCCGGAGGATTCCAGTGGGGACAGGGCGGCATGAGCACTTCCGGCGGCTCTTATCTCATGACATTCAATGGCGGCTTAGCACTTGTAAATGTCTCCGACGGCGACCATGACGGTTTTGATTCCAACGGTGATATAAAAATGAACGGCGGCTATCAGATAAGCAACGGCAGTGAGCCTTTCGACTGCGGTGACAGCGGAAACAGTGTATCAGTAAATGGCTCAACATGGGTAAATAACTATAACAGCGTTATGGGCGACTGCCTTAGAAATTCAGCTTCAGTTTCCGCAACAGGAAAGAGTACATCAGCTAATTCAAGAGTAAGCCTTGTAGGTAGCGACGGCAAAGTTATAGTTTCATTCGTACTTGGAAAGAGCGTTTCTAACTTCTATGCAGGCGGAGCTAACGCAAAGAGCGGTTCAGCTTTCTACACCGGCGGTACTGTAAGCGGCGGTACAGAATTAAGTTCTACTGACGGCAAGCAGGTCGTTTATATCGGCGGTACCCTTTCAAACGGTACTAAGCTCGGATGATAAACACAAAGTAATACATCCTTTTAACCAAATCGTAAAAAGCACCTCTGTTCATAGCAACTTAAATAAAGCAACGAACTGGCTTCGCAACTTATGCAGAGCCAGTTTTGTTATGAGTTTAATATGCTGATGATTGTAACTTCTTATCATAACAAGACCTCCTATGTTTTTATAGCATAGGAGGTCTTGTTGTCACTTTACGTTTTTACTGGTACGGTTCATAACTCTTTCAGGCTGATTTTATTTTGTGGACCATTCAAGACCGTCAGCTGCGATGACCTTGAAATTTTTTGCATATCAGTAGTTATTTATATAATAATTTTCATTTACCGGAGCATCTTCTCTTGACAGTTTATTTATTTTGCGTGAGGCATAAATGACAGCTCCGACATAGAAAACAAAGAATATTACTATAAATTCCCAAGAGCCTACAGCGAGACAGAAATCATAAAAACCATGCATCAATACCGGCATGATATATGCTTTTGCAAGCTGGGAGCTCTCTTTGGAATAATCTCCACGGGCAGCAGCTTTTCTGGCGAGTCCGTAGTGATAACCCATAAAAACGGAGAACACAGCGTGACCCGGCACAGCAGTCAGAGCACGCATCAATGCGATCTCAAGACCGCCCTGAAGAACGTAGAGTATATTTTCAGCTGCGGCAAATCCAAGTGATGTTGCGACTGCGTAAACAATCGCATCGTATGTATAATTGAACTCCGGAGACCTCCAAGTGCAATGTTTCATTGCGAAATATTTTCCGGCTTCCTCTGAACCGGCGACAACAATGAAATATTCAACAATGAGATACGGCATTGTATCCTCATCAAGAGCATTTTTAATAAGACTTAGTCCGATCGTCTCCATTATCATTGCTGTAATTACCGTAATACCGCCGTAAATGAAGAGCTTTATTACAAGTCCGACTGGTTCACTTTCGATCTTGTCTTTTTTTCTTACGTACATGAGCAGGAATATTGCCGGAAGAACAGCAGCAGAGATCAATTCTTTCATGTAGACCACCCCTTTATAATATATGTATAATTAATATTAACAGAAAGTACAGCTGATGTCAAGTGAGTGAGCAGCGTAAAAAACGTGGCTCGTATTTTATTTTTTCAGTATTTTTTTAACAGTCACTGTAAGCGGGACAAAGTTGAACACACATACTGCCGCAGCGAGCATTACAAGCCATAACATATACAATACAGGCTGGAATATCATAAATGCACACATCGCCAGCAGAAGTGAGGTGTTCACAGTAATGCGGACTGGTGAGAATCGAAAAGGTACATAGTATCTTGCATCTATCATTCTGATGCAGTAGCAGAGCAGATAGCTTATGAAAGTAGCAAGAGCAGCTCCCTGAATACCCCAGCAAGGGATAAGGAAGTAGTTAAGGATGATATTGACTATGCATACTGCAAATATAGTCCAGAAGGCATTTTTGGTGTGTTTTGTGGCTGTATATATGCTTGCGAGGAAGAGGTCGAAGCAGGTGAATACTGCGGCGGCAATTAGCAGTGGGGTATAGAGATAAGCGTCACTGTATTCCGGAAAGCTGTTGTAGTTTATGAGTATGGCAGATATAGGTTTCAGCAGTATGATAAGTCCGGCAGAACCTATGAACAGAATTGCTTCATAAGCGGAGTATACTTTTTCATAGAATAAATCCCTGTCCTTTGAATCGTTTTCCATTATAGCGGACATATTCCAAGCCTGAAAGAAGATAGTCGAGAGCATTGAAATAAGATTGGGCACTTTAGTTGCTGCGGCGTAGACTCCGGCGGCATTTTCACCGAGAAAAACTCCGTCGCTGTGCATATTTCCGATAAAGAGCTGGTCCGAGAAACCTGTGAAAGTCCACATAACTGTCGTAGGCACAAGCGGCAGAGTGAAGCGGAGCATACTTTTGCCGAGCTTTTGGCTGAAAGAGTTTATAGAGAAATAGTTTTTCAGTCCTGCAACTGTAAAGAGGAAAACTGCCGAAAGAGCATCTGAGAGTATTGTCGAGAGCATGAAGCCTTTTACTCCGAGTCCCATTCCGGAAATAAATATAAGGTTGAAAATAAACAGGGTGAAAGTAGTGAGGATGCCGTCGAAAGAGAAGAGTTTTACCATGTCCCTTGACCTTACAAACTGCGAACATAAAGCTCTTAAAGCCGAGGTGAATATATATATTATGAGCAGTATCATATAGCCTCTGATAGGTCTTAGCAGCGGGATGAATTGCAGCATAGGAGCAATAAATATCATTGCTGTAAGTCCGGATAAAGTCAGAACAGAGGCTGTAGTGAAGACCTGCTTATTGTCATAGCGTTTATCAAGTCCATAGCGGACTATAGCTTCTGTTAATGAAAAGGTAAAAACAGGAAGCATGAAAAGAGCAATGGTTTCAAGCAGAGTCTTGCTGTAGAATCCTGACGGACTTATATGTTTAGTATAAAGATTATTTAAAAGAAGCGAAAATATTTTAGAACTAAAATTACCTATCGCAAAAATAACTGTATTGAATGCCAGTTTTCTGTATTTATTCATCATGTCACACTCCGGATATAATATGCTAAGGCAACACCGCACAAAGACCGCCTGACGTCTTTGTACTGAATCTGCTTGGATATTTTCCGTCATCTTGCAC
>OCTX012129102.1_pt1 | contig 13054 bp, 12 predicted proteins | sample 1539691 | NCBI WGS metagenome assembly OCTX01 (sample SAMN02144231, study PRJEB22623) | gut metagenome | biome: sheep rumen | host: Ovis aries | place: New Zealand
GGCCGCTGAGGAGACCGCCGCCCTGGAGGACGAGGCCAAACACGTCCCCGGCAAGGATTCCATAGCGCTCTTTGCACCCGGCAGCGGCTGTGTCTATCCCTGGGAGGCATTCCAGAAAGAGGTTACGGAGACAAAGCTTGCCGAGCTGCAGCGCTTCTTCTCCCGGCGGGAAAACGAGCGCGGTATGGCTTTCCTCTATCGTATTCTTGCTCTGCTTCGGGCTGTGCAGGAAGACCCGCAGCAAAAGCTCCCGCTGGCCAGGCTGGCGTATCTGCTGGCCAGGCTGGCTCCGTCCAGATTCGATGAGACTTTTTCCAAACGGATGATGGATTGGGCACTCCATGAAAAAGACCGTGCCAGTCTGATCACCGCGATCTATCTCTATGTCTATCAAAACCGTAAGGAGGCAAACGCGTAATGGTCTACCAGGATTATTCACAAAACCGTTTTCGTGCACCGCGCGGCCCACAGCCGGCACCCCAACCGGCCCCGGAAATCCGGGCCCTGCCTCTGCCAGAGGATTATGTGGATGAGGCGGAAACGGTGATCCGGCGCCTGGACCCGAAAAGAGCCATCACAACAAGCAAGCTGCGGAATCTTCTGAGTCTGGTTTCCGACATCTACAATGTGGAAAACCTGCGTGATGCGCCGCAGCTGCTGCCCGAGAGCAAGACCGCACTGACCATGCTGCGCATCCGCGTTGTATATGAGGCAGGGCGGGAGCCAAAGGTGAAGGATTTTATCCAGGCGGCAAAGCTGCTGGAATACATAAAAGGGATTGGAAACGATCGGGAAAAGCTGATAGCCTTTGCGCATTACATGGAAGCGCTTGTAGCCTATCACCGTTACCTGATCGGCGGAAGAGAGGGCTGAACTATGTACGGAAAGATTCTGATTCATTGCAAACTGATCGTGTGCACGGGCATGCACATCGGGGACTCCAGCGCCTTCTCCGCCATCGGCGCGGTGGACAGCCAGGTCGTACGCGACCCGCTGACCGGGCTGCCCATTGTTCCGGGCAGCAGTCTGAAGGGCAAGCTGCGCACGCTCCTGGCCAGAAGCATCAGCGGTGACATCCAGCACATGCCCAGGCATGATGACGACGATGAGCGCGTCAAGCGTCTCTTCGGCAGCTCGTCCCCGGTTCGCGCCGCAAGGCTGCAATTCTCTGACTGCTTCGTTTCCAATGCCGATGAAATGCGCCGTGTCGGAATCACGGAGGTCAAGGCGGAAAACGGAATCAACCGCGCCGACAGTGTGGCAAATCCCCGCTTTATCGAGCGTGTCAGCCGCGGTACGGCCTTTGCCGTGAACATCGTCTATGACATTGCCGACGAGACGCAGATCACCGACGATCTCGCCCTGCTGGCCAGGGGGATGAAGCTGCTGCAGCTCGACTATCTCGGCGGTCACGGCACCCGCGGCAGCGGACGTGTCAGCCTGCGGGATTTCCGTATCACAGCGTTCGAGACAAAACTTGACGCGCAGGCATTAAAAGCACTTTTCCAAGAGGTGGAAGAGTATGAATTATTACCTGTTCAAGCTTAAATTCGATACCGCCGTCCACTTTGGCTCCGCCTCCTCGGCGCTGTCGCTCTATAGCTCGGAAGATCATTTCTGTGCCGACACCTTGTTCTCCGCTCTTTGCCACACGGCGCTCTCCCTGTATGGTCAGGACGGGCTGGATCGGCTCTGCCGCTTTGCCCGGGATGGTCAGCTTTTGTTGAGCGACAGTATGCCTTGGATGGACGAGACCTTTTATCTGCCCAAACCGTTTGTCACTGCGACGGTGGAGCGGGAGGTTCCGGCCGCCATGCGCAAGGCTGTTAAAAAGCTGAAATGGATACCGGTGGAGGATTTCGCCGCCTTTACCGATTCTCTCCACGGCGGCAAGGTCTATGATGCGGAGACAGCCCGGACGGATTTCGGCACCAGTACCAGTATGGCCAAGGTACAGATCCGGCCGGGTGAGGATGCGTTGCCCTATCAGGTGGGCCTGTATTATTTCCGGGAAAACGCCGGGCTGTGGTTCCTGATGGGCTGCGAGAGCGAGGAGCAGGCGGCGTTTCTGGAAACACTGGTGAATGGGCTTTCATACAGCGGCATCGGCGGCAAGACAAGCGCAGGCTATGGGAAGTTCCATGTTGAGGATCTTATTTTTCTCAACGAACCCTTCGATGCTGTCACGGAATGGCTCCTTGCCGCGCTGGACGATACAGCAGCCGCAAGGCAGCTTCTGCTGAGTACCAGTCTGCCCACTGATGAGGAGCTGATCATGCTTCTGCCGGAGGCGGAATATATGCTCACACGGCGCGCGGGCTTTATTCAGTCGGAGAGCTATACGCAGGAAAATCGAAAAAAACGGTCGCAGGTTTTCTTATCGGCGGGCTCGGTTCTTCCCGGCCGTTTCAAGGCCAGGCTGTACGAGGTCGGCGAGGCGGGGCATCATCCCGTGTACCGGCTGAGCGCGCCGCTGTTTTTGGGGGTGGCGTTATGACGACAACGGAGCATCTCACGGTCTGTGATTTGACGCTCACGACACGCGGACCGCTGCATATCGGCAGCGGAAATACCTTTGCCAAAACAGATTACATATTTGATCCCCGCTCGGAGACTGTACGCATGATAGACCCCGATGCCTTGTTCAGATGGCTGTATACAAGGCGGCTTGCGGATCGCTATGAAAGATTCGTCCTGTCCGGTGATACGCGCATGGTTCAGTTTTTCAGGGACTGCGCCATCACCGACCAGGAGCTTGACAGCATTTGCCTGTACACAATCAACGCGTCCGACGCGCTGGATGATTCGCACTCTCTGAAAGAGCTGCACACCTTCATCCGGAATTCTGAGAACCGGATATATGTTCCCGGAAGCAGTGTCAAGGGTGCGCTGCGTACAGTCATCCTTGCAGCCATGATTGCCCGCGAGAAAAAAGGCGTATGGCCCTCGGCCGATCTGAAAAAGCGTGAAAGAGCCAACCAAATGCAGACGCTGGAGGGCCAGTATCTGAACTCATTAGCACTGAAACGCGACAAATTCCAAAACGCTGTCAACGATCCGGTCAATTCTATTCTCCGCGGTCTCTCCGTCTCTGACAGTGAAGTGGTGCCGGATACCGATATTATTTTGGTTGGGAAGATCGACGCAAACGAACACGGCGAATATAAAAAACTGCCGCTTTGCAGAGAATGTATCCGCCCTGGCGTCAAACTGCACTTCAGGCTCACGTTGGATCACAGTGTTCTGCCGGATACGTTTTCCCCTGAATCGCTGCTGAAAATGATTCAGGACTATGACCGCTATTACCAGCAGACAGTTCTCTCCCGCTTTTCTCCACCGGTTGGGGCATATGTGGTCTCTTACCAGCAGGCGCTGATTCTCGGCGGTGGCTCCGGCTTCTTTGCGAAGTCCTTGGCTTATCCTTATCTCGGCACACCGAAAGGGATGACATACACGCAGCAAATCATGGAAGAACAGTTCCGCAAACATGGCCACGACAAGGATATTACGCGGCACGGTATCTCTCCTCATACTATGAAATACGGAAAGGTTTTGGGACAGTTATACCCTTATGGCGTATGCGGGGTGGAAATCATATGATCAGAAGTTTCCTGTTCCAAGTCGATACCCGGGAACCGCTTTCACCGGGGCGTGCTTACGCTTTTTACAGTTGCCTGCTCTCCCTTCTTCCCGAAGAATATGCCGACGCTGTACACAACCAGGGCGAGACGCCGGTCTCTCAGTGCGTTTATTGCAAAAACGGACAAAGCTTCTGGCGGATTCAGCTTTTAAATGACTTTGCATGCGATGGCTTCTCCGAAACCTTACAGGGTCTGAAAACGCTTCCAACAAACGCTGGCGATGTGTGTCTCCAATTGGTGGAAGAGAAGCACGTCACGGCCGATGAGCTCATAAAAAAGTCCAGAGCAATGGAAGCGGATCGCTTTTTCACTCTCCGGATTTTATCTCCCACCGCTTTTAAGCAGAGTGGACGGTACACCGTTCTGCCGGATAAAGAACTGATGCTGCAAAGTCTCCTGAACAAATGGAATCTGTCCTTTCCGTCTTATCCGTTGGAGGATGAGGATGCTTTCCGTATGCTGTCGGACGGAATCCGTGTGTCAGACTACAACCTTCGTACTACCCGCTTTATACTGAAGGATACCAGGATCCCAGGCTTCATCGGAAATGTGCGCTTTGACACACACCTCTCACCGCCGCTCCTCGATATCTGCAAAATCCTTTTCACTTTTTCAGAATACTCGGGAATCGGGATCAAGACTGCGCTCGGGATGGGCGGCATTCAGATCAGCTTATGACAGGATGATGCACGATTACTCCACTCATCACTGCATTTGCTGCATAGGTTCTGAACTGTCTTTTCCTTTAATCAATACGGAATGAACGTCTCCTCTATAGCCGCTGCATATCGTCTATAATTCTCCAAACTGCGTGCAGAATTGCTTGCTCGCCTGCCAGCTAACATAACTCCTTCAGATGATCTCACCCAAGCGTTGACGCCGGTTGCTCATTCAGTACCGCCAATGCATCTTTCCTGTTTTTTGTTCTCTACATGTTTCTTCAAAACTTACCTTCAGTTTTTGAGTCTTTAGTAGAACAGCTCATACACCAGTCTCTTTTAGTAGGCAAATGGTTGCAGATCGTTTGTCCTCAACAAAACAGAACCTCTATTTCGGAGCCTGCCAACTGGCAGGCTCCTTTTCACGACAGTTTGACGCCGAGTCACCACCAACTCAGGAAGTAAATGGAGGTAATCGTGGGGCCAGGTGCAGATGTACTGCCTGCACTTTGCAAACTATGGAACCGTGCTGAATGATTTCACTCTCGCAAACCATTTTTACATTGACTGCAACTACGCCGACCTCCAAAAAGTAATCAGCAGACTATCGGTATGAAAATGCACCCGTATAGCAATTCCCAGGGGGAAAAACACGCTGGATAACCGAGCCAGAATTCGCGAATGCCATGTATTATATGATAAAACAGTAATTCTCTATCAGAAAAAATAGTATAAAAAACGCGATTTTCAAAGTAGTCAAATTAATACCATTTTCCGTGTCGCTTCGCGGGTCATTTTTTGTTAATTTCCGTGTAAATTTTTAATGATGATTTGCAATTTTGGAATCAAAATAAGATTAAGCAAAGCGAAAAAAATATAGCACTGCTATGAAAAGCGCAAACACTTTTTACAAAAGTCAGTGGGAAATACGCTGCACTTTTTTCGTAATCCGAATCATTTTTTTAATGAAAAATCAAAAAACTTCTTGCGGTTGATTCAGCAAACTGCAGGAAAAATGAGTTAATAAGGAGGCAAAACGGTCGCCAGACACTTTTCAAACCGGTGTTTCATTTAGGAGATGCTTCGGGTCATTCCACATCTCACATCGTTGATTTCTTTATGTTGTCGATGCTCCTCAGTCGTGAGTCTGGAGCCGAGGAATTTGGAGTAGATCATTTCAAAAGAACTCTCTTTCAGCCTCTGATATTCTGGCAGATTCTTTTTATGCAAGCGTGGAATATCCTCATCATCGTTATTGATGCGCGCAAGCCCCTCGAACCGCGGGTAATACAATAATCATCCTTTCACACTATTTCGGTTGATATATCTATACATCATCACTTCTTCAATTTCTGGCATCCGCAACCAAAATAGTGGTTACCAACCACTTTTTGCAATACCCCCTACAAAAGCAAAATACTGCAATTACGAAAAAAAGCTTTGCCAATTATTCCTTGCTCTTTTTTGCACAGGGGGGTTTTTTTTTGGTTACATGGTTGCATCGGTTACAGGTATCTTTTTTCTGTTTCAAATGTTCTTAATATATCCAAAACACAATCAAAAAACAACATCCTGTGCTTCATTTCGAGTGCAACCTTTCTGCAACCGCTTTTGAAAAAAAGATAAATTTGGTTGCACGACGAACTTCAGGTAGGAAGCTAACAGGTACCCACATCGGCCGACCTCACAGTCGAACAAACAAGGGTTTTCCGTCCACAGGCACTCACGAAACTGTAAGTACATTTATAGTTTCATCCGTCTTTTATCATCCACAACGCTCTCATCAACACTTGGCCCAGTGCACTTAACATTTTAGGCACTTTCTTTTGGCTCAATCGCTTTTTCTATGGGTTTATGAATTGCCGTTTCATGCAACATCATGGCACCATCTGTGATTGCTGTGAAAAAGCTCAGAAACTCCCATGGCTTTGCCTCGACTTGGCAACAACCCATGAGAGTCTCCGTATATTTCCTTATAGCATGGAGGGATTAATCCATTCTGCGAGCATGCCCGATTGCTTCACTTCTATACACGAAACCCGGACACATCACTTCTGGAAGCCAGTAGATCATAACGAATTGCCCAGACCTTTTGATTAGTGCCGCCCATACGATGTTGAACATTGTTGTCTATATACAAATCACTGTACCTGAGTTGGCGCCGAAATTCACTATAGGAAAGGACTTCTCCGGGGATAGCATATTCCTTGCGGTAGCGCGTATATTCATCATATACTCTCGGGAAACGCAGATACAGTTGTGTTCCATCATCACTCATATCATAATCTATCTCTGGTTCTAAACCCATGCGACTCATTATTTCAAATGTCTCATCCACGATGCTCTTGTTATGAGTGCTGCCGTCCAACAGGTATTCTTTAGCCGAGATCTCCAGATACTTTATGCACTGATCCAGAGTATACGGAAACACTTCATTCCACACAAGATGCAAATCTTTACAAAGCGCTTCTATGAGCTTAAGCCCGCAGTAGGCGCTTCGCAGATTCATGCGTACGCGTTCTGGGAAATCACGGTCAAACCGCTCTGCCATCTCCTCATGCCATTTCACTACAGTGTCCGGATCGGTTCCCAGCGCTATCTGTAGGAGCGATCGTCCCAGATTATTTAGTACGGATTCCATTCGGGTGATTTGCTGAAATGATTCCCGATATTCTGGATTTTTCAAATCACGTTTCGTAAAAAGCAGTTCTATTGATCGTTCGCGGACCGCAGTCTCGTCAGCCGCTTCCTCCCCTGCAACCACCATCGGCGCCAGCAGATCGAAATCACGAATGCTGAGATCTATATTACCTCTGCCCCCTTGATGGCCGTCATAGCTGTCACGAAAATGGTTATATAGCGCGTTAATTCGCGACGCATCAATCTTACTGGGTTTAAATTCGTCCATGAAAATAGGAATCAGGTTAGACGATGCCGAACTCTTCATCAGAATAAACCGGGTCGTCTGTGACGCTGCCAATACTTTGCTGGACGAAAAAATCGGCTGCAACACCTTTTCCATAGTGGTCGATTTTCCAGAGCCTGCCTCTCCGATGAGGAACAACATCGGGAACTTGATCTTTTTCATCCGCAAGTGCTCTTTAACAAAACACCCAGCTGCCCAGGCGAGAATCGGAACTGTCTTAGCCGGTTCGTTGTAGGATAGAACCACCCGCCCAATGGTCAGCATCTGCTCTGCCGTCAGTGTTTGTGCAGATAGAATGCTGCTCTCCAACTCTTTCATACGATTCATCTGTATAATATCTGTAACCTGGTTGCCCGCCTTATCAACTGCTTCGTTTCCGCAGACAAATACCAGCTGATCGCCACGCTGATATAATCCAGCCGCATTTACTCCGGATTTTCGCGTCCAATCCAGGCCGGACAGATAAATCTTATACTGCTCCAAATCCTTGTCGCTCCCAAAAAATGCCAAAGCAATCGTAGATTTGTTGAGCATCGCCTTGTATTTCTGAACGGAAGAGAAATCCGTCGTCATCCATTCCTTGCGATAACTACCATTAGCTGTAACCAGATCACCAACCATCAACGTTTCGTCCTCAGTCTCGATCATATCGATCGGCACGACCGAGAAATTAGTCAGAGGATATACATTATCATTCTTGGAGATATAGTACATGCCCTCAAATTTAAAAACGGATGATCTGCTACTTGTAGAAAAGATGTCTTTGGTCATCTCGACCGCCTTGGAAACTGTCATCTGTCCGTAAGATGTTCCATCGCTCGAGTGTTTCTCATCCCACTTTTCTCCGTACAGTTTCGACATCCGGAACAGGCGATCAATTTGTTCCAAATTTTTACCTGTCCAAAAAGCAAGCTTTCTGCAAAGAGCAAAATCCGCCTCCGACTTAGACCCGTATCCGTGGTTTTCCCATTTGCCTTCAAAGAGATCGCGAAAAAGGCCTTTATCATTAGCAGACATTGCCTTTTCCAATACTTTTTCATCGGAAAACATGTTTCTATCCACATGGCCCTTTTTTTGTTCGGTTATATTTGCCTTCTCTGCTTTGGGCTTCTTAATGTAGGTGTCGAGGATCCACTTCAGCGTTTCAGCACCATCAGAAATTTCATCCGGCATTCCTTCAATCTTTTCCCCTGTGTACGTGAAATACCTGCCGTTGTCGTACATCTCGACGCCATTGTCTGCGTTTCTGCAACCGCCTTTCGGCTTGGGAGCTGTATAGAGCAAATGAATACCAGTTCCACTGGGCGACATTTCTGCATAAGTAGGCTGCTTGGCAAGGATTGCTGCTGCGATCTCATTAAAATGACAGGTTTCTTTGTCAAAACAATGGTCGATATCGACGCCAACAATGCCCGCTTCCGGGCAGAACATATAGCCAATCCCAGAATACTTGTTACAATCACGAGCTTCTACTGCTTGATTGTAAGTACCCCAAGTATTGGGATCATTGGATCTGGCCGGTTCGCCAGTCACCGGATTAATCGGTATTTTACGCATTTTCCCACTATTTCTGTCCAAGGAGAGACACCAGCAGACCCATATTTTCATTTTCTTCAACTCATTGATATCTGCCATTTTGGAACCTCCCTATAAACCGCGGCATTTATTATAAGATTGCAATTATTCTTCCCTTCTCTCTACATGCGGTACCGAGTCTGCTTCAATCTGTGCAAGCAGCATGGGATAATTTACCAGGTACTTGCTTCCGACATACAATCCTGGCAAGCGACCCTCGGCAAGCATCCTCCGCAACGCATATTCGCTGAGCGGTCCCATTTGGCTGGCCAATCTAATCGATATAAGATTTGTTTGTTTCATGACGATAACCTCTCTACCTATTTGATGATATTTTGCAATTCGTAAATATTATGTTTCTCTTTATACCTTGATTTTACCAGACGTATCTTTTCCTGTCAACAGTTATTTATGTAAAAATTAAATTTTATTTTTCTCTTGATTTTTATTTTAGTGTGGACTATAATAGATGCAGAAAGATTTATGATACCTATTCACTTTGACCGCTCTGATATTCTCACTTATCTGTGATATGGATGACTCAGATCAGAATGCGATAGGTTTCATGTCATTATTAATTATCGGATTATCAGGAGGTATACAAATGTCTACTTTGGGAGAACGAATTAAATATGCAAGAGAACAAGCCGGGTTGAGCCAGGCAAAATTAGCACAAGCGTGTGATGTCAGTGCCGCTGCGATCATAAGCAACTGGGAATCTAATACCAACCGTCCAGATGTAGAAAAATTAGTAAAGCTCTGCATTGCCCTACATGTTCATCCCTCGTATCTTCTGGATTACTACACGGACGAAGAACTGACGCTCTCGCCAGAAGAAAAAAGTTTCATCCGAGATCTTCGCGAGTTGGATCCGCCTCGGGTTCAAATAATCAGAGATACGCTTAACGGTCAGCTTGATATTATTCGTCAGTTAGGAGAGGGATATCGTGTAACATCTCCACATAAAATAACAGATCCTGTGTTTTTATCCAAAGAGGATGCTGATTATAAAGAGATAAAAATCAAGTGCCGTGAACTCGACAAGCTTAGAAATGAGCGATATGTCAGCTACGAAGACATTACCAAGTTCCTTTGGTCTATTGGCTACGGTGACAGAATCTGTTTAGGCTACATCAGAGGTATCTTTCCGCCATTTCAGACGAGAGTTCCAAATCGGCAATTGTATTGCAGGATCAGAGCCTTCATTGAAGGGAGATATTCTATTAGTATTGAAGGAGATGAATAGCTTATGGCCAATCTTCGCGAGTATCGCGATGAAAATGGGAAGCTGAAAGCATACTATATCCGAGTGTATCGAGGCAGGGATGCTGATGGCAAGCAACTCCCGCCTTACAAAGACACATTTCAAGTACCTGAAACGTGGTCGGAAACAACAGCTCTTAAGAAAGCACAAGCTTATGCGGCTGTTTTTGAAGAGCGTTGTCTTGCGGGGCAAACAGCCAACAGCAACCAAAACTTCAAAGAATATGCAGAATATGTAATCAATCTCAAAACCAGCAACAACGATATTGTCCACAGTACAGAGGTACGGTATCGTGAACTGACAGAACGTATTTACCCGGAAATTGGTTACATTAAGCTCAAGAGTTTGAAACCTCAACATCTCAATCGTTTGTATGAGAAGCTGAAAAAAGACGGTATCGTAAAGGTGACCGCCTGTGCAAAGCTCAAACTGCAACAGGTCGTTGATCGCAGTGAATTAGGTTCAAAAGCCGCTGATGAGTTGATTGCGCTTGTTGATAGTAACAAGAAGCTTTCCCGTATGGCAATCGGCAAGGCTGCGCATATTTCTGCATCAACAGTCTCCCGCATGCTACTGGGTGAAGACGTCCAAAAAGAAAAAGCCGACGCAGTTGCATCGGCGCTTGGTTACCCTGTGGACAAGTTGTTCTCTGTCCAAGAACGGCGGGAAGAACTGTCCAACAAAACAATACGTGAATATCATCAATTGATCTCGTCTGTCCTGGCTGTCGCAGAAAAGGAGGGTTTGGTACCCTTTAACGTGGCATCAAAGGCGTCTCCTCCCAAATATGATTATCCTGAAGCTGAATTCTACAGCCCCGACGAAGTAAAAATAATTCTTGAAGCCATTGAGAAAGAACCGATCTACTGGAAAGCTATTGGGCAATTGATTATTTTTTCGGGTGCCAGACGTGGAGAAATTCTTGGGCTGCGACGAAAGGATCTGGAAATTGAGCGTAACCGAATTCGCATTTGCCAGAGTCTTCTGTACACACCGCAGCGTGGGAAATACATCGAAGAGAAGCCAAAAACCAAAAAACGAAGATATGTCTCGATTCCTGCTATTGCCATGCAGACAGTCAAGGAATACCTTAACTGGAGAGATTCCAACGGAATTGTTCCCTGTGGCCAATGGAAAGACGAAGATTTAGTTTTCATCAATCCCGAAGGAGAACCGTACAGCCCTGACGGGGTAACAGAATGGTTCGACGGTTTATCAGGTAAATACAATATTACGCATGTACATCCGCACGGTTTCCGCCATAGCGCAGCCTCTGCGCTGATCTTCAATGGGATCGATCCTGTCAGTGTTGCCGGAACCCTCGGCCATGCTTCGCCGACAACCACGACCAAAATCTATTCTCATTTCTTTGAAGCAGCTGAGGAACGAAACGGCGAGATCATCGCCAAAATATACGGTGCTGAATAGTCCTGTTGGCAAAAAGTTGGTAAAACTGATTTCCAGTGAAAATTAAGTTTATAAAAAAATGCAGAAAAAAGCCGTTTTCTTATCGAAAACGGCTTTTTAGTGGTTGCGGGGGAAGGATTCGAACCAACGACCTCCGGGTTATGAGCCCGACGAGCTACCAGCTGCTCTACCCCGCGATATGAAGTTTTTGTCTCCCTTTCAGAAAGCTTATTTAGTATAGCACCTCTATGTTCAATTGTCAACAGTTATTTTCAAATCTTTTCTGGAAGCAAATCCGACCGCAAAGACAGCTGAAAAACGCACCATAATCCGCCAAAAAAACGCAATCGGAATTGAATCCCGCCGCTTTTTCTGATAAGATAAGTACGATAAATAATATGCAAGGGGGAGGATCCCTATGTCACTGACAAGCACGATGGTGCGCACAGCCTTTGCGCTCAGCGATAAAAAGCGCGACCGCGGGCTGACCGCGCCCGACGGCGTGATTCGCAGTCTGGATATTCCCTACGGGCCGGACAAGCTGCAGGCTCTGGACGTCTACCGCCCCCGGAGCGAGGATGGGCAGGGCGGTTTGCTGCCGGTGATCGTCTCGGTCCACGGCGGCGGCTGGGTCTATGGGGACAAGGAGCTGTATCAATTCTACTGCATGGATCTGGCACTGCGCGGCTTTGCCGTGGTCAATTTCAGCTACCGGCTGGCGCCGGAGGCCAAGTTCCCCGCCCAACTGGAGGATACGAACGCGGTTTTCCACTGGGTACTCGACCATGCGGCGGAGTACGGCTTCGACACCGAGAACATCTTTGCCGTGGGCGACTCGGCCGGCGGCCATCTGCTCGGGCTGTTCTGCGATCTCTGCGTCAATCCCGACTACGCCACGAATTTCAGCTTCCGCGCGCCCGAGAGCTTTGTCCCGCGGGCCGTGGCACTCAACTGCGGCGCCTTCCGCATTGAAACCGGCGATCCCAACGATCTGACGACAAAGCTGATGAAGGATCTGATGCCGGAGAGCGGCCGCTATGCCGATCTCTCGCTGGTGCAGATGGTCGACTATGTGGCGCCTGGCTTCCCGCCGAGCTATCTGATGACCTCCACCGGCGACTTTCTGATCGAACAGCCGAAGCTGCTGATGAAGGCCTTTGAGCGCTGCGGCGTGCCGTATACCTACAAGCTTTACGGCAGCGAGAAGGAGAAGAAGGCGTATGGCCACGTATTCCACCTGAACATCAAATCCGACAAAGCCAAGACCGTCAACGACACCGAAGCCGTCTTCTTCAAGAACCACATGGGGAAAAAGCTATGACGGAAAGAGAAAAAATGCTCGCCGGTGAGATCTACGATCCGGGCGACAGTGAAATCATGGCCGAGCAGACCGGCTGTGCCGGCTATATGAAGGAGTACAACACGCTCGGGCTCGGCGACGAGGCGCGCATGGCCGAGCTGCTGCGCGTGATGCTGGGCGCCGTGGGCGAGAACTGCTTCATTCAGCCGCCCTTCTTTGCCAACTGGGGCGGACGGCACCTGTTCCTCGGCGACGCGGTCTATGCCAACGCCAATCTGACAC
>OCTX012256604.1_pt1 | contig 13054 bp, 13 predicted proteins | sample 1539691 | NCBI WGS metagenome assembly OCTX01 (sample SAMN02144231, study PRJEB22623) | gut metagenome | biome: sheep rumen | host: Ovis aries | place: New Zealand
CGGTCATCCCGTCCGCCCGTTCTGTTCTGCTTATCTGAAGGTCAGTGCCGAAGTCAGCACCGTCACCTGCTCCCGCTCGACGGTCAGCAGGCCCTCTTCAATGGTGCCTTCCTTCCGCTCTCCCTCCGCTGTAATGATCACACAGTTGCCGGAAACCACCGCCGTCACAAACGGCACATGTCCCGCCATGACTGCCAGGTCGCCTTCCGTTCCCCGCAGGATCAGCATTTCCGCGTCGCCGCGGAACAGATCCCCGTCCGGAGAAGAAATGAGCAAAGGAAAAGTATTCACGCGTTACCGCCTTTCTTCGCCTTTTCAACCGCCTCGTCAATCGTACCGACGAAGAGGAAGGCGCTCTCTGGCAGATCGTCATGCTTGCCTTCGATGATTTCCCGGAAGCCGCGGAGCGTTTCGCTCAGCGGCACATAAACGCCGGGCAGGCCGGTGAACTTTTCGCTGACGAAGAACGGCTGGCTCAGGAACCGCTGAATCTTACGAGCCCGGGTAACCAGCAGCTTATCCTCTTCTGCCAGTTCGTCCATACCCATGATCGCGATGATATCCATCAGCTCGTTATACCGCTGCAGGATCCGCTGCACTTCCCGGGCGATGCGGTAATGCTCTTCACCCAGCACCTCGGGATTCAGGATCCGGCTGGTGGAATCCAGCGGGTCCACGGCGGGATAGATGCCCTGGCTCGCGATGGAACGTGAAAGCACCGTCGTCGCGTCCAGGTGCGCGAAGGTCGTGGCCGGCGCCGGGTCGGTCAGGTCGTCAGCCGGCACATACACCGCCTGGACGGACGTGATGGAACCCTTGTGTGTGGAGGTGATCCGTTCCTGCAGCAGACCCATCTCCGTCGCCAGCGTCGGCTGGTATCCGACGGCGGAAGGCACGCGGCCCAGCAGAGCTGAAACTTCAGAACCTGCCTGGGTGAACCGGAAGATGTTGTCAATAAACAACAGCACATCCTGGTTTTCCTGGTCACGGAAATATTCCGCCATGGTCAGTCCGGACAGGCCCACGCGCATACGGGCTCCCGGCGGTTCGTTCATCTGGCCGTAGACCAGCGCGGTATTGGCGAGAACGCCGCTTTCCTTCATTTCATAATACAGGTCATTGCCTTCACGGGTGCGTTCACCGACGCCGGTGAATACGGACAGGCCGCCGTGCTGTTTGGCAATGTTGTTGATCAGTTCCATGATCATAACCGTCTTGCCCACGCCGGCGCCGCCGAACATGCCGATTTTGCCGCCCTTGGCGTAGGGGCAGATCAGGTCGATGACCTTGATGCCGGTCTCCAGGATTTCCGTGGAGGTGGACAGTTCCTCATAGGAAGGTGCCGGGCGGTGGATATCCCACCGTTCCTTTGCATTGACTTCCGGTCCGTCGTCCACAACGTCTCCCAGCACGTTGAAGATTCTTCCCAGGGTCTCGCGGCCCACCGGAACGGAAATGCCCTTGCCGGTATCCGTTACGGTCACGCCCCGCTGCAGGCCGTCCGTGGAACCCATGGCGATGCAGCGCACCGTGTTGTCGCCGATATGCTGGGCCACTTCCACCGTCAGGGTTTTCTCCCCGATCGGCAGCGTCAGCGCGTTGTAGATTGCCGGCAGCTGTCCTTCTCCGAAGTGGACGTCCACCACGGGGCCCATGACCTGGGCAACAACACCCGTATTCACCTTATCCACTGTTCTTTCTCCTTTTCTGATCATTCTGAATTCCCGCCGGTTACAGTCCGGATCCGGCCACAATCTCCGTAATTTCCTGGGTAATGGAATTCTGCCGTGCCCGGTTGTACTGCAGCTGCAGGTTGTCAATCATTTCCTGGGCGTTCTTGCCGGCGGAATCCATGGCCATGCGGCGGGCCGCCACTTCACAGGCGTAGCTTTCCTTCACACATGCCGCCAGCAGTCCGCTGACATAGGTGGGAACCGCCGCGTTCAGCACCGTCTGCTCATCCGGCTCAAAAACCGGTGCGGCGCCTTCGCTCTTCTCCTCGTTCTTGTCCAGCGGCAGCACCCACAGCAGGGTTGCTTCCTGGGTCATCATGGATTTATACCGCGTATAAATGATCCCCAGCCGGCCGAATTTCCCGTCCAGGAAATCCCTGCACATCTCATCCGCCAGCTGCTTTGCCGCCGTTGCCGGATACTTCTCGGAGGAAACGATCGGTTTTCCCCAGCGCTCGCATGCCCGTTTGCCGATCGGCACGAACTCCGCGTCCGGCTCCGTGGCCGCCAGGCGGAACACGTTGGCGTTATATCCGCCGGCCAGTCCCCGGTCGCCGGCGATCACGATGATCCGGGTGCCCTCCCCCGCGGGCCGCATATACGGCGTCCGTTCGCACTCCGGGGAGGATCGGAGCACGGAAACCACGTTCTCCATCGCGTTCGCGTATTCCCTGCCCTGGTTCATGTTCCGGGTTGCCCGGCGGATCTTGGATGCCGCCACCAGACCCATCGCCTTGGTCAGGTGCAGGGTGGAATCCACGCTGCGGATGCGGATCCGCAATGATTTAATATCAGAACCCATCCGTTACCCCCTGAAGTCGGACAGTGCCTTCTTCATTTCTTCAACTTCTTCGTTATCCCACTTGCCCTGCTCGATTCTCTCCAGCAGGCTGCCATAGCGGGATTCCAGGTATTCGTACAGTTTCCCTTCCCAGGCGGCCACGTCCTTCGGCTCAACCCCGTTCAGGTATCCGTTGATCACGGCGTAGACGATTGCCACCTGGCAGCCGACCCGCACAGGCGCGGACCGTTTCTGCTTCAGTACTTCAACAATACGCTCGCCCAGGGCCAGGCGGGCCTTGGTGTCCGCGTCCAGGTCGCTGCCGAACTGGGCAAACGCCTGCAGCTCGCGGTACTGGGCGTACAGCAGCTTCAGTTCGCCCGCCACCTTCTTCATGCCCTTGATCTGGGCAGAGCCGCCGACACGGCTGACGGAGATACCGGGGTTAATGGCCGGCCGGATACCGCTGTGGAACAGTTCCGTCTCCAGGAAGATCTGTCCGTCCGTGATGGAAATCACGTTGGTCGGAATATAGGCGGAAACGTCGCCCGCCTGGGTTTCGATAATCGGCAGCGCCGTAATGGATCCACCGCCGTATTCCGGCGCGATGCACACCGCTCTTTCCAGCAGGCGCGAATGCAGGTAGAACACGTCGCCGGGATAGGCTTCACGTCCCGGAGGCCGGCGGATCAGCAGGCTCAGGGCGCGGTATGCCACCGCGTGCTTGGACAGGTCGTCATAGATAATCAGGACGTCCTTGCCCTGTTCCCGGAAATACTCAGCCATTGCGCAGCCGGAATAGGGGGCGATATACTGCAGCGGTGCGCTCTCCGCGGCGGATGCGCTCACGATGATGGTATAGCTCATGGCGCCGGCTTTTTCCAGCTCCTGCGCGATCTGCACCACGCTGGTCCGCTTCTGGCCGATCGCCACATAGATACAGAGCACGTCCGTACCCTTCTGGTTGATGATCGTATCCACGGCGATGGTCGTCTTGCCGGTCTGCCGGTCACCGATGATCAGCTCGCGCTGTCCGCGGCCGATCGGGATCATGCTGTCGATGGCCTTGATGCCCGTCTGCAGCGGCACGCTGACGCTCTTGCGCTGGATGATGCCCTGGGCAATCGCTTCCACCGGGCGGGTTCCCGCCGCTTCCACCGGTCCCTTGCCGTCAATCGGCTCGCCCAGCGCGTTCACAACCCGGCCCAGCAGGTTCTCGCCGACAGGAACGGACAGCGCTTCGCCTGTCCTGTATACGACGCTGCCCTCCTCAATGCTGTCCTTGTCCGACAGGATGGCGACGGACACCGTCTCCTCCTCCAGGTTCTGGGCCACGCCGAAGCTGCCGTCCTCAAACCGGAGCAGCTCGTTCGCCATGCAGGAACGAAGGCCGTACACCGTCGCGATACCGTCGCCGACGGTAATGACCGTGCCGTTCTCCTTCATTTCAATTTTGGATTCGTACTGCTTAATCTGCTCTTTAATGATACTGCTGATTTCTCCTGCCTTGGTGCTCATGAGTTCATCACTTCCTTGATCTCTTCAAGCTTGTTCCGGATACTGCCGTCAATCACACGGCCGTCCACTTCCACGCGGACCCCGCCGATCAGCTCCGGATTCACCTGGCACTGAAGCGTCACCTTCCGGCCAATTTTCTTTTCCAGTTTCGCGCGCAGCGCCACCGTCTCCGCCTCTTTCAGCGGAACGGCGGACGTCACAACCGCCATGGCCTCGCCCCGGTATCCGCGGGCCAATTCCTCATAGTCCCTCGCCATGCCGTCCAGCGCCGATACATGTCCCCGTGATACCATCATCCGCAGGATGGCCAGCAGGATATCCGGTATCTTTCCGCTGAAAGAAGCGGACAGCGCGTTCAGCCGCTCCTCCTTGGCGATGGCGGGACTGGCCAGCAGCGCCCGGTACGCGGGCGTCTGCATCAGCGCGCTCATCACGGTTTCCAGGCCCTCCGACGTCTCTTTCGTCAGTCCGGCCTGGGCCGCCAGCTCAAACAGCGCCTCGGCGTATTCCCTACTCGTTGTTGTCATTGTCCGTCTCCCGTCAGTCCAGATCGTTCAGGAAGGAGTCGATCAGCGACCGGTGATCTTCCTCGTTGATCTCACGCTGCAGCAGTTTGCCTGTCAGCTGTGCGGATACGTTGGCAATCTCGTGCTTCATCTCATCCTCGGCCTTCTTGCGCTCCAGCACGGCATCCGCTTCAGCCTGGCGGCGTATCTCGGAGGCCCGTTCCCGTGCCTCGGTGACGATCTCATTGCTCCGGTATTCCGCCGTGCGGTTCGCGTCAGCAATGATCTGGTCGCCCGTCATTTTAGCGGCAGCCATGGCCTCCTCATAGTTCCGCCGGGTCTTTTCCGCCTCATCCCGGGCGGTCTGCGCCTGGGCATAATCGTTGTCAATCGCGGCACGGCGGGTATCCAGAATCTTCTTGACCGGCTTGAAGAGAAACTTTTTCACGATCCACGTCAAAAGCAGCAGATTGCATAGCGAGGCTATGATCGCCCAGATATTGACGGAAATCACTTTTAAGCTCTGCATGTTGCTCCCCGTTTCATCCGTTGATGTCGTTCAGTGCCGCTTACTTGATGGCTTCCTTCAGGATTCCGGTGAACGTACCGGGTGCCACAAAGATCAGCAGGATGGCTACGATCAGGCCGTACAGACCGGTGGTCTCGGCGATGGCGCAGCCCATGATCATCGTGGAAGTCACGTCGCTTTTGCATTCCGGCTGACGTCCGATGGCTTCGCAGGCCTTTGCCACAGCGTTGCCTTCACCGATGCCCGGGCCGATACCGGCAATCATCGCGCATCCGGCGCCCAGTCCCAGCAGTCCCAGCATGATACCCATTGCAAGTTCCAACATGTTTTTTTCCTCCGTTTATCAGCCCTCAGGCTGTTTTTCCCTTTTGTCAGTTTGCCGCAACCGCTTTCTTTCCCTTGCGTTCGCGTCGTTTGTTCCAGTCGTCCCATGGAACGGCACCCGCCACATTCAGCATGGTCAGCATGGCAAAGATGAACGCCTGCATCACCCCGCTGAATACATCGAAGTAAATGCTCAGTACCGCCGGCAGGCCGACCCGCAGCAGGGGCATATCCCCCAGCACGCCCGGCAGCCAGTTCAGCAGGCTGTTGCTCAGCCCCGTCAGCGCCGATCCGATCAGTGCGGAAATCACCGCGCCGCTCAGGATGTTGCCGTAATGACGGAAGGCCATGGAAACCGGGGTGGCGATCTCGCCGATCAGGTTCATCGGCGCAAACACGGGAATCGGTTTAAACAGGCCGAGGAAGTAGTTCCACAGTCCGCCCCGGAACTTGTAGAACATGATCAGCACAAACACCAGGATCGCCCATCCGAAGGTGACGTTCACGTCCCCCGTCGGGGAGAAAAGCCCGACCAGGCAGATCAGCGAGCTGAAAGCGCTCAGGGCCATGATCGCCGCGATGAAGGGGCCCCATTCGGCGAAGAATCCGCCCATGTTGTCCTTCACCAGCTTTTCGCACTTCTCCACCAGCCACTCCGCGACCAGCTGCCGCTTGCACACGGCTTTGGCGGTCAGCCCGTGGGTCAGGTACAGGCACAGGCCGAGAATGGAGATCATCACCGCCCAGCTGTTGACCTGGCTTTCGGAAATATACAGGGTGGTCATCCCCATTTCCGCTTCGCTCTGCCAGTACACCAGCGCGCCTGAAATATTGACCCCCTCCGAGGCCGGGGTAAACAGCACCTTCAGCACGATGCACGCCAGAATCGGAAGCAGCATCATGGCGATCAGTCCGTAATCAACCATCCGGAACCGCCTGCTCTTCACATCCGGCGCCGTCGTCTCAGTCAATCAGATCACTTCCTTCCGTATCCGGAGCGGCTCCGCTGTTTTTCCCGCTTTTCCGGTCGATCATCGGCCGGAAAAGCAGACCGATCCGCGGGAACAGCAGCGGAATCACCGTTGCGTATACATTCGTATGGAAAACCCCGATCATCAGGGCGCAGATGCCGCCCATGCCGATCAGCCGCAGCCCGGCGGATGCTTTCACCCGCTTTGCCGCTTCCTCCGGCTTCCCGGAGGATACCGCCCGGCTCACCGTCACCGCCAGCAGAAAAAAACTGCCGATGGCTGCTGCCGCGCCGCCCAGATTCCCGATCAGCACGGACAGATCCCACTGGCGGATGATGAGGAAAACCGCTTCCATCATCACGCTCAGCAGGATTACCCATACGGCGATGTAGCCGGTCTCTTTTTTCACCGCTGGATCCATTCCCGACACCGGCTTTCCCTCCTGATGAACAACTATTATTTAATATATCAAATTCCGCGCTTTTTTGCAATGATTCCGTGCCCGTGTTTTTGGGAAAATAGGATCCAAAAAAAGGTGGCGTGTTGAGCGGTTTTGCGGTAAAATAATCCTGCATGAACTACAGATGCGCCAATACCTGCTAAAGGAGCAATACATATGTCCAAACTCGTCATGGGCTACTGGGACTGCCCGATCTGCGGAAACAAGGAGATCCGCGGGGATGTCACCAACTGCCCCTCCTGCGGCCGCGCCCGCGGGGATGTAAAGTTTTATGTCAAAGGCTACACGGAAGGCCAGTCCCTGCGAAAGGAAGAACTGCAGCAGTTTGAGGAACTGGATGAAAAAAAGGCCGAGGAGATGGGCGATAATCCGGACTGGTACTGTTCCTTCTGTAATTCCCTGAACAGTGACAAGGCCGATGTCTGCTCCAACTGCGGCGCCACCCGGGCCGATTCCGAGGCAAATTATTTCGACCGTCTGAAGAAAAAACAGGAACAGGAGGCCGCGGAGCAGGCCGCCCGGCCCCAGGTGGCGGAAAAGGCGCCGAAGCGCTCCCGCAGCCCCCTGCTGATCTTTGCGGCCATCCTGCTGGTCATCATCGGCGTCTTCGTCTGGATGAACGGCAACAAGACCGCCGGGGACCTGAAGGTCACCGCCCTGAGCTGGACCCGGGTCATCAATATCGAGGAAAACCGGAAGTTCAGCGAATCCGACTGGTCCCTGCCGGCCGGCGCGCAGCAGACCGGCACGCGCCGGGAGATCCACCATTACGACAGCGTCCTGGACCACTACGAAACCGTGGAGGTCCAGCGTTCCCGCAGCGTTTACGACCATGATGAGTACACCATGGTAGACAACGGCAACGGCACCTTCCGCGAGGTATCCCATCCGGTCTACCGCACCGAGTATTACACGGATACGGAGGAGCGGCCGGTTTACCGGCAGGAGCCGCGCTACGCGACAAAATATTACTACGATATCTGGCGGTGGACGCCTTCCCGGGATGTCGTCGCTTCCGGGGAGGACCATAATCCCCAATGGCCGGTACCTGACCCCGGCGAAAATGAACGGGAAGGGCAGCGTGCCGAGGAATATCGTTTCACCGTGGAACACATGGAAAAAACGAACGAGCCCGCCGCAACCTACCGCCTGGCTGAAAGCGACTGGATGAACGTCAACGTGGGCGACCATCTGTACATCACCTCGAAACGGACCGGCGCCAGCCCCTATATCTCCGATGAAAAGGGCAACAAAATCGCCGATATCCAGCAGGTCAGATAAAAAGATCCCCCGGATGCATCAAGGCCGCCTGTCTTCCGACAGGCGGCCTTCGGTTATGCTTCAGCTCGTTTTTTATTTCACTCCGCGCCAATGGTTGAAGGGGAATACCACCAGGCGTACGTGGCCGATGATCATGCTGCGTTCCACCGCGCCGACGCTGCGGCTGTCGTTGGAGTTGTTCCGATGGTCCCCCATCAGGAAGTAGTAATTCTCGTCCACGGTGAATGTCCGTTCGGTCAGGTCCGGAATGATCTCGCCCCAGTTCGCGGAGGTCCAGTCCTTCCCGTCCCAGGAGATGACGGTGACTTCCTCTTCCTGGTGTCCGTTCAGGCTTGAATCGTTGGCCTTTTTGCTGTAAATCTTCAGCTGCTTCCCGTTTTCATCCTTTGCGATGAGACAGGTCTTTTTACGGTTCCATTCCTCGCCGTTCAGCTGGAACTGCAGGACGCTGCTGCTGCCGGATATCGTCAGGATGTCGCCCCGCATAGGCACCCGGTACGGTCCGAAGGTGTATCCGTCGGAGGCGCCCCTGACCCGGTATTCGCTGTTGATCAGGTCCTTTTCCGCTTCCGCCTGTTCGCCGTTCACATACAGGTAGCCCTCCCGCAGCTCCACGGTATCACCGGGCATTCCCACAATCCGCTTGACGAAGTTCACCGCGCCGCGGGCAGGGTACCGGCAGATGACCACATCGAGGAAGTTCGGATTGCCGAAGGTAATCCGGGGGGCCTGCTGGGACGCGTTGTCACTCTGCCAGGGCAGGCACAGCCAGGTGGAGGAATAGTCAAACTTGCTGACCAGCATGATTTCCTTGTCCGCCAGCGTATCATCCATGGACTGGCCGTCCACCCGCACGGGCTCGAAGATGACGGAGCGGATCAGCATTGCCGCCGCGAAAGCGCAGAGCAGCGTCAGCACCCAGCTGAGAATTTCCATGCCCAATGGTCTTTTTTCCTTTTCCTTCTTCTTTTTCTTTTTTCCGCCGGCGGCTTCTTCTTCCGGAATCATCGCTGCCGCCTGTTCCTGTTCGCTCATCTTAAAGCGCTCCCTTCAGTTGCTCAATCTCTTTCTCGATCATTTCCCGGCTGCTGTAGTTCAGCGGGGAAAATCTTCCCGCAGCGGCCTTCTCCAGCTTCTCCAGCGCGGCTTTGGGATTGTTCGCGTCCAGGTCGTACCGGCTCAGGAAATACAGGGTATCAATCTGGTTTTCCTTGATGGCGATGGCCTTGTCAAACCATTCCTTCGCGGCGGCCTTGTCCCCCCGGACGCGGTACAGGAATTCGCCCAGGTTGTCCAGGCAGATGGAATCCTCCTCGTCGTACTCGACGGACTGGCGGATAAAGGCTTCCGCCTTTTCAATGCCCGCGTTCCATTCCTCTTCCGGGGACAGGGGCGCCGCTTCCCCGCCTTCAGCCTCCGCGGTTTCCTCCGCGGGCGCTTCCGTCGCTTCCTCTGCGGTTTCCTCCGCCGGAGCCGCCGTGGCCTTCATGGCTTCGAAATCCGGCCGGTGGTCCCGGTCGTACTTGTCCACATACAGGTACCCCAGCGTCTGGTACAGCAGGCCGGTTTCGGTTTTGCGGAACTGCTGTTCCAGGGTGCTGATCCCCTTGTCTGTATTGCCCAGGCGGAAACAGCACGTGGCGTAATACACCAGCATCTCCGTCCGCTGGCCCGGTGACATCGGCACCTTCTGGTGGGCTACCAGGAATTCCCTGGCTTTCTGGTACTGTCCGTCCCGGATGATCAGCAGGGCGTACGGCATCAGGAACCGGGGGTCGTTCATTCCCTCGGCGATCGCTTCCTCATACAGTTTAATCGCTTCCTGGTAGTTTCCGTTTCTCTGCATGCGCAGCGCTTTATTGGCTTTCCATGCGGTGGCAATTCCCATTTACAATCGCTCCTTCAGCTTTCTCAGCAAACGCTGACGGCGGTATTGTAACTCATTTTTGTGCTCTTGTACAGTTCCGTCTTCCCGGAGAACCGGTTCGCTGGCGAGCGCCAGCGCCCGCTCCGTCAGATCCAGCGCCGCGGCATAATCCCGCCGGATATGCTCTTCATACTTGGCCAGCTCCACATACGGAGTGATTCCGCCCCGGCGCTCCCGGATCATCTCCTGCCAGACCCCGGCCGCCGCTTCCTTCTCCCCGCTGCGGCGGTAGCTCATGGCCAGGGCGGTTCCCGCAAAGCCGCCCATCTTTCCCTGCCGGGCCAGACGGTAGCAGTGCCGGGCCTCCTCCGTCCGCCGGATCCGCTCCAGGGCACGCCCCATGGAATAGACATCCTCGCTGAAACGGATCTTTTCCGGATGCAGGTACAGGTCCGCCATATGGTTCAGCAGTACGCACAGCGAGGCAATATCCTGGGCGTTGTGCTTCAGCACGTCCTCCAGCAGGGAAATCTGCTTTGTCTTCAGATAGGTAAAATACCGCTGGGGCACTTCGCTGCCGGGAAGGTCGTCCTGCCTCGGTTTCCCGAGGATCACCTCCTCCAGCCGTCCCAGGTTGCACCGGCCCAGCCGCAGTTTCCACAGCCGCCGGCACATATGCAGCAGGTCCAGGTGCGGCAGCTCCGTCAGGCAGTCCCGGTCCATCCGGTTCATCAGGAATCGGCTTTCCAGCAGCGGTACGTCAAAGGTCGTGCCGTTAAAGGTGCACAGCACGTCAAACTTTCCCAGCCCGGCCGCCACATGCTTCAGCAGGAACGGCTCCTCCGGATAGTCCCGCATCAGGAACTGGTGCACCTCGAATCCGCTGTCCGTCAGGTATCCCATTCCGACCAGGAACGCCACGGTGCCGCTTCCGCCCAGTCCGGTGGTTTCCGTGTCCAGGTACAGGATCCGCCGGGGATCCAGTCCGTCCGGAATCTCCCGGTCGCTCATCCGCCGCAGCGTTTCCGCTGTCAGCTCCCAGGCCCCTGGAAATTCCTCCGCCGGGCGGTATACCGCGAAATGCCGGCAGTCTGTGCTGGCCTCCGCGGGCGCGGGACGGTGTCCCCCGGTTCCGCCCACCGCCCGAAGCTTGTCCTTCAGGTTCATTTTGTGAGCTCCTTCAGCAGGCTTACCGCCGTGCGCTTCCCGTCCTCCCCGATCTCACCCACCGGGCCCACGCAGGAAGGGCAGCCGTATTCGCAGGGGCAGTCCTCCGCAACCTGCAGCGCCTTCTCCAGCAGCATATCCCGCATGCTGAAGGCCTTCTGCGCCAGTCCGATACCGCCGGGGCAATTGTCGTAAAGGATCACGGTCGGCTTGTTGGTAATGGGGCTCCGAACCTGATAAACCACCGCCACGTCCTGCGGCGCGCACATCAGATACAGCGGGCAGACGATCCGCAGCAGGTTGGCAATCCCCATCATGCCGTTCTTCAGCCGGTCCCCCGCCATCCGGTCCGCCAGCCGGTCCGGCAGGGTCCACCACATGGCGGTGGTGTGCATATCCGTCTCCGGCAGGCGCACATGGCCGAACCCCAGGGTTTCGTGCGTATCGAACCGGATCTTTTTGAACATGGTCACCAGCGCGGTCACCTTGATTTCTCCGATGGCCGCAACAGCTGTCCCGGCGAAGGGTTCTTCCTTCTCCACGTCCAGCAGGCTCAGGCTGATGTTCAGGTCCGCGTCCGTGTAGTATCCGACGTCCACGCTGCGGATGAAGGCCTTGCAGGCGTCGAAATCCAGCTTCTCCACCTGGAACTGCCGGCCTTCGTGCATATAGATCGCGTTTTCATGCAGCAGCATCGGCGCCGTAAACCGGTCCATCTCCCCCACCACCCGGTGATGGGCGGGATCCGTGATGTCGATGATGATGAAGTTTTCCGATGCGGCGGACCGCAGGGAGATTTCGCTGGCCGGGAAATCCTCCGCGGACCAGTGGTATTTCCCCTCCGTATGGTGGAGGATGTTCTCCTCGCTGAGGTAATCCAGCAGCTCCTCCGTTCCCGGGGCGTTCCCGAACCGGTCTCCCTCGGCAAAGGGAAGCTCGAAGGCCGCGCATTTGAAATGGCTCATCAGGATATACAGGTTGTCCGGATTCAGCAGGGCGTTTTCCGGGCTCTGGTGCAGCAGGTAATCCGGGTGGTTCACGATATACTGGTCGATGGCGGCGGAAGAGGCGATAAAGAACACGATGCTGGTGCCCTGGCGCCGTCCGGCGCGACCGGCCTGCTGCCAGGCGCTGGCAATGGTACCGGGATAGCCGCACATGACGCAGGCGTCCAGCGCGCCGATATCAATCCCCAGCTCCAGCGCGTTGGTGGAAACCACGGCGTCCACCTGCCCGCTGCGCAGGCCGCGTTCGATTTCCCGCCGCTCGCCCGGCAGGTAGCCGCCCCGGTAGCCCCGGACCTTTCCGGCGTTGCCCAGGGGATCGCGGACCAGGTCCTTCAGGTACCGGGTCAGCACCTCCACCGTCAGGCGGGAGCGGGCAAACGTGATCGACTGGATCCCGTTTTTCAGCAGCATCCCGGAAATCGACCGGGTAATGGGAATGGCGCCCTTCCGGATCCCCAGCTGCCGGTTGACCACCGGCGGATTGTAAAACACGAAATGGCGTTCGCCCATCGGAGCGCCGTTTTCGTCGATCAGCGTCACCGGGCGCCCGATCAGCGTCTCCGCCAGCTCCTTCGGGTTGGCGATGGTCGCGCTGCAGAGGATGAACTGCGGGCGGCTGCCGTAGAATTCGCACAGGCGCAGCAGCCGACGCAGCACGTTCGCCAGGTTGCTGCCGAACACGCCGCGGTAGGTATGGATCTCGTCAATGACGATATATTTGAGGTTTTCGAACAGCTTGACCCACTTGGTATGGTGCGGCAGGATGCCGGAATGCAGCATGTCCGGATTGGTGACCACGATATGCCCGGCCTGCCGGACAGCCCGGCGGGCCGCGGCCGGGGTATCCCCGTCGTAGGTATAGGTCTTGATGTCGACCCCCATCTCCTCGATCATGTCATACAGCTCGCTG
>OCTX012283858.1_pt1 | contig 13053 bp, 11 predicted proteins | sample 1539691 | NCBI WGS metagenome assembly OCTX01 (sample SAMN02144231, study PRJEB22623) | gut metagenome | biome: sheep rumen | host: Ovis aries | place: New Zealand
GAACCGTCCGAGACCACTGAAAAAGTAGGGGTTTTAGCCTGGATTTTCCGAAACACCATCAAATTTTTGAAGAACCATGCCGGAAATCAAGCTTGTCGTATTATATCGGGGGGTAATGAATGGATGTTTTCCCGTTCATTACCCCACATTTTTTCTTTTTAATGCGGCCATTCTCTTCAAATTGACCGCTATCGCAGTAAATATCGCCTGTATCCGCACACTTTCCAGACCGTACCCGTCGGCCCGGTCTAACCCGTGAAAGCGTTTCATTTCTGCATTTTTGGGCTCTATCCTTGCCCTTGTCTTATATTGCTCCAGAAATCCTTCGCTCTTTGTAAACTGGCTGTGTTCATACAGTTCTGCTGTGGATAACCCGACGGTCAGCTTCCTTCCAACCATCTTCGACTTTCCCATGCATTCCTGTCTGTGTGGACATCTGCGGCAGCGCTCCCGTTCAAAGCGATAGTCAATCGTATCCCCTTTTTTCTTTCCGGTACCGCTTTCATTTCCATTGATGCAGGCCCAGGTATCGCTGTCCTTGTTGTATTTGAACAGCTCTTCGTTGATGTGATACGAAGCAAGGCTGATGGGGATATATGCCTCTACGCCCAGCCGTTTTAATTCTTCCAGCACATCCGGCCTGCAGTAAGCCTTATCCCCATATGCCGCGGTGGGCTCTATGCCGGCATTCTTCGTCTTGTCAAGGAGTTCCCTGAAGCAATCACCATCCCTGTAGTTCCCGGGCTGTATGGTCATCCCTGTGATGATGCCTTCCTCTGACATCATATATTCACTTTTGTAGCCGAAAAAGCTGGTCGTATGGTCCTTCCGTCCGACACGGGCATCCTTATCCTGAAGCGACCGGATCCCCTTCTGCTCGATAAACAGGTCACTGTCCAGGACTTCCCTGGCTTCTTCTACGCTTTCGAGGGTCTGATCTGCCTGGGTGATCACATCTTCCAGCGCATTCTTCATGTCTTCTTTCGCCTGGATGTGGTCTTCGTACTCTTTCCAGCTCGGAAGGCTGTCGGCTTTCTCCTTAACAGCTTGGTCGACCTCTTTATCGGTCAGGCCTTCCTTCTCAGCTGTTTCGCGAAAGATGTTTTTGGCCATGTGCTCCATGAGGCGCTCCGGAACTTTTTTTATTGTATTCGCATGGATATGCGTACTGTCGATGATAATGCCGGATCCGTTTTTGATGATGCCTTTCTCGACCATTTGGCGGACCATCTCTGTCAGGATTTCATCCATGGTATTTTCATCGAGACGCATCGTCCTGAACTTGGAAAGAACGGAGGGTTCCGGGAGGGGTGACATCGGAGATAAATGGCAAAAGTACTCGAATGCACGATTTACCGCTATCTCATCGATGACGCCTTCATCGCTGAGATTATACATTTTTTTAAGAATCCCTATGCGTACCATGGTTTCCGGCTTCCAGGCCGGACGGCCCAGGGTCTTATGATACTTATCGGCAAGAAGGTCGTTCGTGAAAGCCAAAGAAATTTCAGAATCTATCCGTAAAAGTATATGATTTTTTGGGATTCTGTGGTATTCTATGTATTGAAAGAGATCGAGTTGTTCGCAGCTTGTATTTCTTAACATATGTGGGATCCTCCTATAATTTTGTTCGCACCTTAATTATACCATAGGATCCCACTTTTTTATACCCCTAAGACTTTTTCAGTGGTCTCGAACCGTCCCTGTGTTTATTATGCGAGCCCCTCGATCGACCTCTTAATAAGCTCCCCCGCACCCTCCGCCAGCTGCGCAAGGCTCCGGATCCGCACATACTCCTTCCCGTAGATCTGCGAGACATTCTCGAGATGCCCCGCCGTCCCGTAAAAGACCGCCCCGACAAGGACGCCGCTCTCTCTGAGCTCCTTTACGGCCTCCTCCGCGTCCTTCACCGCCGCGGCGCCTTCATACTCGCGCCCCATCCGGTGCTCTGCGGACGCCAGCGGCATCGCGTCGTTCGGGCTCGCGTCCGTGAGGACGATCAGCAGGTCTTTCCACTCTCCGAACGGATTCTCCTCCCGCATGAGGCAGCCAACCGTCCGCAGCGCAAGCCCGTCGCGGTTCCAGCCGCCCGAATAGTAGCCGGCCAGCCGCTCCGTGCCCTCGTGGAACTCCTTCATGCGCGTGATTGCCGTGAACCCTCTGATGCTGCGGTAGGCCAGCACCCGCACCGGGATGCCTGCCTTCTCAAAGCTTTCCGCCAGAACGCTCGAAAATGCCGCTATGATCTCCTGCGAATGCAGCCTCGACATCGACGCGTCGAGGAGCAGCGTCGCGCGAAGACCGATCTCCTTCTCATCGCCCGGCCTCTCAAAGACGCGGGCGTCGTCAAGGACGCCGAGCCGCCAGGCCTTCTCCGGGAGAAGTTTCCCGGCTTTCGCACTCTCCGGCAGGCTCCTTGAGCAGGAAGCAAGAAGCACCTCGATCTCAGCCGCCAGCTTCTTCGTGTTCTCACGGATGAGAAGCGCGTGCCCGCGCAGGAAGGCTTCATTTTTCTTCTTCTGCTCGGCGGACCTTGCGATGAGGTCCCGAACCTCCCGTTCCGCGTTCTCCGACACATTCCCGGCCGGTCCTCTCGAGATCCAGAGCCGGCAGGCGGCGTCATGGCCGGTGCAGAGGGCATTTTCGAGAATATCCATCTCCCCTTTGCTGTAATAAGACGGCCCGAAACACCCCTCGACATAGGCCTCGTCAGCCTCCTTCGGGGCAAATCCGAGCCGCATCCCCGCCGTGTGGGCCAGCTGCACATCCTTCTCGGTCGGAGAAGCGATATCAGCCGTTCTCACGAAGATCTTCTCGGTCCGGCCGCGTCTCTGCCCGAATCGCCTGAGGACCGCCTCCATGAGATGCGGCTGCGTCCGCTGCCTGCGCGGTGCAGAGGGGTCGAAGCTGCAGAAGTCGGCGAGGAAGGTTTTCATTTTCAGGATCACCTCGTCCGCCGTGAGCTCCCCCGAAAAATGAAGAGCCTCCGCCATCCGCTTCTTCTTCCCGGCAAGATGCACGGGTTTCCCGAGGACCTCTGACCACCTCGCCTCCTGCTGGGTGAAGACCGCCATGCTCTCGTACTCCATCTGCTGGCGGGTCATCCGCTGGCGGACCCGGAAGAACTCCTCCGCGCGCTCGCGCCGGAGTTCCCTCATGCGAGGCCTCTCGGCGAGCTCCTTCTCGTAGACGCAGTTCTCGAGCCCCAGCCACAGGTACTCGTCGAACTCGTCCGCGCTGCCGTTTCCCCGGTAGCTCTCGAAGACTTCGCGGATCTTCTCCTCGTCAAGCCATTTCCGGACAAGTCCGATCACCATATTAAAATAAAAATCAGGCTCTCCCGTCGGATGGAAAGCCATAAAATACGGTTCGAAATCGTAAGACCCCGCCGCGTTCCAGATGTAGTTGCGCGCGCGCCTTGCATTTCCCGCATACTGCTTCTTGATCATGGTTCCTTACCGGTCAAAAATGTCCGCCGCCCGAAGGTCCGCCGGGATCCGCGCATTTATCACATCCGCGATCAGCGTCCGCTCGTAGGCGTCAAAGGACTTGTTCACGATGCACATGGCAAGCGCCTGGCCTGAAGTGAGGCCGTTCTCGATGAGGCTCACCGCGTCGAGGAGGCCCCGGAGGTCGAGCGCCCGCTCGGAGATCTCCGCTTTCGCAGCCTTCTTCTCGATCTCGCCCCAGAGCTTTGCGAACTGGCCTGCCGCCTTCTCCTTAAGACGCGGGAATTTCTTTGCAATGAGGCGCAGCAGGTCCTCCTCCGCGATCGCCGGCATCATGATGACCGCGAAGCGGGAGGCCAGGGCTTCATTTAAGTCCCGGGTGCCGGCGTAGCCGTAGTTCATGGTCCCGATGAAGCGGGCAGCCGGGTCCACACGGATGAGCTCGTAGCCGGGCACATCGATCACGCGCCGGAAATCGAGCGCAGAGTGAAGGACGGCGAGGGCTTCATTTCTCGCCATGTTGATCTCGTCGAGGACCGCGAAGCCGCCGCAGACGGCACTCTTCGTGATCGGGCCTTCCCGGAAGGTGACCTTCTGCCCGTCGTAGGTGTCCGTCCCGATGAGGGCAGCCGCATCCGTTCCGATGTGGAAGGACACATTGTAGAGAGGCCGGCCGAACGCCGCGGCCAGGTTCTCCGCGAGAATGTTCTTGCCGGTCGCCTTCGGACCGGCGAGCAGTATATTTTTCCCTGCGAGGAGCGCCGCGAGCGCCTCCTCCCAGACTTCCTTTCCGTAGTAAAATGTATCCGGCGCGGCCACACGGCCCATCAGAGCCGGATCGACCGGGTGCGCCGCCCGAAATGCCGTGACGCCGTCAAGAAGTTCCTGCCGGACGCCCTCCGCCGCAAGGTTTCTGAGAATCTCTTCCATAATAAAATGCTCCTCCCTCAGTCTCTGTACCCGCACTCGAGGAACAGGGGCTTGATCTCCGCCACCTCGTCGTGCTCCTCCTGCGAGACCCGCACGGAGGAATTCAGGGCTTTAAGCTCGTCTTTCATCCTGTTCCAGGCTTCATGTTCGTTTCTGGCCCGCCCGTCCTCGATGAGGCGGATCGTGCGCTCCGCCACGACCGGGTGCGCGTACTGGGCCGGAAAGAAGAAGTCCGGTTTCTCACTTATGTAAACCTTTGCATTCTCTACCGCGCCATCCCAGGCCTCCTTTGCAGCCTTCGGGCTTGCGGACCCGAACGGAAGGATCCCGGAGGCAAGCGCAAACATGAGAAATGCCGCCCCGAAAAGAAGCATGTAAGGCCCGGCCGGATTCCCTGCCGCAAAGAGCCAGATTCCGCCGACGGCCAGAAGCGCGCCGGCAATAAGGAGCAGCCAGGCGAGAGCCCGCGTCGACGCCGGGATATGGTCCACCTGCCGCTTCCGCCGCACGGACCTGACCAGCGACTCCCCGATTTCGGGTTTCATTTCCAGAAATGCGAGGTCGCGCCTCAGCCTCGCCGCGGCATTTTCCGCCTCGCGGGTGAGCGTTTCCGGCCGGCGCGCGGCCCTCTCAGCCTCCCGCTTTGCCTTTGCTTCCTCGCCGGCCAGGGTGCCGACGCGGATCTCCGGGTGATTTTCCCGGATGAAGCGGACCGCCTCGTCCACTTCCTCCTCAATCTTGAAATTGCAGGCCTTCTCGCGCCCGTCCTTCAGGACGACGACGAGATAGGGCATCGTGCCGAAGATCCCGCGGCCGCTGAAGCCCCCCTGTGACATCGCGATGCGCTTGTAGACGCGCGCGGCCTCCTCGTAGGGCACATAGTAGCGCCTCGAAATGAAAAAGCTGTTCAGGTACATCGCCTTCTCACCGAACGCGCAGGGTCCGATGCGCTTTGCCTTCTTCCGATCCTCTTTTACGATCGCATTGTCGATCGATGTGTTGCCGAATTTTAAAGCAGCCATACGGCAGCCTCCTTACTATGAAGAGGGCGGAGGAATGATCCTCCGCCCTCTTGTGGGTTTTCATTTTTTAAGCTGTTCTGTATTTCTTCGAGCTCTGAAGGAAGATGAACAGGAATACCACTGCGAAGATAATGCCTGCCGGATAAGCGACAGCCGTGTTGTTCTTGAAGAACGGGATGAGGCCGAGGCACTCCGGAGCCATCATGAAGTAGGTCGAGGAAACCGCGCTCATGAAGACGGCCGGGATACCGCAGATCAGCCAGTTCCTGCCTTCCTTGGCAAGGAACATAGCGCCTGCCCAGAGAACGATCATGGCCAGAGTCTGGTTCGTCCAGCTGAAATATCTCCAGACAACCGCGTAGCTTAAGAAGCCGAGCGTGTTGCCGAAGCCGAGGATCGCGCCGACACCGAGAACCGGGATGCAGAGCTTTAAGCGGTTTGCATAGGATTCCTGGTCGATCTTGAACCAGTCGGCAAGGGTAAGTCTTGCGGAACGGAACGCCGTGTCGCCGGATGTGATCGGGCAGGCCACGACGCCGAGCATCGCAAGGATGACGCCGATCGAACCCATCGTCTTGACGCAGACATCATAGATCGCTGCGGACTGACCGGAAGCAAGGACTTCAGCAAGGCCTGTAGAGAGACCGTCGGTCTTCTCATAGAGAGCGCAGCCTGCCGCCGCCCATACAAGAGCGATGATGCCTTCGGCGACCATTGCGCCGTAGAATACGAAGTGGCCCTGGCGCTCGCTCTTTAAGCATCTCGCCATCAGAGGAGACTGGGTTGCGTGGAAACCGGAGATGGCGCCGCAGGCGACCGTGATGAACATGAAGCTCCAGACCGGAGTGCCGGCAGCGTGCATGTTTCTGAAGTTTGCCCAGATCTCCGGGATCGCGTAGCCGTGAGTCGGGATACCGATCGCGACACCGATCGCCATGACGATCAGGCAGATGCCGAATACCGGGTAGATCTTGCCGATGATCTTGTCGATGGAAATGAACGTCGCGATGAAGTAGTAGCAGAGGATGATGGCCAGCCAGACCGTCGTCTGAGCGAACGGGCCGGAGACACCTTTCTCAGAGAGCAGCTTCACGATCAGGCCTGCCGGGCCGACTGCGAAGACGGTACCGACCATGACCAGCAGAACGACCGCGAAGACACGCATGACGGTCTTCATGACCGGGCCAAGGTAGATGCCGATGACCTCGGAGATCGAAGCGCCGTTGTTGCGCTCGGAGAGCATGCCGGCGAAATAGTCGTGAACCGCACCGGCGAAAACAGTTCCGAACGTGATCCACAGGAACACGATCGGGCCCCACTGGGCGCCCTGCATGGCGCCGAAGATCGGGCCGAGACCGGCGATGTTGAGCAGCTGGATCATGAAGAGCTTCCACGCGGGAAGGACCACATAGTCGACGCCGTCGTTGATCGCCACGGCCGGGGTCTCCCGGTCGTCCGGCGCGAAGGTCGCGTCTACGAATTTACCGTAGGTGAAATAACTAGCAACAAGCAGTACCAGACAGATTAGAAAACTGAACATTCTATCGCCCCCTTTGTCTATTTTCTCTAAATCTGTGTGCATACGCAGTGGAAGACTTATCCACCATGCACAATGTACTCCTTCCCTGTACGGATGTCAATGCTTTCGGCTAAAATTACGAATACTTTTTACAACAATTGTATATCTTTAAACAGCTTGTTCAATTAAAGCAAAAAAGAGCTTCCGGCTTCCGCCGAAAGCTCCTTTATTCTGCCAATTATCTCTCGTACTTGTTCATGCGATAGACGACATCCGCGCTCATCGCTGCTGCAAATCCAACAAGAAGAGTCATCCAGACTGCTGCGATCATTTTCATTACCTCCCGCCCCTTAAGGCCTGACTGTCATTTATTTTCAACGGTTTTTATTTGTTTCTGCCTATATATATGTTATAATCCATGGGAGCTTCTATGTAAAATGAAGTATTTTTGCAAAATTAATTCCTTCTTTGACCTTTTAGTGCAGTAAAGCAGTGATCTCATCATTAAAGGAGCGCCTCAACATGGATATGACCTCGCTTGAACTCTTTATCGACGTCTGGCAGTCCGGCAGCCTCACGGCCACCGCCGGCAACCACTATCTCACGGAGTCCACCGTCTCAAAACGCATCGCCGCGCTGGAGAAGGAGCTCGGCGTGACCCTCTTCCAGAGGGGTAAGGGCAAGAACCATGTGCAGATCACCCCGGAAGGGGCGTCCTTCGCGGATATCGCCCAGCGCATGCTCATGCTGAACGGGCAGGCCATGCGGCTCGGGGAGGGCCAGCTCCGCCGCGTCCTCACGATCGCCAGTATCAACAGCGTGCAGGACTATACGCTGCCGCCGTTTATCCGCGAGTACCGCGCAAGGCACCCGGAGATCCTCTTCACGATGGAGGACCACCGCTCGAACCAGATCCTGCTGCTCCTCGAACAGCAGCGGATCGACGTCGGCATCACCCAGACGGCCTCGCCCTACCCGGACCTCGAGTCCCAGATCCTCTTCGACGAGGAGTACCGTGTCGTCATGAAAAAAGAAGGCGCACGCGACGCCTTCAAAAAGGGGATCCACCCGGCGGACCTCGCCGCCGAGCATGAGATCTATGAGTCCTACTGCGATATCTTCCGCGAGTGGCACGACTACTGGTGGCCGCCCTACAAGTCCAAGATCCGGGTCAACATCACGCCGACCGCCGAGAAATATTTCGACTCCCCCGAGGACTGGATGATCGTCCCGGCCTCGATCGCGAGCCAGCTTGACAGTAATATCTACGTCTCCTACCCGTTCTCGGTGCCGTCACCCCAGCACCACGTCTACCTGGTCTACCGGAAGCGCGACCGCTCGCGCGACGCGGACCAGTTCGTGCAGGAGATTCTGGCATATTTCCGGCGGAGATGAGTCAGTTCAACGTATGAGGGACGGTTCTTGAGGGTCCGGGACCCCGTCCCCGTCTTCTTCACTCGCCGAGCACTCTCACCAGTTCATCCCCGCACTCCGACGTCGACGCGCTCCCGCCCAGATCCGGCGTGAGCGCCTTTTTTTCGACGAGCATCCGCTCGATTGCGCAAACGATCCTCTCCTCCCACTCCGGGTAGCCGAAAAATGTCAGCATCTGCCCCGCCGTCCAGGCCGAAGCCAGCGGATTTGCGATGCCCTTCCCGGCGATGTCCGGCGCGGAGCCGTGGATCGGCTCGAACATCGAGGGATATTTTCTCTCCGGGTTCAGGTTCGCGCCGGCAGCCAGGCCCATGCCTCCGGCGATCGCCGCCCCGAGGTCAGTCAGGATGTCGCCGAAAAGATTCGACGTCACGACAATCTCAAACCGCTTCGGGTCCTTCACCATAAACATCGAGGCCGCGTCGACGAGCAGCGAGTGCGTCTCGACCTCCGGGTACTCCCGGCCGACCTCCTCGAAGATCTGGTCCCAGAACACCATCGAGTAGTTGAGCGCATTGCCCTTGCTCACGCTGGTGAGGGTCTTTCCCTCCTTCTTCGCAAGTTCGTACGCGTAGCGGATGACCCGCTCGCAGCCCATCCTCGAAAATACCCCGTTCTGGATCACCACCTCCTGCGGCGTGTCCCTGTAGAGCCAGGCGCCCGAGCCGGCATACTCGCCCTCACTGTTCTCCCGGATGAAGGTCATGTTGATATCTTCCGGCTGAACGCCCGCGAGCGGGCAGGGAGCCCCGTGAAGGAGCTTCACCGGCCGCAGGTTGATGTATTCGTCAAACCCGTGCCGGATCTCAAGGAGAAGGTCCCGGAGCGAGACGTGGTCCGGCACGCCCGGGTACCCAACCGCGCCGAGGAGGATCGCGTCGTATCCCGAGAGGGTTTTGAGCGCGTCCTTCGGCATCATTTCCCCGGTCTTTAGGTAGTACTCGCAGCCCCAGGGATAGTCCGTAAAGGAAAATGAAAACCTCCCGTCTGTCTCCGCCGCCGCGCAAAGCACTTTCTTTGCCTCCGCGATCACCTCGGGTCCGATTCCGTCACCCGCGATAACCGCGATGTTGTAATGATTCATAGTATTCTCCTGTTTATATATTTTTACGTGTCTGAAACGGCTGTTGAGAATTCCTCCCGGTTATGATAAACTAAAACTGGCTGAAAATCAAACGGGTCCTGCCAAATCTTTGAGCAGCTCCGCAAGCACCTCACATTATTTAAAGGAAAGGCAGTTATCATGAAAGCAGTCAACCGGCTTCTGTCCATCGTTTTACCGCTCGTATTCGTCGTCGCAGGCGTTTTTGTGATCTTCGTGGGCGTAAACAAGCTCGTCAAGCTTCACAACAACGCTTACACCCCCACCTCAGCAGTCATCGACCACATCAACGTCATCCCGTCGGGCGATCCCCAGGAGAGCGACACCCGAGAGGTCTACGTGAGCTACACCGTGGACGGCCAGGAGTACATCTCGCTTCTCGACGAGGCCTCCGACACGATGGTCACCGGCCAGGCGCTCGATATCCTCTATGAGACGGACCACCCTGAGAAGGTGACGATGCCCGGCTCGAAGGGTTCCTATATCATGATCGCGTTCGGGGTTGTGGCGATTCTGGTTGGGATCATCTCGTTTATACGGGGGCTGTCCGGGAGATAACAATATGCCGGGGACGGTTCCCCGAAGCGCAGGGACGGTTCCTTGGGGACGGTTCTCAGAAAAACCGGTTCTCATCTCGAGAACCGATTTTTCAAGAACCGTCCCTCGGGAACCGTCCCCGTTGTTTTTACTTGATGAATCCTACCTGCTTCGAGATCAGCTCGATCTGCTCATCCTTCCGCTTGTTGTACTCGATCTTCTTCTCCTCGAAGTAGTTGCGGCCCTTCGCGTCGATCGAGACGATCAGCGGTCCGAACTCCTTTACGCGGCAGTTCCAGAGAGTCTCCGGCATGCCGAGGTCTCTCCACTCAGCCTTCACGATCTCCTCGACGGCGACTGCGGCGACGACCGCGTTGCCGGCCGGGATGACCACATGGATGCATCCGAAATCCTTGCAGGCAGCTGCGGTCTGCTCCTTCATGCCGCCCTTGCCGACGATCACGCGGACGCCGGTCTTCTTCACGAACTCATACTCGAACTTCTCCATGCGCATCGAGGTCGTCGGTCCGACAGAGACCATCTCAAACTTGTCGTCCGGAAGCGGGCGGATGATCGGGCCTGCGTGCAGGATTGCGTTGTTGCGGACATCGACCGGGATCTCGCGGCCTTCCTCGACGACGCGGCGGTGAGCCACGTCGCGGCAGGTTGTGAGGCTTCCGCTCAGGTACAGGATATCGCCGATGTTGATATCAGCAAGGTCTTCCGCGGAGATCGGCGTTACCAGGATTTTCTTTCCATCTCTATATTCTACCATTATAATTCCACCCCCGAATGTGTTGTGATTTCGTAATTAAGGTCTTTGTCGAAAATGATATGGCCGCGTCTGTGGCTCCAGCACCCGACGTTCACGGCGACGCCGATGGCGGACGGATGGCGGGCTGTATTTTCAATGTTGACGCCCATGACCGAGTAGTTGCCGCCCATGCCCTGCGGGCCGAGGCCGATCGCGTTGATGCCGTCCTCGAGCAGCTTCTCCATCTTTGCCGCGCGCTCATTCGGGTTGTGGGAACCGATCGGGCGCATCAGGGCCTTCTTGGAGAGCAGAGCCGCGGTCTCGACTGACGTCGCGACGCCGACGCCGACGAGGAGCGGAGGACATGCGTTGAGGCCGTAGCTGGTCATGCGGTCCAGGACGAACTTGGTGACGCCCTCGTAGCCTTCGCCCGGCATCAGGACGGTCGCGTTGCCCGGAAGCGTGCAGCCGCCGCCTGCCATGTAGGTGTAGATCTCGCATTTGTCGGAGTGGGGAACGATGTCCCAGAAGACGGTCGGAGTGCCCTTGCCGACATTCTTGCCGGTGTTGTACTCGTCAAATGTCTCGACGGAGTTGTGGCGAAGCGGCGTCTCAAATGTCGCCTTCACGACCGCCTCCTTAAGCAGCGCCTCGAGATCGTCGATGAGCGGGAACTGCGTGCCGCATTTTACCCAGAACTGGAGAACGCCGGTGTCCTGGCAGGACGGGCGGTTCAGCTTGACCGCCAGCTCCTGGTTGCGGAACATGGTATCGTAGATTACCTTCGCCATCGGGCTGTCTTCCTTGGTGCGGAGCTCGGAGAGCTTCGCGATTACATCATCCGGGAGCTTTTTTCCCGTATGGCCGATGAACTTGGCCATCATCTCGGTCATTCTTGTGACCATCTCTTCATGCGTCATTGTTTACCTCCTTTATTGTAGAAAAATGAGATTCGGGTGTTTGATTTCGGGGCTTTCTGAGCCGTGCTTAAGCTCGATTCCACTTTGCTTCATCTCGCGCACGGCTCAGGGCCTCACGGATAGAACGGAAACAGTATCGGAAGCAGCACCATGCAGATCACAAAGGAAATGAGGATCAGCGGCAGGCCCGACTTCACATAGTCGTTGAACTTGTAGCCGCCGAGGCCGACGACCATCGTGTTGGCCGGCATGCCGATCGGTGTTGCGTAAGCGCAGGAGCAGGCGATGACGGTTGCGATGATCATGGATCTCGGATCCGCGCCGAGGCTGGCTGCCAGGGAGGATGCGATCGGAACCATCAGGGCCGTTGTTGCCGTGTTGGACATAAAGTTTGTGAGTGCACAGCCGACGATGAAGATGACCAGAAGCAGGATGATCGGGTTCGGGTTCGAGCCTAAGAGGCCGACGATCGTGTCCGCGATCAGAGTGCCGGCGCCTGTGGAGTCAAGTGCGCTTGCAAGAGCCAGGGAGCCGCCGAAGAGGAGGACGACCTTGAGGTCGATGGATTTTAAGGCTTCCTTCTCGGTGACGACACCGGTGAGGACCAGGATGCAGGCCGCGACGCAGGCGGTAACCTGAAGCTTGATGCCGATCTGGTCTTCAAAAATCATGGCCAGGATGCAGATGATGAGGATGATGAGGGACATGTACTGCTTCCATGCCGGGACATCATCGAAGCTCTTCTGCTGCTCGACCGCATCCAGGTCTCTGCCCTTGCCGTCCGGCAGGAACTTGTAGCCGATGAAGGCGAAGTAGATGATCCCGGCGAGGAGCATCGGAACACCGACCGGTGCGTACATGAAGAAGCTTGTCGGCTCCCCGAGCTCCTGAAGAGCGTTCACGCCCATGAGGTTGCCCGGCGCTCCGATGATGGAGAGGTTGCCGCCGAGAGCTGCCGCAAAGACGAGAGGCATGAGCAGGCGGCTTCTGGAGTAGCCCGACTCATCCGCGATGCCGCAGACGACCGGGATGAGGACCGCTGCCGTTCCCGTGTTGGAGAGGAATCCTGACATCACGCCGACGATGACCATGATGGCGATGATGAGCATGCGCTCGGATTTTGCGAATTTCGTAACGACACCGCCGATCTTGTTGGCCATGCCGGTCTCAAAGAGTGCCTGGCCGACGACGAACATGCCGACGCAGAGGATGACGTTGCTGTTGATGTAGCCCGCAAATGTCTTGCTCGTGTCCAGCACACCCGTCAGGTTGAGACCGAGCGCGACGATCGTTGCGGTGAGGCCCAGCGGAATCTTCTCCAGCACGAAGCTGATGATTGCGAAAGCCAGGAATAACAGTGTGATTGTTGTTGGTGACACTTTATTT
>OCTX014549536.1_pt1 | contig 13053 bp, 9 predicted proteins | sample 1539691 | NCBI WGS metagenome assembly OCTX01 (sample SAMN02144231, study PRJEB22623) | gut metagenome | biome: sheep rumen | host: Ovis aries | place: New Zealand
GCCTTGTCGTCCGTACCCGATGCACGCACGTTGGTCAACTGCTTGGCCTTGCAGACGTTCACCACAAGGTCGTTGTCGTGAACATGTTCGCCAACCACCTGACCCATATACACATCTTCACCAGGATCAATGAAGAACTTGCCGCGATCCTGCAACTTGTCAATGGCGTAGGCAAAGGCGTTACCCGTCTCGAGGGCTATCATCGAACCATTCACACGACGCTCTATCTCGCCCTTATAAGGCTGGTATTCCTTGAAGCGGTGAGCCATGATAGCCTCACCTTGGCTGGCTGTCAGCACATTGGTACGCAGGCCGATGATGCCTCGTGAGGGAATGTCAAACTCAATATTGGTGCGCTCTCCCTGGCTTTCCATCGACGTCATCTCACCCTTACGGCGTGTCACCATATCAATCATCTTCGAGGCAAATTCTTCAGGTACGTTGATGGTCAGCTCCTCGATAGGCTCACACTTCTGACCGTCTATCTCCTTATAAATCACCTGTGGCTGCCCCACCTGCAACTCGTAGCCCTCGCGACGCATGGTCTCAATCAGCACCGAGAGATGCAGCACGCCACGCCCACTAACTATCCAACGGTCGGTACTGTCCTCGAAAGGCTCTACACGCAGGGCCAGGTTCTTCTCCAGTTCCTTCTCCAGACGGTCGTTGATATGGCGTGAGGTCACAAACTTACCCTCCTTACCGAAGAAGGGCGAGTCGTTGATGGTAAACAACATCGACATGGTAGGCTCGTCAATGGCAATAGGAGGAAGAGGCTCAGGATTCTCTATATCGCAGATAGTATCACCAATCTCGAACTTCTCCAGACCTATCACGGCGCAAATATCACCACAATCTACTTGGTCAATACGGGCATGACCCATACCGTCAAAGGTATGCAGTTCCTTGATTTTCGTCTTTTCCATGCTACCGTCACGGTGCGCAATAGTTACCTGCATGCCGTCTTTCAGCTGTCCGCGATGGACGCGTCCCACAGCGATACGACCAGTATAGGAACTGTAGTCCAGTGATGTAATCAGCATCTGGGGAGTGCCCTCTATTTGCTTGGGAGCAGGGATCACCTCTATAATCTTATCCAACAGATAGGTAATGTCCGTAGTAGGCTTGTTATAGTCCTCACCCATCCATCCGTTCTTCGCTGAGCCATAGACTACGGGGAAGTCCAGCTGGTCCTCGGTAGCATTCAGCGAGAACATCAGGTCAAAGACCATCTCATAGACCTCCTCAGGGCGGCAGTTGGGCTTATCCACCTTGTTCACCACCACGATGGGCTTCAGTCCGATCTGGAGGGCCTTCTGCAATACGAAGCGTGTCTGGGGCATCGGACCCTCAAAAGCATCCACAAGCAACAGACAGCCGTCTGCCATATTGAGCACACGCTCTACCTCACCACCGAAATCCGAGTGTCCCGGGGTGTCAATGATATTGATTTTCGTTCCTTTCCAATTGATACTAACATTCTTCGAAAGAATCGTGATGCCTCGTTCACGCTCCAGGTCGTTAGCATCCAACACCTGGCTCGAAAGGTTCTGTCCCTCACGGAACAGGTTACCTGCCAACATCATCTTATCGACAAGCGTCGTCTTGCCGTGGTCCACATGTGCGATAATCGCAATATTTCTAATATCCTGCATAACATTTTACGTAAAATCGGGTGCAAAGGTACGAATAAGTGAGCGAAATGCCAAATAAATTTGAGCATTTCCGAACGAGAGTACCTTCGACCACAGGTCAAAGGTAGTGCAAATCGAGCAAAATACAAAATAAATCCATTTATTTTTATTTCCGAGATGCCGCCATCCTTCGACCAACAAGGTCAAAGGTAGTGTAAAATTTCGAATAAACGAAAAGAATGCAAATATAATTGTATTCTTGAAAGGAAAGGAACCATCCTTTCTGTGTAGCGATGGTTCCACACACAGGAAGGATGGTCCGCACAATGTGAAATAAATAATGCCCGTGTAAATTACTATAATCGATATACTATTAAGCCTTTCCCTGTTGCTGACCTTAGCACTTGAACAAAGAAATGATTGTCTATCAAACCTTGGTTAGGAACATATACCCCCTCGATGTCAAAATAAAGGTAAAACTCACGATTCAAGTATTCTTCGTCAGACAGGAGCCATCTGTCAGCTTCATCTTTATAAAGGATTTCCTCTTTTGTCACCTCACGCGTATCAGGGTCATATTCATAGCCTAACATGGCGACAGCACTATCGATAATTTTCTCAGGTGTCTGATATACGATTGCCAGCGAACTTGTTCCTGTGTCAGGTGTCATATCTGGTTCACCGTGACGAGCTATGACTTGGTCAATCGTCTCAGTAATCTCAGCAGTATAACTATTGACACGCTGACCGCCATCCACTCTCACGACCACTGAGCCAGACATTGAACTAATGGTGATAAATGCTAGTCCACCACCCCTAATGGTCACATGACCGCCGTTGTCCACGTCAGCGATACCTGCATTGCTGGTATTATAGGTGGCAGAAGAGAATTCTGGATGACTCTTAACATAGTCTATATCGAAACGGTCGCCAATGCGTCCTTGACGACTCTCCACTATCTTGTAGAAGTCGAGCGTCAAATTGAGTTTCGCATGACGAACTTTCAAAGTCGTCTCATCACACTGGAGAACATACCAATTCTCGTCGACACCTTTCAAGCTCTTATCGTACAAGATCTCCATACCCAAGACACCACCCTTGGTGTACATCCATTGCCCGGAGAAAGACTCTGTGATTTCCGGGAAGGTTGACATATTCTGATAGACCGTCCCCTGGACTTGCATATACTCGAAACTCATATAGCGCTCGGCATTTGGTGAATACCACTCAGCCTGTATGGTTTGGAAGACGTTGGCAGGCACATTAGTACCCCCCTCATCATCATTGCTGCACGAGGCAAACAGGACAGACAGACAAACCGCCATGACGGTAGGGATTATATAGTGTTTCATAATGCTTTTCAATTGATTTTTTGGTACTGCAAGTATTTCAAATAACCATCATCTCCCTCTAAGCATGCAAGGAAATAGGTATACAGAGGGCTGACGTAGATGTGGGGACTCGACGTAGGATAATAATATCGCTTGACAAAATATTCAATGTCCGAGACAGTAATCTTGTCGTCAAAGTATAATTTGACATCATTCACATACCCTTGTTGGTCAGCCGACACTTTGACATACTTGAAGGGATAATCAGGTATTGACAACAGGAATGACCTTTGGGCATAGTCTTCTGTGGTCAGCGTATAGTCCAAAACGTAGGCTAACGCCCCTAATGAAATGCGATTGTTCATTACCTGATTGAACAAGTTGTCGTATTCTTCTAGATTTTTATTTTCATCCATGAAATACATAAACACCTGATGAGCTCTCTCCCAATAGCCCACGGCAACCTTACGGCAGTGCCATGAGGTTATATACCAGTCGATGCGCCCATCATCCGTATCATCAGTTTGCTGATAGTCGTATTTGCGAGCGAGCGCCTCTCTCACCTCGTCGGGTGTGATGTTGTTCGTAAAAAACTGTTCTACATATTCTACGTATCCGTTGGTATCCACAGCAAATCTGATACTCATCACCTTCTCGTCGGGCAGATAATAAAGCCGAACGGATTTTTCATCCTCTTGCACCTGCTCAATATACACTTGTCCATATTCCTTGGTAATATCCTGAATGGACTGATCCATGCTCTGCAAGGCATCATTGAACGAATTCTCACTATCGCTGACAACAATGCGAATGACGGCTGTGTCAGTTGACGATTTTACCAATATATAGGTTGTCCCCAGGTGGCGTGCCTCAATATTTCCTTCGTCGTCTACATTGGCAATATGATAGCACACGCTGGAATAACTCTGGGGGACAAAGTCGCGGTCGTTGAAGACGACCTGGCGTGACTCGCCCACATTCAGTTGATACGTATCTACAATCCGATAGCCACCTGATATGTGATCCATGTCGAGATTTGACATCTGCAACTCGTACTTAGTAAGTTTGACGGGCTGATAGACGCCCTTTGAGTCACTATTCAGTATTCCCATATGATTTACGGTCGTCACAACACTCAGCCTGCCACCAGAGAACTCCCAATAGCCGTCGGATGTTGTATATAACCAATCCCGTTTGGTGGCACGTATCATCGTGGAAGTCATCGTCCCGTCTTCTTTATAACATCCAATGCCATAGGCACCCTCTCCAGCTGGCTCGAACCACTCGCCGACAATCATGTCGCGTGTGAAGTTTTCTGAGCCTGGGACATAATTGCCGTCGTCGTCAGACGAGCAAGCCCCCAGAAGGGTGACCAGCAGCACTGCCGTCAACAGGCACTTGCCTTTTCTCAAAACATTATTCTTCATCGTCTTCATATCGTCAAAAGTATTAATACCTGAACACATAGCCTAATTTAATCTCCAGATAATGCATGCGCTGCTTATAGCCACTCATGTTGTTCTCGCCATACTGGTTGAACAACGGCACACGTTTGCCCTCCCAGAAACCGCTCTTGGCAGCATTAGTCAACTGCAGGTTATAGTTCACCGACAGTTGGAAGGCACGCAGTTCGTAGGTGACACCCATTTTCAAGCCCATATTGAACCTGCTGAGGGGCGACTCCGACGATTTGTATTCCATTTGGGTAGTCTGGCTGATGGATTGACTATTCTCTTGAGTGGTGGTATAGCCATGAACGCTCTTGTACAAATCAAGTTCTCCCGACACATGATTAGAACCGTAAACAGTTCCTGGGGAGTATGAGTAGTCAATATCTAGATTAGGCTTTATTCGATAGAGCTTTCCAGTATATTCTGACGATCCAGAGATCTTCGCCTTGGCAGAGAGACCCCAACTGAAATACGGACCTACGTTAAGATGGACAGAACTTGTTCGCGTCAGCACAAAACGATAGGATGCCAAGAGAGGAACTTCTATCATGCGAAGCGTGTATTTCTCCTCATAGCTGTTGTTGACATCACCTACAGAAGCATATTGATTGAAAGACTCCAGAATGCGGTCACGGAATGGCTGATTGAAACCATTCTTAAACTTTATCTGTGTATAGTTCACTCCCAGGGTGAGATAGAAATTCTTATAGACCCTATAGTCAGCGAAGACTCCAAAGGTAAAGCCCGACTGCGAAGTAAAGTCAACATTCTCATTGCTGTTTCCTAATGCGTAGTTCATGACACTACCCGTGAAACCACCTCCTGAACTGGCTGAAACCATGGGTACGACATAACCTCCGGTGACACCAAATGAGAGTCTTCGACCACCAAGAATACGGTTGTAGAACAAGGAGTCGGAAAATGAGGTCGCCGTCGTTGTCAACAGCAAGTCATCTCCCTCACGGAGGCGGACAATTGTGTCCTTGGGATAGTACTTCTCCTTCTCGACACGGACTTTATAGCTTCCCGGTTCCAGACGACCGCTCCTAAACGGGGAGACACCTGCTTTCTCGCCATTGATAAAGACATTAAAGCCACTGACAGGCTGTGTCAGCAGGCGGAAAGTACCGAATAGCGGATGCAGTTTTACTGTCTCGCGGACTGGCTGGTCAGCAAGTTCGAAAGTACCTTCTGCCTCTTCATACTGCTCGGCAGTCACCTTATACTTATGTACTCCACGACTCATCATCGCAGCAAAGACACCAAATTCTGTAGGTACCTCGATATCATCAATCATCACAGTGGCATTGTCGGGGTTGTGCGACAAGACGAACATCTGAGTATTCAGGTTCTGGCTGCTGCCATCCACAGCTGTTTCGTAACTACCAAGGTGCAACTCGTATACGGTAGCCTCGTCAATGGAGAGAGGATACTGATACACCAAAGGATAATAGCCCTCATGGGTAAAGGATAAGCTCTTGGCACCATAGGGGATATAAATCCATACCTCACCGTTATGGCGTTCTTCTTTCACAATACCAAGGGCATCCGCACGAACATTCAAGTCCTGCAGGTTTGTCACTACACGAATCAAAGCACATAATTTTCCCTCATCGTTATCACGAACAGGTTTTGTGACACGAGCCATCAAGTCGTTGTCAAGACGAGTGAACTTGGCAACGTCCATCGTCTTCTGCGCATGTGCCTCCACAAATGCTGATGCTACCAGCACCAACATCAAAAGAAATCTAGTCAGTTGTTTTTTCATAATCTGTGATTTATTAGTTAATATTGGTTATATTAAGAAATCAGCGATACCTATGCGCCCGTCCTTCACATTAGGGTCAAGGTCTGGCTGCCAGGTTCTCACATGTATGAGTGGCTCATCTGTCTTGGTGAAGTCTATCAACAAGAACAGATAGCCTGTGTCACCATAAGATGATGAGAAATAGTCTTGTTTTATCTGTATACCATAAATATTGGGGTTCGAATTAGAACGCCGTATCGTGTTTTCTGCGAAATGGATATTGACATACTCATTACTCTTAAAACAGCGTTTGAGATTATTGATGTACTGTTCTTTTGACTGGCGTACATACTTAATATGGGTGGGTTTTGCAGGACTCATCTCTGTGCGTCCTGTCCCCTTGACTATCTGCCCTGTCACTATCAATGCCTCATTAGAGAAAATACTACTGATGTAATCGAGCCGCTTCAACGCATAGGCAGTTTTGTAGGTCTCCAGAAAATGCACCATTGTGTTACGTGCTGCCTCGCTCCATTGTCCACGTTGCATCACATCATTGACAGCAGCCTGTTCAAGACCGAATGCCACCTCACACACTTTAGCATGCTCATCTAAATAGAATACCACATCTTCTGTAAATGTCCGCCTGTTGCCCTTGAAGGTGAAACTCATCGGGAAACTTCGACAGACAACCGTTCCGTCTGAACTCCGAGAGAAAGTAACCTGTGGTGGACCTAACAATTTAGCATTGCCAAAATGTATCAGTTTATCGAACATCTCCCACCCTTCCTTAGTAAAAAATTTACCTAATGACGCATAACTTTGCTGGGCGATACCTTTCTCTATCTCCTGCATCGTGGACAAATAAGGGGTTACATCTTTGATATCCTGCACAGGAGATGACACTGCCATTGCCGCTGTAGAATAATCGTCTGACCTTCTGACAGAGGAAGTAGCGACCTGCATCACATAATCGTCACGTTTGACCTGAGGACAGTTTTTTGTGTCTACCTTAAACTCTGCCGAAGCGAAAGGTACGGGGTCAGTAGACTCCATGACATTTTTCAAGTCTGGGTGGATATTGGCTTCATCCCGACATTCGTATTCCGCATAAATTCGCAGTTTGCTCAGTGACGCATTCCTTGGCAACAGCAACTCCCCTATTCCGTCTTTTGCAGTAAAAATCTCTGTCTGGTGCTTGCCATCCACATAACGATAATTGAAATTGACCACCGGCTGGTTCTTGTAACGTATATCAAGGACTACCCGTTGAAACGCTCCCTCTTTCTCAACGGAAACAGCTTTCACACGGACATCCGTCAAGATGTCTTTTACCCTGCGGAACACATCTTGAATCATGTTGGGGTTACCGCTATCCTGTGCTATCGTCTCTAAATCAGCATCCGGACAGCTGCGCAGTAAGGCAAGTGACCAGTAGAAATCCTGAAGGGCATCGCCCACCTTATTCTCTTTCTCACGCTCCACAGCTTCCATCGCCCATTTCTTTGCCATGCTGACCCTGCGTTTGAACATCGCCCTCATGTCACTGACTTTCATATACCGATAGACCACAAATGTAGATTTATTCTTGACCATATATTCTGCTACGTTATTCAACGTCACAGAAGAATATGATTTGATAATCATCTTCATCTTCTCTTCTGTATTCACATTTTTGTTATTGGTCTCATTCATCGTATGATAGTCAAACTGAGAACTCACCTTTACAGATATTTTCCCGGACAGGTCACTAAGGGCAGCTTGCCGAGCTTCATCCACAGAGTTTCCCATCCCCATACCTATAAGATATTTATCGCTACTCTGGATGGCTTCCCATTGCTGTGGTGTCAGCTGCTGAGCTGACAAAGGCATTGACAAAGAAAGAGATGAGAAAAAAAAGATTGTCAACACCCACCTGTATAAATCAAAATAACCTATGCGAAAACTCCTCATATGATTGTTTAGAAATTAGACCTTTAGTTATTAAAAGCTGTTTAATATTTGCAAAGATAGTTTAAATTCTCGTCAATTCAAAGAATATATTGCAGACCCGGAAATGAAGAATTTCTTGCATTTAGATTTTAAATGGCAAAAAAGAATCTTTATCGAACAATTGTCCCTCTTGTGTACAAAATTGAAACAATGTTAATCTTTGCTAAAAGATAAATAATCAACTCACAAAGGAAAAGATACTAAATGGTTTACCATTCGACTTTGACTAACGTCGAAGGTACTTTCATTCAAAAAAAGCTAAATAATATTTGTTTTTTTGCTCGACTCGAACGACCTTTGACTAACGTCGAAGGTACTTTCATTCAAAAAAAAGCTAAATAATATTTGTTTTTTTGCTCACTTATTCGTACCTTTGCAGCCGCATTTGAAGATGTACCCCACTGGGTGATGATGGTGGTAGGCATCCGAAAGATGTGAATATTAACAATTTAAATCATCAAATTATGTACTTAGATCAAGCAAAAAAGGCTGAGATTTTCGGCCAGTTCGGCAAGGACGCCAAAGACACCGGCTCTGTTGAGAGTCAGGTAGCCCTGTTCACCTATCGCATTCAGCACCTCACCGAGCACCTGAAGAAGAACCACAAGGACTTCGGTACCGCTCGTTCGCTGACCAAGCTGGTAGGTCGCCGTCGTAAACTCCTGAAGTATCTCTACAACAAGGACATCAATCGTTATCGTGAACTCATCAAGGCTCTCGGCCTGCGTAAGTAATCGATACGACGACAAAACTAAAAGAGGGTGCATACACACCCTCTTTTTTCATTTACTTTCAACACGTATTTCGCCGTGATTATTTCACAACCTTGACAACAACGTTGTTCTTCTTGATATTCTGGCAGTTGGTGAATACAGCGTCCTTCTTTGCCTGAATCATGACATTCTCGAGGGTGATGCCATCGATAGGCATCTCGGGAAGTCCGTTGAACTCCATAGCGCGTCCGGCATCATTGCATACAATATTCTTGATGTTGATGTTGCGGAAGATGGGGGTTTCCTCATTGACAGGCATCTTGGTCTGATTGTCGGGGTTGTCGCCATCGGCAAGCATCTCAGCAACCGACTTGCCACCATAGTACATATTGAAGGTGATGGCATCGGTCTTGATATCCGTCATAGAAACGTTGTTGATATTGATATTCTCCACGATACCGCCGCGACCGCGAGTGGACTTGAAACGGAGACCAACATCAGTGCCAAGGAACTGGCAGTTCTCCACAAGGATGTTACGAACACCACCACTCATCTCAGAGCCTACCACAAAGCCACCATGACCGGCAAAGACGGTACAGCCATTGACAACGACATTCTCGCAGGGACGACCGCGACGGCGTCCGTCCTTGTCCTTACCGCTCTTGATGCAGATGCCATCGTCGCCGGCATCGAATTTGGAATTAACGATGAGAGCATTCTTACAAGATTCCAGGTCTAGGGCATCGCCGTTCTGTGCGTAGGCAGGATTACGAGCCAGTACATTGTCAAGGATGATGTTCTCGCACATCAGAGGGTGAATGTTCCAAGCGGGTGAGTTCTGGAAGATAACACCCTGGAGGAGTACATTCTTACAGTTGACGAGAGAGATCATGACAGGGCGGAGGAAACGCTTGATGGCATTCCACTCTGCTTCCGTCTGGGCATTGGGCACGTTCATATTAGCCCCCTGCTCTCCCTGTACGTAGCCCTGGTTGGGAACCCAGTAGCCCTTCTTCATCTCGACACCACCAGGACGGCTTAGAATCTCCTTCCACTGGGCATCAGTAACCTTCGACTTCTTAACGGGACGCCAGTACTGTCCGTTGCCATCAATAACGCCATTGCCGGTGATGGCTATGTTCTGGGCACCATTAGCACTCAGCGGCGACTGACAGCGACGTGTGTCAAGTCCTTCGAAAGAGGTTTTGATGATGGGATAGAGTGCTTCGTCGCCAGAGAACTGGATAACGGCACCTACCTCAAGATGGAGGTCTATATTTGACTTGAGGACAATGGGTCCGGTGAACCACACCCCCTGGGGAACGACGAGGCGTCCACCACCCTGCTTCGATAGTGCATCAATAGCTTTGGCAAAGGCTTGTGTGTTAAGGGTGACACCATCGTTTACGGCACCGAAGTCGCGTAGGTTGACCTGACGGTTAGGGATGACGGGAGCCTTCACCTCCGACATCTTGAACGGGAGGTTCTGGGTGAACTTCTTGTAGGGGTTCTGTGCATGGGCAGTGATACCCACGGCAATCATCAGTAAACAGATTAGTTTTTTCATACGCAGTTTGTGTTAATATTGGTTAGTAATTTCTCTTAACGGTATCATCACGAAGTCGCGCTCGTGCATGAGAGGATGAGGTATCTGCAAATCGGGCTCATCGACGGTCCAGTCGTCATAGAGCAGGATGTCAATGTCGATAGGACGATTATGGTAAGAGGTGAGAGACGATTCTTCCCTCTTCGTAGCATGCGCCTCAGTCTTTCCTAAGTCACGCTCTATCTGCTGGGTGAGTTGCAACACCTCGCGTGGTGTCTTTTCGGTGAGGCAGAGCACAGCGGCATTGAGGAATGCATGGTCGGACTGGAAGCCCCACGGCTCTGTCTCGATGAAGGACGACTGGCGCACCACCTCACCTACCCGTTCGTCGATAAGACGGATGGCCTCCGTCAGGTTATGCCTACGGTCTCCGAGGTTAGACCCCAGCCCGAGATATACATGATGCTGCACCCGATTCCTCACGGCTTCACTTAGTCGTCCAAGATAAGCATGGCGTCACCATAGCAACCGAACTGATAGCCGTTATCCACAGCCATCTCGTAGGCCTTCATCACCAAGTCGTATCCTCCAAAGGCAGCAGTAGCCATCAACATGGTGGATTCGGAATGGTAGAAATTGGCTATCAGCGAGTTGGCAAAACCAAACTCATAGGGTGGGAAAATGAACTTATTGGTCCATCCGTCGTACTCCTTCAGCATGCCATCGGTACCTACGGCAGACTCACAGGCACGTAATCCGCTGATGCCTACTGCACAGAGACGGTGACCAGCAGCCTTGCCCTCGTTGGCAATAGCACAAGCCTCGCTGTTGACAATCATCTGCTCGGAACTCATCTTATGCTTGGTAAGGTCTTCCACCTCAATAGGGTCGTAGCAGCCCAGTCCACAATGCACGGTGAGGAAAGCGAAGTTGATGCCACGGATTTCGAGGCGCTTCATTAACTCACGGCTGAAGTGCAGGCCGGCAGAGGGAGCGGTAACAGCACCCTCGTGCTTGGCAAAGATAGTCTGGAAATTCTCCGTATCGTCAGGTGTAGCCTCACGCTTATCAACAATATAACGGGGCAACGGAGCAGAACCCAGGGCAAACAGCTCGCGTTTGAACTCGTCGTGAGGACAGTCGTAAAGGAAACGCAGCGTACGTCCACGGCTGGTGGTATTATCGATGACCTCGGCAACCATCGGTCCATCCTCGTCGAAGAAGAGCTTATTGCCAATACGTATCTTACGGGCTGGCTCCACCAGGACATCCCACAGGCGCAACTCTTCGTTCAACTCACGGAGCAGGAACACCTCGATCTTCGCATCGGTCTTTTCCTTCGTGCCATAGAGACGGGCGGGAAATACCTTGGTATCGTTGAGCATCATGACATCGCCTTCATCGAAATAGTCGATGATGTTACGGAAGGTCAGGAAACGGTCGGTATCGTTGCCATCGGCATCTTTCTCGAACATCTCAATCTTCTCGCTCTTTCGATGGAGCACCATCAGGCGGCATTCATCACGATGATAAACTTTCTCTACCGTGCCATCCTCGTTGTTGAACACACGGTGGGGTGGTTCCAAGGCCACCAGATTCTCAGGTAATCTGAATTTGAATTGTGACAGCTTCATAGATTCAATGCATAGTTAATAATGCATATTGCATTTTTATTTTGTTGTTTCGATTTCTTGTTGGTCGAGCCATTCAGGGAAGGCGTCGATGGTGAGGCAATCGCTGATGCGGACATCGCCCACACGGGTACGGCAAAGAGCGGTGAGATAAGCCCCACTGTTCAAGGCACGTCCAATGTCGCGCGCCAAGGAACGGATGTAAGTGCCCTTGCCACAGACGACACGGATGCTCATCAGCATCTTCTCGGCATCGAAGTCCGTCAGTTCTATCTCATCGACATGCACCGTCTTGGAAGTCAACGCCACGTCCTTTCCCTTGCGCATGAGCTCGTAGGCACGGTCTCCTCCTATCTTACAGGCGGAATATTCGGGTGGCACCTGTTGGATATCCCCCCTGAACTGTTCCAAGGTCTGAAGGATAAGCTCGCGGGTAATATGAGCAGTAGGATAGGTCGCATCAACCTCGTGCTCCATATCATAGCTTGGTGTGGTGGCACCTAGCTGGAGCGTTGCCGTATATTCCTTAGTATGTAGTTGAAGACGCTCTATCTCCTTGGTTTTCTTCCCCGTGCAGAGGATGAGTACGCCAGTAGCCAGCGGGTCCAACGTGCCGGCGTGTCCTATTTTCACCCGTTTCACACCCACACGGCGTGACACGCGAGTACGGACAAAAGCCAATGCACCGAATGAGGTCATCCGATAAGGCTTGTTGACATAGATATATTCGCCCTCTGTAAAGTTCATTTAATCAACCATTGCTAATGAGTGACCGGTGAGCAACATGACAAGGATGATGCCACCGACGATGATACGATAGTATCCGAAGGCCTTGAAGCCATATTTAGTAAGGAAAGCCACAAACCACTTCATGGCGAGCAAAGCCACGATGAAAGCCACCACACAGCCCAGGATGAGCATCGTGATGTTATGAGTGGTAGCCCACGAGGCGTCTTCTTTCAGCAGGTCAAGCAGGTCTAACAACGTAGCACCTGCCATAGTGGGAAC
>OCTX011525860.1_pt1 | contig 13052 bp, 12 predicted proteins | sample 1539691 | NCBI WGS metagenome assembly OCTX01 (sample SAMN02144231, study PRJEB22623) | gut metagenome | biome: sheep rumen | host: Ovis aries | place: New Zealand
TCCATAAGTACTGACAATGCTATCAGAAGCTTGTCTTGCAGACGAAAATGAAATTATTGTGATGGTCAAGGCCACTACAAAAATTAGCATAGCGCCTGCCATTTTTAAAGCTTCTGATGCATTATCCATTTATATTTCTCCTAATTTTATGGATTTTAACAAGTTATTCCTTGTTTTGTGGTGTTGCTGTTGTTCTTGGATTTTCTTTAATAGTAATAATTCTTATATAACCATTTGAATAGTAAGACTCTGTCTTGTGGTTTGAATCTGGTTCAGCCCCAAGAGCTGCATCTACAGTTTCAACATCTACTGCTTGTTGATTTTCAATTGTTACTGTGTATGTGTAACCATTTCTTACTTTTGCTGAAACTGCTGATGGATCCATGAATGCTGGAGTATCAACAGTATTACCATTAACTGCTCCATATTTAACATAGATTTGTTGTGGTGTATCAGCTGTTTTTCCTGTTACATTATTTGTAACAACGTTATTCATTAAAGCTTTAACTTGTGAAGCTTTCATTTTGTCACCTGTGTAATTTGTGAATTGTGAATTGTGTGCTTGAGCTGCTTGTGAGTTCAAAACATCAGGGTTTACTTGACTTGTTGAGTTATTCATAATCATAACTCCAAAACCGATTAATAAAATTGCGATAAGTACGGCACCTACGATAATTAGGGCTTTTGATGCATTTTCCATAAAATTTTCCTCCTAAAAAATAAATTAATTTATGTTTAAAATTTTAAAAACTAAGTAATAAATATAATATAATTTATTATTCTGCACTTTTGTATCTTACTTTATTTCTTTTGTATCTATATTATATTTCTTCAATATATACTTTTTTAACTTTCTTTGTTGATTCATGATATTCTATTTTTGTACATTTAAATTTAACACTACCATAATATGAAATAAAATTTCGAACTTCACCATTATAGATCTTCTCTCCTCTGATTGTCTTTGTTCCATCTTCATATTTAAAAGTAATCTCTACAACAATTGAGTCGCTATCATTTTCTATGTACAATTTTTTATCATCTAAAGAAAGTTCATTTTTCTTATTCGAATCTATAACTTTATTAATAACAGATGATAATTCTGTTCCAGTTATTTCTTTTGTTAATAATTGTTGGTAATATCTATTCTCTTCTGCAGCTAAGTTAGATGCTATTCTAGAATTGATTGCAAAATAGATTGCTAAACCGAAAACTATTAACATTAATACGATAACTGTTAGTGTGCTTTTTTTCATCTATTAATCCTCTAATTCAGTTACTCTAAAATAATCTTTGTACTGAATTTTGTATTCTATCTTTTCTGTGTCGCCTTTTGTGTTTTTAATCTCAAAGTCTTTTGGGAATTGTGGGAAATTAGTTTTTGTTACTGCTGTGAAATATATTTCTTCTACAAATCCTGTTTTTCCATTTAGCACTATATCTTTTGTTCTATTAGGAGCATTTGGAGCTCCTCCATATTCTCCACTTAAAACATAATAATTCTTTTTGGAATCTTTTGATGAAGATCTAACATTCTTCATGCTGACTGCATAATAGTAATCCGCATATTTTTGATCTTTTAGTTTTGCATTTAATATGTCTTTAATTTTTTGATTGTCACTATAATCACTTTCTTTAATCCAACTGTTAGCACTATTTCCAAAGATTTGGTGTGTAGTTCCTTCACAATCAGTTATAAAAACATTTGTATAAAACTGACCTTTTTCATTATTGCTTCCAGCAACTTGTTTGAATGAATAATCGTTTTGATCATTCCAGTCTTTTGCAAAGTTTATTGTAGAAATAACATCTTGGAATACAATATTATATCTGCCTTCATATTTTAAATAATGCTGATTATATTTTTGTATTTCACTTCCTTCGATTTGAGAGTTCATATTGTTTGCAAATCCACCAAATGTAGCTATAGCATATACGAAAAAGCTCAATATTGAAATTGCTAATAATATTCCCCCAACCATTAATATAGATTGAGAAGCATTTTGATCCATATCTTACTTCTCCTTTGCTATTTTACGTACTCTTTGAAATACATTTCATATATTCTTCCAACGCCATCTACATCTCCAAGGCTTTTTCCTTCTGTGTCTGTAGCATCTGGACTAACACGCTTAGTATCTTCCCATTTAAAATACATATCTTTGAATGCTTTTTTATCATCATCATCTGCTTTTGTATAATATTGAGTATAATAAGCATTCATATCAATATAACCCTTTTTGTTTTGATTTCTATTGTCAGTTTTATTCTTCTGACCAGGAAGCTTTACACTTCCAGGCTCGCTACCAATTACATCTCCATAAATATGTATTGGAGTATAATCTTCGCCTCCATTTGATTTTTCTTTTGTCATACGGTTATTGTAATCAATTGCTTTATTAATTAATGAAAGTATTTGATATCCTGTAATAATTCTATTTTCATATGACGAATAGGATTCATTAAATAGTGCAACTTGTCTTAAATCTTCTTCATCTTGTTGCTTTTGTTGATTATTATTAATAACAACCATAACAGCTATAAAGAAGCTAACTATCAATAATGCAATTAATACACCACCAGCCATACGTAAGGCTAAAGAAGCATTCTCCATTTAACAAATCCTTTCCTCATATTAAGTATTCATTGATGACATTTCATCAAATGTACTGTTCATTGATTCCATACCGATTAATACTAATGGGATAATTAAATATCCAACGAACGCAACAACCATAGGTGCGAAACCAATAACTTTTCCAATTCTTCCTTTTTTAGCTATTAATCTTTCGTTTGTTTCTTTACGTTTATCCTTATAATAATCTTTATCTGCATCAAGTTCTTCAAATGCTTCCTTAATTGGAACCTGCTCAACAGCAGTTTGTAAACTTTCAACAATTCTTATTAAAGGTTCATAAGTAATTTCATCTTTCATTTCATCAAGTGCTTCCCAAGCACCAGATTCATAGTTGTTTAAACATTTACTAATTTGTGGTTTGAAGATATCTGAATATCTCTCTAACCATTCAAGAATCATTTCAACGTCAACTCTCTCAATTCTCATAAGCATCATGATAATTGTTTGATATGACATAACTTCATCTTCCATTTGCATTTGTCTCATCTTTGTTTGGAACTTAAGCATAATATTAGGGAATACATATCCTAATGCTGCTATCGCAAATGCTAGTAAAACTTCATAAGCTTTTAAATATTCACCATTTAAGGTTGTTAACTTACTTCTAATTTGCTTGATTTCTCTATAAATATCGTCATCTTGCATATTTATATAGTCATCTTGCTTTTTCATGTAATCATAAATTTCAGTATCTTTTAGATTATCTTTTCCTCTAAAGTGGTCAAGAATTTTGTTTTGACGTTCTGTAGTAGCTTTTGCCTTTTTCTCTTGACTTGAGTTCATATTACTAATTAAGTTGTAATCTGCAGTAGGGTCAGTATAAATGAATGTTGTTTGCATTATATGCATACCAAAGCATACAAATAATGTAATTAAGAAAGCACCTATACAGATTGCTAATTTATTAACAAAGAACCATCTAGTTTTAATCTTATAACCAGCGTCCTTCATCTTTCTTTCTAGTTTTACAAAATCCTTCGTTCCTCTGGCGGGCATAATTAAGTCAACAATTTTTTTAACAAGTGGGAATTTGTATGCCTTTTCTTGCCATGGATTTTGTGTATTTTGTACTAGTTTAGTAGATCCACTATCTCTAACTTTTCTAACGAAAATGTAGCAGACATATGTTAATACCATAACTAATATTTGTATTAACAATCCACCACTTCCACCATAGAATGGTTTAGTGAATCCAAAGTTGCTTGTTGCCCATGATTTTAATGGCTCAAGCATTAATATTGGTGCAATTGCAATAAATGATAGAGATTGGAAAACATAGTTTAACTTATCTCTCTTCAAAATTTCAAGTTGCATTTCTTGTGAAATATTATTTAAGTTTGTTAAGTATAATGACGCATTATTATCCATTCTTCTATCACCAAATTCTTGGGTTAAGTAAGATAATCCTGCAAACTCTCTTAAGTAGTTATTAGGTGCAACGTCATAGTATTTTTCAAGTTCTGTTTCTGGATCAGCTGAGTTTAAAATTTCATAAATTTTTTCAGCTTGTCTTGCAACTTCAACGTGATCTGTTTCTTGTGCTGTTAAGTAGATTGCCTCCCCTACCATGTTGCATTGATGGTATGAGTGTCTCATTTCAGCAAAGAAATTAACTTGTTGAGTTAGTAAGTCGTTATCTAATTTTGTAACTGCATTTTCTGTAAATGCATCTATAATGAATAATTCGAATATTAATATGATTGCCATTAACAAGAAGTTTTCATGTGTAATTATTATTACTAGAATTGTTAATGGAATTATAATTGCAAATGCTTTAGCGATGATTTTTGATGCTTGTAATCTAACAGAAAATTCATCATCGGCATTATTGATCTCTAGTCTTCTACGAATCTTTAATAAATAGAATCTTGTTAAAGGAAATCTTAAGAAGAACACATATAATTTTTGATACAAAATGTCAGAAGAAAATTTCTTAGTATCTGTACCTTTTCTTAATCTTTGTATTCTTGCAACATCGGAATTCTTGCTTTTCTTTTGTAAATAAACGAATAGTCCGATTACTCCGATTATAAGAACAGCCATTATTACGGCAAAAAATATAATTCCTGACTGCATTCGAAAATTCTTCCTCCATTTCTAAAGTCTACCTATAATATATATAAATATATTATTTCATTATTTCTCCTCTATCATTTAGCTTGATTCCCCATTGTTTGTATACGAAATCTCTAAATCCTTCAGAGTCTTTGTCGTCCATGTTTGTAACCATTCCACGTAAGTTTGTATCTGTGATTCTATTAGTTAAAACATATCCTCCATCTTGGTATTCCATAATATTTCTGTATGTAAATATTTCTTTGTTTGTTTGTTTTGTAAAATATCTTGTAGCATTGTCTGCAAATTTTTCAAATTTGCCTTCTAATGTCTTTTCTTTATCTTGATCGAATGTATAGTTGTTGAAGTCTTCAACAGGAATACATTCTGTAACTCTCTCAATATAACGATTTCCTCTAAAGTCTTTTACTAAGTGGATATCGAAGTTCAATACTGAAACAACTTGCTTTTCAGCAACAAGTTCGTTATTGAATACACCAGTTCTTAACATTGAGTTACGAAGAGCTGTAATTAAGTCTGGGAATGTCTTAGCGTGGTGAGTGAATAATGTGAACTTAGATGCAACCTGTGCAGCTTGAATCATCCAAGAAGCAACCTCGTCAGTTGCAACCTCACCGATGATGTTAACAGAACCGTCAGTCTTCTTTTGAACGTCCAAACCTTCTTGTCCAGAAATTGTTTCTGTTTCACGGAAAGATAAAATGTTACGTGTTGGGTAAATTTTTCTTAAGTGTAACTCGAATGCAACTTCCTGAACACGGATGTTCATTGTTTCATAAATATTTTCAATCATTGCCATTAACATAGTTGTCTTACCACAACCTTGTTCACCAGTAAGTGAAATAATTCTGGCACCTTTTACTAAATATGTTAATAAAGCAATAGCTTCATCTTTACCATCACATTTGATTAATTGATCAAGAGTAGCTCTCTTAACGTCGAATTTTCTTACGAAGAATCCCCATGATTCAGAGAAACTTGGTCTTACAACAACGACACGGGAACCGTCTTTCATTTCATTAATCTTATAACCATTAGCATCAGATAACTGACCTGGGTTATTGTATTTATAAATATTTTGGCAAACTCTCTTTAATTCAGATTCGTTACCGAATGATAAGAATGCCATACGGATTGAAATACCGTGATACATGATCCAAATAGAATCACATGAACGTGGTACTTTATGATCCATAACTTTTGTTAAATAGTTTGCGTCAGTTTGAGCAACCTGACTTAAGAATGATTCTGGTAAACCAGATACACCACCTGAGATACCATCGATGTTTTGATCTCTTAGTTCATCAATTGAACTATATCCTTTGTATAATTGATATATTCTTTGAACTACTACCATTAACTTATCTTGGAATGATAATGTGTAGTTCTCTTTTTCATAAATATCACTAATTTCTTCCGGAGTAACAACATAACATGGTTTTGTATCACCATCTACGAATTTTAATGTAGCTAAGTTGTATTTCTTCATTATAGTATTCCAAGCTTCGTAACCAAATTCTTTTTGATACATATAAATAATGATGTCGTACTTATCTTGTGGTGTTAATAATGAAGGAATATCAAAAGGTATTGCTTTTGATACGTTAGTCTCATCAACTCCATACTCTTTAGATAAGATATCAAAGATTAATTCCTTAACATACTTCTTGTCGTTAACATCGCCATATGTACAGCCTTTTAAAGCTTTCTTTAATTCGTACTTTTTATCTTTTCTTCTTTTTAATTCCTCTTCAGATAAACCAAGGTCATATAAGTTAACCTTTGTGATCTCATCAATTCTCTTTTTTGTGAATTTAATCATCATATCTAAAGTATATGTTTTATCATCTACTTTAACGTCATTAACTTTACCTTCGTTCTCTGCTTTTTGTTGATTGGCTTTTATCTTTCTTTGAATAAGATAAAATGCTACACCAACTATGGCAATTATAAGTATTGCATTAATTAACATATGTCGATTGCTCCTTTCGCTTTCGTAATTAAGCTACCATCTTTATCTTTCTTATCTTTTTCTTTTTCTTTTTTCTTTTGTCTAAAATCTGCTATATTAATTATGTACGTATTCCATAATCAACTTGTTTTCTTAAGTAATCTATTCTATCAACTGTTTCCTTAACAGTATTGTAGAAATATCCATCTGGTCTATCTGTAAAATGTAAACTGTGTGACTTTAATAAAAAGTCTAATATTCTTCCAGTGCTGCACTCATCATTAAAATGAATATTATATGGTACTAGCAATGGTAAATCTTTTTCTTTTAATTCTCTCGCCATGTTTTTGGCATTGTACATTGAACCATCATCGTATTTCATTAATGCTGTAATAACATTGTTCTTTCTGTACTTTTCATCTTTTTCTTTAAGTTTAATATATTCTTTTATTGAATTAGAGTTTTGATTTAATCCAACTACTACTAAACTTGATAGATTCATTATAGTATCTCTAGTTTCAGGTAATACGTCTTTACACATATCAACTATAACTAGATCATAATATTTATTTGCTGCATCAATAATTGGTGAATAGAACTTTGCTGAATTTTGAAATTCTTCAACGCTTCTTGATTTTAATGGTAATAGTACATCAAGTCTATCCTTTAATACTGGACGAGCATAACTTGCAATAGCATCAGCATCAACTCTATTACTTGAGAACATTCTCATTAATCCTTCGATACCATTTGTAGCATCTGTTGCAGCTGTATTTTGTCCCATGAATAAACTGTTTAAGTTAATTCTTGAAGGTCTAAAAAATGCATCTTCCATTTTGTAATCTTCACGCTCTACTGATATAAGTAAAATTTTATAGTTACGTTCGATTCCAAAAACTGAAGCGATTGCTGCAGCACCCATTGATTGTCCAACTTCATTTCTGTCTTCATTATAAAATGTGATTACTGACATACTCTTTCCTTTCCTCTTTTGTATTTATGTTTTTATACTATGATTGTTTTATAATTCTTTTAATAAATGTTTGATCTACAGTTCCTTCTGCTATAGTTGCAGTTATGTATTCTAGATCATCTTTATATCCATTTGTGTAATGTTTATATGATATTGATTTTGTTAATTGATTTTCTAGAGTAAATTCTCTATCTTGGTTAGTGTCTGCAAAAATAATATCTTGATTCTCAAATTTGATATTTGGAATTTCATCATATTCTCTATTTAATGCTTCTTGTTGTTCTTTAGAAGTATCTGAAGAAATGATTACTCTTTTCATTGTGATTGGTTGTTGGAAGAAACTAAATACTTCCTTTGCCTTACCAACTTCATATCTGTCATATGATGTTACGAAAAATAACTTTTTCATATATGCTAAACCATATGAATTAAATGTTTGAATATTATCTGTATCTATAAATATAAAATCATATGGTAAATCATTGGTGCCTAGATATTGCATGATTCCACGAGCATTCATGAAACCTACTGCAACATCTACACCACAATATTCACTAATATAAGTAACTGATGGGCCTTCTCCAATTTTTGGAACAACATATCTTAGTCTTTGTAAATATGTTCCATCTATTATAAGAACTTTCTTTCCAAACTCAGTTAGTATCCTACCTATATTAAGAAGTAAATCTTTTTTATCTATTGGTCCGAAAAAACCTACTTGTTCCAAAATCTTCATTCCTTTCTTTTGTACATTATGTTTAAACTAATTATTCTGATAAGCTCTCTAAGTATTCTTCTCTATTGTCTTTTGTTGTTTGAATTTCTTCTCTTGTATTTGAACTGATTCCATCTTTTCTATCATCTGCTTCAACCATATTTAATCCAGATTGAATTCCAGTATTAGCACTGTTACGATACATTTCTGCATTGTTGATGTAGTATTGATAAATCTTAACTTTAGCATCTTGAACGATGTTAGGGTTTGTACTAATTAATTGCATTACAGCGCCAGAAGGTAAGTATGTAGCTGTAGCTGTTTCTTGTAATCCTGGATCTGTATATTTAACAGCATATAATTTAGCACCTGCTTCTAACATTTGATATGTATCAACTAAAGCAGCACTCATTGTCATTGTTTCTGCTTCAGAACATTTTAAGATAATTGTATCTGGCATATATCCTTCAGCATTCTTTGGAATAGTAACATTCTTCTTTGTTAAAACAATATAATCAGCGCCATTAGGTAATCTTAATCTGATATCAACTGTATCTTTATCTTCTAGATTAACAGGTAATGAAATCATGTTGTATTCTTGTTCTCTTAAATCATTTGATACTTGTTCTTCAGCTTTTGTAAACATGCTAGCTGAAACAACAGTATTTGCTTTTATATCAATTTTAGGAACTAAAACATTTTCATCAAGCTCAACTTTTTCTTTTGTTGCTGTACCATCAGCATTTGTTGAGGCGATTTCATATATAACATTTCCATATTCATCTTGGCCTAATATTAACTTATCCCATACGATTCTTCTGTTAGGGAAGTAATCTAACATTGCAGCTGTTACTGCGCTTTCGTCTAGAACATTTCCCTTGTAATGAATAGCATAGATTTCTTTTCCTGCTCCTTCATTAGCTTCAGTAGTTTCATATTCACTTACAGTAATGTTAGAGTTTCCAGCAATCTTATCTGTTGGGATTTCGTTTGTTGGGTAATAGAACTCTTCTTTACTTGATCCACTTGTAATTGTAACTTTTGAAACCTTTTTAATTTCATTTCCATTTTTATCTTTCAATGTACCTAAATCTAATTCAGCAGTACTTGAAAAATAATTTGTTGGAAGTGTTGATTTCAAAGCTGAGATAGTTGTGAAATCATCTTCAGATAGTAATTGTCCTGAAGAAACATCATGAGCCAAAACTAGTACTCCTGATGTAATTTTTCCTTGTTCATCTTTGATTTTCTTATCTCTTACAGTTAGTTGCCAAACTAATAGACCTATTCCAATTGCACCAATTAAGCCTGCAATAAGTAGTCCTTTGATAAAAGAAATACGTGCTTTTTGTTCTAATGGATTTAATGTTGCCATATATAATTTCCTCCTAAAATTTGTATGAAAATTTACATTTTTTATACATTTTTTGCCTATAATTATTAAAATGTATACTCTTCATAAAGTTTATATTAAATATGTACAAAACTCAATGAAATTAGTGCTTATTTCAACTTTTTAATTTTGCTGTAATATTTATGTAATACACTTTATTTTTGCCAAAATATATGGTATAATATATATGGTTGTTTATGTTAATATTTGACAATTTTATTTTAGCAAAAATAACCGCTAATAATGAATTAATATATTTTAGGAGGATTTTACTATGCCTTGGGTTTTAATTATTATTATTGCTGTTGCTATCTTATTCTTAGCAATGAGCATCAAAATCGTAAGACAATCAGAAGTATTCTTAATCGAGCGTTTAGGTAAATTTCATAAAGCTGCTAGCGCTGGATTAACTATCATTATTCCATTTGTAGACCATGTTAGAAGTGTTGTAAGCTTAAAACAACAAACTTTAGACATCGCTCCACAAAAGGTTATTACTCGTGATAACGTTACTATCACAATCAATACAGTTGTATTCTACAAGATCATCGATCCAAAGAAAGCTGTATATGAAGTTCAAAACCTTAAGAAAGGTATTGAATACTTATCAGTAACATCTATCAGAGATTTAATTGGTAAAATGGACTTAGATTCAACATTCAGTTCAAGAGACTCACTTAACGATAAGTTAAAGAGTATCCTAGATGAAGCATCATCTCCTTGGGGATGTTCAATTGATAGAGTTGAAATTCAAGATATTACTCTACCACCTGATATCCAAGACGCAATGGAGAAACAAATGAACGCAGAGCGTAATAAAAGAGCTGCTATCCTTCAAGCAGAAGGTGAAAGACAAGCTGCAGTTCTTAAGGCACAAGGTGAAAAAGATGCTGCTATCTTACATGCTGATGCAAACAGAGAATCTCAAATTAGAAGAGCAACTGGTGAAGCTGAAGCTATAAGAAGAGTTGCTGAAGCAAAAGCTGATGAAGTTAAATTAGTTTATGGCGCTATGATGAAAGCTCATCCAAGCGACAAGTTAGTACAATTAAAATCACTTGAAACATTAGGAAAAGTTGCAGACGGTAAAGGTAACAAAGTATTCATCCCATTCGAAGCTACTAAATCATTAGCAAGCTTAGGTGCTATGAAAGAAGTTATCAAAGATGACGAAGCAACAGATGCACAAGTAGACAACTCTACTCCCAGTAAACCTAGTGACACAGACAATGATAATTAATGAAATGGATAAAGAAGTTAACGACGACGAAAGCAATAACTAATTTAAAACCAATAAAATATTAAATATAAATAAAAGAAGTAGATCTAAGATCTACTTCTTCTTTTTTGTTGTTTTCTTTGTTTCTTTAACCTCTGTCTTCTCTTGGGTATTGCTTAAATCTATATTTTCATCTGGTACAAAATACTTAGTTCCTAACATTTCATCTGGTAAGTATTGTTGCTCTACCCAGTGTTTTGGAAAATCGTGTGGATATTTATATCCAACATGATATCCTTGCTCAGCCATTCCTTCAGCTGGAGCATTTCTTATATGCATTGGAATAGTTCCAGTATCTTTAGTTCTATTATCCTCTATTGCTGCATCAATTGCTAAATATGATGCATTTGATTTCTTGGATAACGCACAATAAATTGCCGCTTCTGCTAATATAATTCTTGCCTCTGGCATTCCAATCATATGTACCGCTTGCATAGCTGCATTGGCCACAACCAAAGCTTGTGGATTTGCAAGTCCAACATCTTCTGCTGCAAGTATGCAAATTCTTCTTGCCATAAACACAGGATCCTCCCCTGCATTTAATGCTCTTGCTAAATAGAATGCTGTAGCATCTGGATCTGATCCTCTCATTGATTTGATAAATGCACTGATATTATCATAGTGAGAATCTCCATTTTTATCAAACATAGCTTTTCTTGTTTGAACGCATTCCTTAGCAACTTCATCAGTAATATGAATAAATCCATCTTCACTCATTTGTGTTGTTAAAGCTGCAACTTCCAAGCTATTAAGTGCTGTTCTAACATCTCCATTTGCGCTATCGGCGATTTTTTGAATAGTGCTATCTTCTATCTTTATATCAAAACTTCCTAGTCCCTCTTCGGCTTTTAAAGCCTTTTTTAGGATACTAGCAATATCATCTGTTGTTAATTGATGAAGCATGAAAACCATACTTCTACTAATCAAAGCTTTGTTAACTTCAAAATATGGATTTTCTGTTGTTGCACCAATTAAAATGACTGTTCCCTTCTCCACATAAGGAAGCAACGCGTCTTGTTGAAGCTTGTTAAATCTGTGAATCTCATCGATAAACAAAATACATTTTCCTGATGGATTCATTAGTAAATTTTCTGCTTCAGCAATGGCATCTTTGATATCACCCACACCAGATGTAACCGCATTAAGCTTTATAAACTTATATTTAGTTGTATTACTAATTACCTTAGCTAGTGATGTCTTACCGCATCCTGGAGGTCCCCAAAGGATGATACTTGATAATCTATCTGCTTTGATTGTACGATATAGGATTTTATCTTTTCCTAAGATATCTTCTTGGCCCACATAATCATCAAGTGTTTTAGGCATCATACGATAAGCTAAAGGTTGATTCATATCAATCATAATTACCTACCTAATTGTTTTAATCCCTCTTTAATAATCTCTTCTACTGACATGTCGATTGTATTAATTTTAGCTACTGTTTCTTCTATATCTCTTCTGTTGTATCCTAGTACTTGTAATGCATCAATAGCATCTTGAGCATTAGCACTAAGTTTAATTTTCTCTTTAATTTCAACTTGCTTTTCTTCTGCTTGTTCAGTCTTTATTTTATCTCTTAATTCAAGAACAATTCTTTGAGCTGTTTTAGGTCCGATTCCTGGAAGTTTCTTTAATGTGCTAATATCGTCTGTAATAACAGCTAAGGCAAATGCTGAAGGCTCGATATTAGATAAAATGCTGATTGCTGATTTTGCTCCAATTCCACCAACACTGATTAATAATTCAAACATATTTAATTCTTCGTTTGCAAGGAAGCCATATAAAGAAACATCTTGTTCAGTAACTCTTAAATATGTATAAACTTTAACTTCTTCTTTGCTTTTTATTTGCTCAATTTCGTTTGCTGGCATATAAACTTTATATCCAACACCATTAACATCAATGGCAACAAAATTGCTAGATTTAAATTCTACTTTTCCTTTTAAAAATGCTAACATTTCTTCTCCTTTAGAATGCTTTTTCTCCCCCTTACATTATCATTATTTTGCAAGAATTTCAATAAAAAA
>OCTX012193397.1_pt1 | contig 13050 bp, 14 predicted proteins | sample 1539691 | NCBI WGS metagenome assembly OCTX01 (sample SAMN02144231, study PRJEB22623) | gut metagenome | biome: sheep rumen | host: Ovis aries | place: New Zealand
ATTTTAATAATTACAGGGCATGACTCGATGTTAAAAAAAGGTAGAGATTTTTACAATATATATAACTACAAAAATTCAAAGTATTTTGTTGAAACTGTAAAAGAAGCAAGGAGATACGATAGAGATTACCATAAGAATTTAGTAATATTTGCAGGAGCATGTCAAAGCTATTTTGAAGCAATAATTCAAGCCGGAGCGAATTTTGCCTCATCACCCGCACGAATTTTAATAGATTATCTGGATCCACTTAGATTAGCAAATAAAATTGCGATTACAGATAATTATAAATATGTATCAATGGATGAAATTTATAAAGATTTAAGAGATGGAAAAGAAGGAATAGATGGTGTAGGCGGAATGGGAAAGATGATAAAAACACAAAATCCATTAAAATACTGAAAAAACAATAAGTATAGAAAAATGTTACAAGCATGTAACAAAATTGTAATATAATTGTAATATTTCCAAAAATGAAGAATAAAATTGGCTATAAATAAGGCTATTCGAAGTTCTTACACAAACACCTATTTTTTGACAAAAAGTGCCCCAAATGCTATAATTTACTCATCTTAAAAGGAATGGGTGATAGTATGATTTGTAGAACAGACATAGCTAATCTTAAAACAGATATTAACGACAAAATAGGACAAAAGATAATCGTTAAAGGTTCACTTGGAAGATGTAGAAACTTTGAAAAAGAAGCCACAATAGAAAAAGCTTATCCAAATATTTTTGTAGTAAAATATGCGGAAAATGATAGAAATGTAACTTATAGTTACACAGATGTATTAACAAGAACAGTTGAAGTTGAAGTGTTTGATGGTGCAACTTATAGCCCATTAATACCAGCTCCGGTAGAAACAAAAAAGAAAAAAACAATGTTATAAAACCTAGATTTCAATTTATCTAGGTTTTTTGTAAAGGAGGAAGAAATATGTACGAATGTCCTTCGTGTGGTGCAGGATTAGAGTTTAATCCCAAAACACAAAAGTTAGACTGTAAATATTGCAAAAGCTCATTTGATCCAAAGGATTTAGAAGAAAAACTAAAAGATGCCAAAGGAGATAAAGGGTTTAGTGTAGAAAACTCAAAAGACGAAAATGGGAACGAAAAAGTAGATGTATATGAAGCAGTAGTATATAGATGTACACAATGTGGTGCAGAACTAATTACTACAGAGGAAACAATAGCAACATTTTGTAGTTATTGTGGTTCATCTGCAATATTGGAGAAGAAAAATCAAAAAAAGGTTGCTCCAAACTATGTAATTCCTTTCACAAAATCAAAAGAAGAATGTGAACAAGCATATAAAAACAAATTGAAAAAAGCTTTCTTTGCACCAAGTGATATGCTAAAAACTCAACAAGTAGAAAAAATAAGAGGAATATATATGCCTTATTGGGTTTACTCTTTTGATAAAGATGGAGAACAATCAAATACAGGTAGTAGATACTCACACAGAGTTGGTGATTATGTTTATTACGATGATTACACAATAAAAACAAACATAAAAGCAAGTTGTGAAGGCGTTTCACACGATGCAGCTGCAAACTTTGCAGATAACTTAAGTGAAGCTATAGCACCATTTAGTATGAAAGAAAAGAAAGAATTTTCTCCTACATATTTGAGTGGTTATTATGCAGACTCACAAGATGTAAATGGTGAGGTTTATAGAGAAGAATGTAACAAAATAGCTAATGAGCAAGCTGCAAAAGAATTAAAAAAGGATTCTACATTTGCTAGATATGGATGTACTCCTAAAGTTGATATGAATCCAAAAGATGCAAAAATAGGCTTATTTCCAGTATATTTCTTAGCAACAAGAAATAAAAAAGGGGATAGAATAAGTTATGCAGTAGTAAATGGGCAAACTGGAAAAGTTGCAGCAGAAATACCAATAGACTTTAAAAAATACTTAATAGTATCACTAATACTAGCTGTTGCATTATTTTTCTTGTTTAATGGATTTTTAACATTAACTCCAACCAAAATAATAATAATATCAATTATATTTAATGTTATAAGTTTAGTAATTTCAAATTCACAAATGAACAAGGTTATAGCAAGAGAAAAAATGATTGACGATAAAGGAAATGCAAGTAAAAATGCTGCAGGTAATACTAGTAAGGCAAAAAAAGATAACAATAATAATCAAGCAAACTTAGTTGCTGGAATAGTAGTATTTTTTATTCTTTTGGGAATAGTAGTAAGTTATTCAGCACTAGGAAAAGGAAGCATAGCATTACCAATTGCTGGGGGAATTATTTTTGCAGGATTAATCTCTGCATTAAATATTCATAAAAAGAATCAACCTAAAGCAAAATTTTCAGAAAAAGCACCTAAATTAGTAAAACCATTTATTGGTTTAATAATAGCAATAGTAATATTTATTTGGAGCCCAGTTTCAGATGTTTATTACTATGGAGGAGCCATAATTTCAATACTTATGACAATATGGTCATTCTCAGATTTAATAAAAGAAATCAACTTATTAACAACAAGAAAATTGCCTCAACTAGGAAGAAGAGGAGGCGATGAAAATGCGTAAAAAGATTTTTGCAACAATAATTCTTCTAATAATTATTTTAGCAGGAAATATGTCGTATGCAGTTAATTATAACCATGATTCTTTAGATACTGAGATTGAAAGCTTGAAAAAACAATTAAAGTCAAATAGTAGTAATTATAATTCTAAATATAATAATACAAAATCATCAAGTAGCAACAATTCTTTAGATAGTTCATCAACAACTGGAATTAGTCAAACAAATGGCGAATATCAACTAATAATAGAAGATGATGCAAACTTATTAACAGGAAGTCAAAGAGAATTATTAGAAGAAGACATGGCCAAACTAACAGAATATGGAAATATAGTTTTCAAATCAATAAAAACAAATACAACAACAGCTGCTAGTTATGCTAAAAGCTATTATAATGGAAGATTTGGACGTAAAAGTGGAACACTATTTTTAATAGATATGGACAATAGAAAAATATACATATTCTCAAATGGTGCAAACTATGAAAGTATTACAGATTCAAAAGCAGAAACAATAACAGATAACATTTACGAACTTGCAACTGACAAAAAATATTACGAATGTGCAAAAGAAGCATACAAAGAAATACTTACAGTATTAGAAGGCGGAAAAATAGCAGAACCAATGAAATACATCAGCAATGGAGTTTTAGCAGTGATGGTAGCGCTATTTGTAAACTTTGCAATATTCAAAATAGCAACAAATAATAAAAAAGCAAGTGGAAATGAACAAATAAAAGAATGTGAAAGATTTTTGGAACACACAACTCCTGTTGCAACAAGAACAGGAAGCCATAGAGTATACTCACCTCGAAGCAGCTCATCTGGCGGCGGCGGAGGCGGCCGGAGGTGGCGGCGGTGGAGGCCGGAGGCGGAGGTGGCGGTGGCCACAGCTTCTAGCTCCAAAATAAAAAATAAGAAAACTAAAAAAATTCGGCATAGCCGAATTTTTTTTAGTTTGGTGCATATACATTTATAAAGAAATATACGAGGAGGTATTAAAATGGTGGTAAATACATCAAAAGAAAATTTGTGCATAAATAAATTAGTTAATAAAAAGAAAGAAATAATTTTTGTAGAAAAAGACATGATAGTTCCAGATGCAAAGCCTGATATATTAAATACAATTTGTACAAGTGGGGTTGTTTGCCTATATAAAACTGAACTTCAAGACGAAAAGCTAAGAATTGATGGAAATATAAATACATATATAATGTACTTAGCAGATAATAGTGAAGACAAAGTAAGGGGAATAAATACAAGTTTAGATTTTTCAGAAGGGATAGATATTCCAAATGCAAGAGAGGGAATGAATTACAAAGTCGATGTAAAAATTAAATCAATAGAAGCAAGAGTAATAAATGGAAGAAAGATAAGCGTTAAAGCTACTTTGGATATTACAGTTCTAGTGTATTCTAATGAAGAAATACAGATAGTAAACAACATAGAAGATGATGACAATATTCAAATTTTAAAAGAAGACTTAAAAGTAAATTCACTTGTAGGAGTTGGCGAAACAAAGATATATTCAAAAGAAACAATTCCAGTTCAAGATGTAGATAATATTGCAGAAATTTTAAAAGTTGGTCTAGTAGTAACAGACAGAGATATAAAAATTAGTTATAACAAGGTTTTGAGCAAGGCAGAGGCACAGATTAAAATAATGTATTTAACAGAAGACAATAGAATAGCAACAGTAACAGGAAGAGTACCATTGGTGGGTTTTATAGACATTCCAAATGTAGCAGAAGGAAATATTTGCAATACAAATTATGAGTTAAAAAACATAATAATATTTCCAAATCCAGCAGAGGAACATTCGATAAATATAGAAATTGAAACAATAGTAAAATGTATGGTTTACGAAGAAAAACAAATCAACTTAATTCAAGATATGTATAGTCCAAATTATGATTTGACTTTTAATCAAAAACAAGTCAACACAATGATAAATACAAGACAAGTAGCAGACATCCAAAAGATTAGGGAGAAAGTTAAGTTTGAAGATATAGGAATAAAAAGTTTAATAGATGTTGATGTTATTCCCAATTTAACTATGGACAGAGCAAATTCTGGAACCTTTGATGGAGAGCTTGAATGCAATTTTACATTTGTAGATGGAAACATGAATGTTGAGCAAAAAAGAGCTAAAATTCCATTTGATTATTCTTCACAAAATATTGGTGAGAATTCAAATTTAAATCTAGAAATGTTTGTAACAAATCAAGATTTTATTGTGCAAGATGGGGGAGAAATAAATTGTAATATTGATATGGAAGTAGTTGGAAATATTTCTGAAAATAGAAACATAAATTTAATTGACGAAGTTAATCAAGAAGATAGCAATAACAATCAGGATTATAGCGTGATTGTCTATATTGTTAAAACTGGAGATACATTGTGGAAGATAGCAAAAAAATTTAGAACAACTGTTGATTTTATAGTTCGTACAAATGGAATAGAAAATCCTGATAAAATAGATGTAGGTCAAAAACTTTATATACCGCGATATAGTAGAATATCTATATAAAAGATAAAAAGAGAGCGCCGTTTTCCCAAACCGGCGCCCTTTTCCTTCCCCGTGTAATACACGGGAATTTTAGGAGGATAGATAGATGTGTGAGGTTAAAGGCACTAGGCCTGTGTGTCTTTAGGCACTCTACACTCTATATTCTCCTATTCAAAATATTCCTGCATAGGAATATTACATACTATGGTAACATAAAAAATGAATTTTGTCAACATCTAAAAGCCCAAAAGTCGAAAAAGTTAATAAAACCAAGGTTGCTGGCATAAAAAATCAGTTATTAAAAATAATAAATTTTAATGTCGGAAAGTTCTCATACTTCGACAAAACTTCTATTTTTTTACTCTTGGAAAATATTGGAAATGGTATTATAATTCCACTTAGCTTTTAAGAAAATTTAAAACTTTTGTAAATTCGTAAAATTACAAAGCGAAACTTAAGAAGAAAGGGATGAGAAGATGGAAAGTAAATTTTTTGAGGAGGACAAGCTGTTAGTGTTAAAAATAGTTGACGAAATTGATGAGTATACTGCGCAAAAGATAAGGAGGGAGGCAGATTATGAAATTAAAAGATATATGCCAAGAAAAGTTGTATTTGATTTTGATAGTGTTACTTTCATGGACAGTGCAGGAATAGGACTAGTTTTAGGAAGGTACAAATTTGTAAATATTTTAGGTGGAAAATTAGAGGTTGCAAATTTAACACAAAGTGTTAAAAGGATATTTGAAATGAGCGGATTACTTCGCTTAATCCCTGTGGTGGAAGGAGTTTAAAAATGAAAGAACAATTTGAAAATGAAATGAAATTAGAATTTATTAGCAAATCTTCAAACGAAGCATTTGCACGAATAACAGTAGCAGCTTTTGCATCACAATTAGACCCTACAATAGAGGAACTTGCAGATATAAAAACTGCAGTATCTGAAGCTGTTACAAATTGTATAATACATGGTTATGAAAATACAACTGGAATAGTAAAGATAATAGGAAAATTAAAAGGAAATAAAATAATATTAGAAATATCAGACAATGGAAAAGGAATAGAAAATGTAGAGGTAGCCAAAGAACCATTATATACAACAAAACCAAACTTAGAACGTTCTGGAATGGGATTCACAATAATGGAAAGCTTTATGGATAAAGTGGAAGTTGAATCAATTGTAGATATTGGTACAAAAGTTACATTAGAAAAATCCATCAAAAAAGAAAGCTTGAAACTAGAAAATAAATCTGAAGAAATTTCAGTTCAATAAGTGTTAATTAGTACTATATGTATTTTGTTTCACTTGGTGTCGCAACTTCCAGATTTTAAAATACTAGTCTGTAAGTTGCTCCAGTCGCCCTGCGCTTCGCTCCGGTTGGTCGCTTACGCGTTCCACAAAATAAATATAGTACTAATTAAAAAAATATTAGAAAGGATTTTTTCCATGTTTGATAATAATATAGATTCAATTAAAAAAGCGCAAGAAGGGGACAAGGAAGAACTTTGGAAATTAATGCGAGAAAATAATCGGTTTAATTTGGAGCATAGTTAAAAGATTTAGCGGTAGAGGCTATGAATTAGACGATTTATATCAAATTGGCTGTATAGGATTTATAAAATCAATAAAAAGATTTGACACAAATTTCGAAGTAAAACTTTCTACATATTCTGTGCCATACATGATAGGAGAAATAAAAAGATTTCTAAGAGATGATGGCACAGTTAAAGTTAGCAGAAGTTTAAAAGAATTAAATACGAGAATAAGAGAAACTCAAAAACATTTTTTAACAACAAAGGGGAAAGAACTTACAATAGAAGAACTTGCAAAAGAACTAAAAGTTACAAAAGAAGATATTGCATTAGCAATAGAGTCTGCAAATCCAGTAGAATCAATAGAAAAAAGCGTTTATAATAGCAAAGAGGATAAAGAAATTGGACTAGTAGAAAGGATATCTACTAATAAAGATGAAGCTGAAATACTTACAAATAAGATGGTTGTAAGAGATTTGATAGATGGATTACAAACACGAGATAAAAAAATAATTATGCTTAGATTTTTTAAAGAAAAGACTCAAAGTGAAGTTGCTCAAATACTGGGAATAAACCAAGTACAGGTTTCTAGAATTGAAAGAAGAGTATTAGCATCTATGAAAATAAAGCTGATGGGAGTTTCGTAACTTTTTCGTAACGGAGGATATAAAATTGAAAAAAATAGTATATTATATTCTAATTTTTATAGTTATAATTTTCATAGTACCAACAATACTTACTAAAAAACAACGAAACATTACTACTGAGGTTCAAGAAACCCCAAAAACTCAAGAAGAAAAACACGAAGTAGATCTTTCATCAGATCGAAAAATAAAATTATTGCATGCTTCTACAAATGAAGTAGAAGAAGTCGATTTAGAACAATACATTTGTAATGTGGTATCAAGTGAAATGCCAGCAAGTTATGAAATAGAAGCTTTAAAAGCACAGGCAATTGTAGCTAGAACATATACATTATATAAGATGAAACACCCAAAACATGAAAATGCAGATATTTGCGATAGTAGCACATGTTGCCAAGCATGGCTATCAAAAGAAGATAGATTGTCAAAGTGGGAAGAAACAGAAAGAGAGAAGAATTGGGCTAAAATAGAAAAGTGTGTTGCAGATACTAAAGGAAAAATTATTACATATAATAATGAACCAATAAATGCATTTTTTCATTCAAATAGTGGTGGAACAACAGAAACACCAAAAGAAGTGTGGGGAGGAGAAAATCTTCCGTATTTACAAGTGGTACAAACGGCGGGGGAAGATGGATATAGACAATATAGTTCAGAAGTCTCATTTACTTTTGATGAACTCATAAATAAATTAAAGGAGAAGTATGGAGATATTTCTATTGATTTTTCAAAGAATGATGATATTAAAACAATGGATTATACTCAAAGTGGGAGAGTTAAAACAATAAAATTTGGAAATCATGAACTATCTGGTGTAGAAACAAGAACACTTTTAGGATTAAAATCTACAAACTTTGAATTTTATAAAAATGATAATAAAATTACTTTTTTTGTAAAAGGTTATGGACATGGTGTTGGAATGAGCCAAACTGGTGCTGATAGCATGGCAAAAGATGGTTCAACTTTTGAAGACATAATTCATCATTTCTATTCTAATGTTGAAATCAAAAATTTATAACAAATGTATAAATTTCAAAACAATGGAAATACTTGTAATAGCAAAATTATAAGGAGGAAATTATGAGAAGAAATTTTAGAAAAAATTCAAATTATGTAGATTCAAAAGTTATTACATTTAGCGTTTTAGGAGTACTACTATTAGCGACAGTTGTATTTGGGATTTTAATGTATGGCAAAAATATTGATGATAATGTGAGAAGCGGTCAGTTAAGTTCAGAACAAATTGCAAGTTTGACAGAAAAAGAACAAGAGTCTGAAAGTGCAAGTACAAAATTAGGAAAAAGCATTGAAGAGGCAGAAAAAGAAAACAAAGAAAAAACTACAACTTCTACAGAAAATAAATTACCTGATACTCAAATACCGGTAAATAATATTGTTAAAGAAGAAAATAAAACACAAAACTCTTCAACCAATAAAAATGGAGCAACTGCTGCAAAACAAACGCCAAAAGAAGTGAAAAAAGAATTGGCATTTCAAAAGCCGGTAGAAGGAGAAGTAATGCGTCAATTTGCAAAAGACAACTTAGTATATTCCGAAACACTTTCAGAATGGGTAACACACTTAGGAATTGATATTAAAGCAGAGAAAACAACAGTAGTTAATTCAGCAGAAGAAGGAAAAATAAAATCAATAAAAAATGATCCAAGATACGGTTTAACAGTAGTTGTGAGTCACCAAGATGGATTTGAAACAGTATATGCTAATTTATTATCAGCAGAATTTGTAAAAGAAGGAGATAAAGTTACAAAAGGACAAGCAATAGGAACAGTTGGAAATACTGGAGTATTTGAAAGCATGGATGAACCACATCTTCATTTTGAAATATTAAAAGATTCAATTCAAGTTGATCCAAGTATTTATATAAAATAAAAAAGTGAAATTTTGAATTTCACTTTTTTTATAATAAAAACTATGCATAATTTTTATTTTAAGTTCTAAGCCATAGCAGCATTTAATTTTTTTGATAAGCTAGATTTTTTTCTAGATGCTGTATTTTTAACAATTACACCTTTTGTGCAAGCTTGATCAATTTTCTTTGTAGCTTCTTGGAATAATGTTTTTGCTTCTTCAACTTTTCCAGCTTCAATAGCTTCTTCAAATTTCTTTACAGCTGTTTTATAGCTTGATTTTATCATATTATTTCTTAAAGTTTTCTTTTCAATAACTTGAACTCTTTTTTTAGCTGATTTAATATTTGGCATGTGTTTGCACCTCCTCTTGTTCTTATATAAATTTTAACGAAGTCTATTTTATCATAATAATTCTCAAAATGCAAGGAAATTTTAAGAATTTATGATATTTTTGAAAATTATGTTATATTTTATTTGTGAAACTCATATATATTATTTTTACTCTCCCCCAACTACATAAGAAAGCCTATATAAAAAAGTTCTTCAAAACTTTTTTTATAAGGCTTTCTAATTTGTCGGTCCCCACAGCGTTCGTAAAAATAATATATATGAGTTCTCTGAATTTTATTCTTTAATATTTTCAAGTGCTTTTTGAGCTTCTTCTGTTAAAATAGAAGTACAATGTGGACATCTAGTTGCTTTATATGAAATTTCAGTCATACAAAATCTACAAAGTTTTGTTTCTGGTTCTTTTTCTTCTTCTTCAACTTGCTCTGCTTTTTTACCTTTCTTTCTTTTTAAAGGAACTTTAGAAGCTAATTTTTCTAATCTTTCTTTGCTCTTTTTATTTGCAGTATTTACAGCTTTAACAATCATAAATAAAACAAATGCAACAATTAAGAAATTGATAACAGCAGTAATAAATGTACCATAATCTAATGCTTGTCCAGAATCACCTAAAGGAATTGTTCCTTTAACTTCAGCACCACCAATTAAATTTAAAAGTGGTTGAATAAATGATGATGTAAGAGCTTTAACTATATCAGAAAAAGCACTACCGATAATAACACCTATTGCTAAGTCGATTACGTTTCCTTTAGAAATAAATTCTTTAAATTCTTTTAACATAATATCTCCTCCATTTTCAAAAATTCTATCTATATAATACGACAAAATTCGCTATTTGTCAATGGTTGCAGAGGAGGAATTCCTGGGCACTCATCAAAAACTAGGTTTGTTTTTTTGGAAGTGTCTTCGAATTCCTAGAAAATACAAAAAAATTGTTGTAAAAAAAATAAAATTGTGGTATATTGTAAAAAGTGAAAGGAGAGAGGAAAAATGATAGCATTAGGAAGTGACCATGGTGGTTATAAATTAAAAGAAGAAATAAAAAAATATCTTGATGAAAAAGAAATAAAATATATAGATTTTGGAACATATAGTGAAGAAAGAACAGACTATCCAATTTATGCAAAAAAGGTAGCTGAATCAATTACAAAAGGAGAATGTGATAAAGGAATACTTTGTTGCAGATCTGGTCATGGAGTAGCAATTGTTGCAAATAAATTTAAAGGAATAAGAGCTGCAAACCTTGATAGTGAGGAAACAGCAAGATTTGCAAAATCAGATGATAATGTAAATGTTGTAACTCTAGGTGGGGATTATTTGACAGTTAACCAAGCAGTGTGTATAATAAGAACATGGCTTGCTACAGAATTTAAGCAAGGAAGATATCAAGAAAGAATACAAATGATTGAAGAAATTGAAAAAGAGAATATGAAATAAACTGGAGGAATGAGCATATGTGGGGAAACATAGCTATTGCATTCTTACTAGCTTTTATAGTTGCATTTATGGCAACACCATATACAATAAAACTAGCTAAAAAAATCGGAGCTGTAAGTGTGGAAAGTGGCTCTAGAAGAATGCACAATAGAGAAGTACCAAAATTTGGAGGACCAGCAGTAATATTAGGCTTTTTAATATCAGTTGTATATTTAATTATAATAATGAGCATAGAGGGAAGCGTTAACTTATTTGGTGTAAAAGAATATGGACATAAGTTAATAGGATTGCTTTTAGGAATTATAGTTATAACAATAACAGGAGTTATAGATGATTTAAAAGATATAAAACCATTAACAAAACTTGCGGGACAAACACTAGCTGCAGCAATTGCAGTTGCATTTGGAATAAGAATAGAGGCAATTTCTTGGGGTTGGATAGCAATGCCAGAACTTAGCGAAATATTATCAATTGCGTGTACAATGATATGGATAATAGGAATAACTAATGCGATAAACTTAATAGATGGATTAGATGGATTATCATCAGGAATTTCAGTTATTTCATCTGTGTCATTACTAATAATTTTCTTACTAAATGGTTCACCAACGATTTCAATATTGTTGATAGCGGCTTTAGCGGGAGCATTAGTAGGATTTATACCATTCAATTTTTCACCAGCCAAAACATTTATTGGAGATACTGGCTCAAACTTTTTAGGTTACACAATTTCAATTATTGCAATACTGGGAGTTGCGAAAACCTATACAGCATTTGTAATAGTATTACCAATAATTGTTCTAGCAGTTCCAATATTTGATACACTTTGGGCTATAATTAGAAGAATAAAAAATGGAAAATCAATAAAAGCAATTGTAAGTGCAGATGCAGGACATTTACACCACAGATTAGTAAGAAAAGGTTTTAGCCAAAAACAAGCTGTTTTAATTCTATATGGAATAAGTGCAGCATTTGGACTATTTGCAATTATTCTATTTGATAGTGGAATTTGGAAAGCAATTTCATTCTTACTTATGATAATAGTTGCAATAGCACTTGGATATAAAAACTTTATAAAAGAAAAATTATCAGATAGTGATAATTATGTATGTTCAGAATGCAAATACATTTATAATCCTAAATATGGAAATGAAAAAGCAGGTGTTAAACCTGGAACAGCATTTAACGATTTGCCAGAAGATTGGGTTTGCCCAGTTTGCGGGGAAAGTAAAAATGTTTTTGAAAGACAAGATTAAAAATAAAGAAAGAATTGAAAAATTATTTTTCAATTCTTTTTTAGTTCAAAAATTTTGTTATTTAAATATTCTAATTCATAACTAGGTGTTGTGAAATTAAATTTTATTTTATAGCTTTCAAGCATTTGATATTTCTTACCATATTTCTTATTTATCTCATTTTTTCCATATTTACCGGTCACCAATAATAGGTAAACCAATATGAGCTAAATGTGCTCTAATTTGATGAGTTTTTCCAGTTTCTATTTCAACATCTAAAAGGCAAGTATTATCTTTTCTTTTTTCTATTACTTTGTATGAAGTAATAATCTTTTGGTAGCCTTTTTTAAATTCATCAGAAATATAAACCATTGATTTTTTATTATCTTTAAATAAAAATGCTTCTAATCTTTTATTATTTTCTTTTGGAATTCCATAAACATAAGCTAGATAATGTTTTTCAATTTCGTGATTTTTAAATTTTTCTAGTAAAATATTTAAAGAATTATCATTCTTAGCAAATAAAACTAGGCCAGTTGTATTTCTATCTAATCTATGACAAGGCATTGGTTTAAAAGTTGAAGATGAATATTTATTATGAACAATATTTGTTAAACTATTTTCGCCTGTAACCTCTAAATTTATAGGCTTGTTCAAAACTAAAATATTGGCATCTTCGTAAATGATATCTAAATCAATATTGTTTTCAAGCAAGTCATCTGAAATATAGACTAAAATCTCATCATTTAAAAATACTGAAACATTATCATTCACACGTTTTCCATTTACTTTAATATCTTTTTTTCTCAAAGTTTTATAAAGTAAATTTGTTGTGAGATTTGGAATGTTATCTAGTAAAAACTTATTCAATTTTTTTCCATCATATTTTTCATTTACAATTAACTTTTTCATACCATTATTATACATTATAGAA
>OCTX012224295.1_pt1 | contig 13046 bp, 13 predicted proteins | sample 1539691 | NCBI WGS metagenome assembly OCTX01 (sample SAMN02144231, study PRJEB22623) | gut metagenome | biome: sheep rumen | host: Ovis aries | place: New Zealand
TTGAAAGAAAAATCGCTTGTAACATCAGTAGGTGATGAAGGAGGATTTGCTCCAGATTTAAACTCTAATAGTGAAGCATTTGATTTAATAATTGAAGCAATAAATCGTGCTGGATATAAACCAGGTGAAAATGTTTATTTAGGAATAGATGTTGCTGCTAGTGAATTTTATAATAAAGAAACAGAAAAATATGAGTTAGTTGGTGAAAATAAATCACTAACAAAAGAAGAATTAATTTCTTATTATGAAGAATTGGTAAATAAGTATCCAATTATCTCAATAGAAGATCCTGTTTATGAAAATGACTTTGAAGGATTTAGTGAAATAACAAAAAGAATTGGTGATAGAATTCAATTAGTTGGTGATGATTTATTTGTAACTAACAAAGAATATTTACAAAAAGCTATTGAAATGAAAGCTGGTAATGCAATTTTATTAAAAGTAAATCAAATAGGAACAATAACAGAAACATTAGAAACAATAGAACTTGCTAAAGCAAATAACTATAAAACTATCATTTCTCATAGAAGCGGTGAAACAGAAGATACAACAATATCATCACTTGCAGTTGGACTTGATTTAGGTCAAATTAAAACAGGTTCTATGTCTAGAACTGATAGAATTTGTAAATATAATGAACTACTTAGAATAAGTGAAGAATTAAACTAGATTTATCTAGTTTTTATTTGTATTTAACTGGTAAATAGAGTATAATTGAAATAGGGTGATATAATGATAGGCATTAGATTAAAAGCAAATAAAAAAGATACAAAATATAAATTAAAAGAATTTTTGAATCCTAAATATGTATATTTTAAAATAGAAGAAAAAGATAAATTACTTGTTAAAGAAAATGATAAAGTTAAAATGGGAGATAAAATAATTGAGAGAAATTATTTTATTAGTAGTAGCATTAGTGGTAAAGTAACTAAAATAGTAGAGCTATTGGATTCAAAAAATAATGTATGTAAATTTTTAGAAATAGAAAATGATTTTAAAGAAAATCATAGTTTTAAAAAGCCTATTATTAAAACAAAAGAAGATTTTATAAAATTGTTAAAAGAAAAAGGAATTATAGGACTAAGTGGTAATGGATTTCCTTCATATATAAAATATGATAATGAAATCAAAACATTAATAGTAAATGCTGTTGAATGTGAACCATATATAACAGCTGATAATGTTGTATGTTTTAAATATATAAATAAAATTGTAAAGGCACTAGAGCAAATTAAAGAAATATTTTCTATAGAAGAGATAATTATTGCTATTAAAATTGGTAATAGAAATTTACTTGAAAAAATTATACCAGCAATTAATTCTTATGATTTTATTTCTGTAGTGCAAGTACCAAATTTATATCCAATGGGATGGGAAAAATCACTTGTTAGATATATAAAACATACTGACTATGAAAAATTACCAACTGAAAAAAATATAGTTGTTTCAAATGCTTCAACAATTTATTCAATATCTGAAGCATTAGAAGGTAAACCACTAATTGAAAGAGTAATAACTATTAGTGGAGAATCATTTAAGAAAAAAATAAACGTTAAAATAAAAATAGGAACATTATTTGAAGAATTAAAAGATATTTATAAAGGATATAAAAATGATGATGTTACATTAATATCAGGTGGTCCTATGATGGGATATTCTTTATCAAAAGAATCATTTGTATTAGATCCAAGTGTTAATGCCGTTTTGGCATTAAAAAAAGCAAAAGAAGATATTGCAACTACTTGTATTAGATGTGGAAAATGTAGTGATCATTGTCCAGCAAAAATATGCCCAGTATTAGTAAAAGATAATATAAATGATAAAGAGGAATTAAAAAGATTAGATGTTTCAAGATGTATAGAATGTGGAATATGTTCTTTCATATGTCCTGCTAGAATAAATTTGCGTGAATATTTAAAGGAAGCAAAAGGTAAGGTGAAATAATGGAATTTAATACTTATAAAGGGCCATACATAAAAAGCCCTAATAAAACTAATAAGATTATGCTTCATTTAGTAGTAGCTTTACTACCAATCATTTTATTTTCATTTTATAAAAATGGTGTAGTATTATACAAACATAATTTAACTGATACATATGGAATGTTTTATCCACTTATATTTGTTTTTGTAGGAACATTTACTAGTTTTATTACTGAAACAATATATACATATCTAGTATTAAAAAAGAAAAATAAAGATTTAATTAATAGTATTAAAAACTCATATAGTTTTTTACCAGGATTATTTGTATCTTTAGTATTACCTCTTAATACACCATTATCTATATTAATAATAGGTGCAGTAGTAGCAATTATTGTAGGGAAAATGTTATATGGTGGATTTGGGCAAAATATTTTTAATCCAGCACTTATAGGTTGTCTTTTTGCACTTACTTGTTATGGCTCAGTTATTAATAGTAATGGTGGATATATAAATAAATATGAATTAGATACAATAGGAAGTGCGACACCACTTACTAATTATCACATGATTGATGGAATAGGTAATTATGACAAAGTAGTAAAACCATATGGTGATTTAAAAGATTTCTTATTTGGAATGATTCCTGGAACAGTAGGTGAAACTTGTTCAATTCTTATAATTGTTGCTTATATATATTTGGTATTAAAAAAAGTTATCAAATGGAAAATTCCTTTAATATATGTATCAACAGTATTCGTAATGACTTTAATAATAGGCTCTATGAATGGAGAAGGAATATGGTATCCAACATTTAATATATTAAGTGGAGGATTATTATTTGGAGCAGTATTTATGGCTACAGATCCTGTTACAAGTCCAACGACTTGTTTAGGACAAGTAATATATGCATTTTGTTTAGGTATACTTACTGTTTTATTTAGAAATTATACAAGTGCTCCTGAAGGAGTATTAACATCAATTTTAACAATGAATATGTTTGTTGTCTTATTAGATAGATTAGGATCTAAAAAGAAAGAATCAATAATGCAAATATTAATTCCTATGGGAATAATAACATGTTTATTATTAGGTGTTAGTTTATTAGTTGGAAATAAATATATTAATAGTGATTCTAGTGATTCAAAATTTAAAATAATAGAAAAGAAAGATAATTATTATGTGGTTTCACAAGTTGGTAATGGAGGACCTATTAAAGCAAAAATATATATTAAAGATAATGAAATAACAAAAATAAAAATAATAGAAAATAATGAAACAGAAAATTATTATAAATTGGTTACAAATAAAAATTATATTAAAACATTAATAGATAATCAAAATAATTTAGATAAAGTAGATACTGTTTCAGGTGCTACTATATCATCAACAGCTTTAAAGAAAATGTGTATTAATGTAAAGAAAGATATGGAGAAATAATATGAAAAAATATCAAGGTATTATTGTTTTAACATTAACAGCATTAATTTGTGGAACAATATTATACGTTGTTACTAATTTAGTTAAATAGGAGGTTAAAATGAAAAGAATAATAAATGGAATAGTAAATGAAAATCCTGTTTTAGTATTATTATTAGGTTTATGTTCAGCACTTGCTATAACTAATAATTTTGAAAATTCCTACATTATGGGAATTTGTGTAACAATTGTATTAATTTGTTCTAATTTAATAGTTTCATTAATAAGTAAATATGTAACAAAAAATGTAGAAATACCAGTATATATTCTTATTATTTCAACATTAGTAACTGTACTAGAAATTTTATTAAAAGAATATGTTAATCCTTTATATAAAGTATTAGGAATATATTTACCACTTATAGTAGTAAATTGTATTGTTTTAGGTAGAGCTTTATCTGTTGCATCTAAAGAAAATGTTAAAAATAGTGTATTAGATGGTTTAGGAGTAGGACTTGGTTATACAGTTGTTCTTATGGTATTAGGGTTAATAAGAGAAGTATTAGGTAATGAAACAATAACTATAATGAAAGAAATAAGTAATATTACACATCATGAAATAATTCTTAAAATTAATTTTCATTCAGATTTATTTCCTATAAACATATTTAATAAACCAGCAGGAGCATTTATAACATTAGCATGCTTACTTGCTTTGTTTAACTATATAAGAGGAGGTAATAAGAATGAATCTAATTAATATATGCTTAACAGCCTTACTTACTGAAAATGTAGTATTAACAAAATTTTTAGGTATATGTCCATTCATTGGAACATCTAAAAAAAGAAGTAATGCAATTTATATGGGTATATCAGTAATGTTAGTAGTTACATTATCTTCTATAATAACTTGGTGTTTATATAAATATTTATTAGTTCCAACTGAAACAGAATATTTAAAAACAGTATTATTTATTTTAGTTATTGCTTCACTTGTTCAGTTATTAGAAATATTATTAAAAAAATATTTAAATAAAATACATCAAGTTTTAGGCCTTTATTTACCACTTATAACTACTAATTGTGCAGTTCTTGGAATAGTATTACTTAATATAACAAATAACTATAGTTTTGTAGAAATGCTTGTATATAGTATTTCTAGTAGTTTAGGTTTTACATTTGTAATATATTTATTCTCTAGTATGAGAGAAAAAATAGATAAAAATGATATACCTGCATCTTTTAAAGGACATCCAATAGCATTACTTACAGCTGCAATTATGGCATTGCTTTTCGCAAGATATTTATGATTATAGTACCATTTTTATTAATAATAGTGTTATTTGCTATAACATTATATTTATCAAATAAAAATAAATGTGACCATAATTGTGATAAATGCATGGGATGTAATTTATATAAGGAGATGAAAAAATGATAGGAATACTTATAATAACTTTAACCGCACTTATTTTAGGAATAGTATTAGTAGTTGTTGATAATAAAATAAATAAAACAAATCCAAAAGAAGAAGAATATTTAAAAAGATTGCCTGGTTATAATTGTGGTGCATGTGGTTATGGATCATGTGCTGGTATGGCAAAAGAAATGTTAAAAAATTTAGAAGCTTATAAAAAATGTCGACCACTTCGTGGAGAAAAATTAGAAGAGTTAGAAAAATATATAAAAAATAATTAACTTTCTTGCTTTTTTACTTTAAATATGTATAATATAAGTGATTAGAGGTGACTATATGAAAACATGTGCTGTTATATATAATCCAAACAGTGGAAAGGGTATAACTGATAAAGAATTAGAAAAAATAAAAAAAATATTGCTTGATTATGAGTATGAAGCAATAATTTATAAAACAGAATATAAAGGACATGCATTAGAAATAATTGAATCATTGAAATCAGTTGATTTAGTTATATCAATAGGTGGAGATGGAACATTTAATGAAGTTATGTCTGGTAATTTTAAAAGAACTCGTAAATTATTATTAGCTCACATACCAGTTGGAACTGCTAATGATATAGGAGCAATGTATGGATATAGTAAACATTTAATACGTAATTTAAAATTATTATTAAATGGAAAAGTAAAAAATATAGATATATGTACAATAAATGATACACCATTTACTTATTCGGCAGGATTTGGTAAATTTGTTAATATATCTTATGAAACACCTCGTGAACTTAAGAAAAAATATGGATACTTTGCTTATTTAATAGAAGCTTTAAAAGATTTTAATGGACCAACTAAATTATATGATTTAACATATGAAGTAGATGGTAAAACAATAAGTGGAAAATTCTCATTTGTTCTAATATCTAATGCTAATAGAATAGCTGGTATTCAAAATTTTTATAAAAATATAAAATTGGATGATAATAGAATAGAAATATTAATGTGTGATGCCACTGCAAAACGTGATATAGCTCGTGGATTGTATAGATTAAAAACTTCAGATATAACAAAAGCGCCAGGATTTAATTTTTATAAAACAGATAAATTTAAAGTAACATTTAATGATGTAGATAATCCAAAATGGAGTTTAGATGGTGAAAAATATGTTGGTGATACAAATACATTTGAAATCAAAATAGTTAGAAATGTTAAAATAATGTTACCACTTAAAAACATTAAAAAACTATTTATTGAAGAAGATTAAATGAAAATAAATTATCAAAAACAATTAGAAGAAATATTAAAGACTCAAGATCCAGAACATCCTAAGAAATTATTATTACAAAGTTGTTGTGGCCCTTGTAGTAGTTATGTTTTAGAATATTTATCTAATTATTTTGAAATAACAGTGTATTATTATAATCCAAATATAGATACTGAAGAAGAATATTTAAAAAGATTAAAAGAACAAGAGCGATTGATCAAATTAATGGTATTTAAAAACAAAGTACATTTTAAAAAAGGAAAGTATGATAGAGATAAATTTAAGAAAGTAGTAAAAGGTTTAGAACAAGAAAAAGAAGGTGGCCTAAGATGCTTCGGATGCTATGCACTTCGAATGGAAGCGGCTGCTAAAATAGCAAGTGAAGAAGGTTTTGACTACTTTACAACAACACTATCAGTAAGTCCTCATAAAAATGCAGAAAAAATAAATGAAATAGGGGAAAAACTTGAAAAAAAATATGGCGTTAAATTTTTAAGTTCTGATTTCAAAAAAAGTAATGGATATAAAAGAAGTATAGAACTTTCAAAATTATATAATTTATATAGACAAAACTTTTGTGGATGTACTTATTCAAAAATAGAGAGAATGAAAAAAGAAATCAATAAATGATTTCTTTTTTATATTTTTCTATATAATCCGATGGCTTTACCAAGAATAGTAACATTTTGTAAAATAATAGGTTCCATTGTATCATTTTCTGGTTGTAATCTAAAGTAGTTATCCTCTTTATAAAATGTTTTTAAAGTAACTTCATTTTCATCTGTCATAGCAACTACGATTTCACCATTACGTGCTGTATTAGCTTGTTCTACAATAACAATGTCACCATCTAATATACCAGCATTAATCATACTTGTTCCACTAACATTTAAAGTAAATACTTTTTTGTTTTTAGGAACTAAGTAAGTTGGCAATGAAAAATATTCATCAGGATGTTCAATAGCCTCAATAGGGCTTCCCGCAGTTATTTTACCAAGTAGTGGTACATCAACAGTTAAATCATCCTTATGTGCAAATTCATTATCAACTAATAATTCTAATGCTCTGTTTTTTGAACTTCCTTTTTTTATTAATCCTTTTTTCTCTAAATTTTTAATGTGTGCATGAATAGTCGCAGGACTTGATAGATCAAGTGCTTTACCAATTTCTCTTATAGTAGGTGGATATCCATGCTTTACCATATACTTTTTTATATATGATAATATTTCATCTTGACGCTTTGTAAGCTCAGCCATAAAATCCCTCCTCGATAGGAAAATTATACCATACATCTGTTTGTTTGTCAAATGTTTGTTCGCAAATGTAAAGTGCGAACATTTTTTTGTATTTTATATTGACACGAACAAGTGTTTGTAATATAATCAATATAGAAAAAGGAGTGATAGTATGTTAGAAATGGTAAGTAACAAATATATGATTTTATTCATAGTAGTAGTAATGGGAATTATAGTTTTAAACTCAAAAGGAATTGAAAAATTAAATAATAATCAATATACAAACACTAATGTTGTTTATAGTAAATGAGTAATAATTTAAATTGACTTACATATGTTATTTTGATAAAATGAATAATGTTAGTAAGGTGATAATTTGATAAGATTATTAAAAAATTTTTCTGTTAAAGAGTGGTTAACAGTAGTAATAATATTTATATGTATTTTTATACAAGTGTGGTTAGAATTAAAAATACCAGATTACATGTCAGAAATTACTACTTTAGTTCAAACTGAAGGAAGTAGTATGGGTGATATATTATATAATGGTATGTTTATGTTGCTTTGTGCATTTGGTAGTTTAGTAACTGCAGTCATAGTTGGATATGTAATTGCAGTTTTATCTTCTAAGTTTTCTTTGAAATTAAGAAAGAAACTTTTTAAGAAAGTATTAGGACTATCGACAGGAGAAGTAAAAGATTTTTCTGTTAGTAGTTTAATAACGAGAACTACTAATGATATTACACAAATAGAAATGTTAATAGGAATGGGATTACAGTTATTAATTAAAGCTCCTATAACAGCTGTTTGGGCTATAACTAAAATAGTTAATAAAAGTTATGAATGGAGTTTATCAACAGCTTTAGCTGTTATGATTTTGTTGTTAGTAATTTCAACAATAATACTTATTGTAGTTCCAAAGTTTAAGTTATTACAAAAATTAACAGATAAGATGAATGGAGTAACTAGAGAACAACTTTCGGGTATTAGAGTAGTTAGAGCATTTAATGCTGAAAAATTCTGGGAAGATAAATTTGGAAAAGTAAATAATGAATTAACAAGTAAGCAAATGTTTGTACAAAAATCATTTGCGGTAATGTCTCCAGTTATGTATTTAGTTATGTATTTTTTAACACTAAGCATTTATTTTATAGGAGCATATTTAATAAAGGAAGCTACATTATCACTTAAATTATCAATATTTAGTGATATGATTGTATTCTCATCATATGCAATGCAAGTAATTATGTCTTTTTTAATGTTAGCAATGATATTTATCTTTTTTCCAAGAGCAAGTGTATCTGCAAAACGTATTAATGAAGTATTAGATACAAAAAATAGTATAAAAGATGGTAAGTTTAGTGATGATACAGATTTAAAAGGAACAATTGAATTTAAAAATGTTTCATTTAAATATCCTGATGCGGTTGACTATGTAATAGAAGATATTTCATTTAAAGCAAATGAAGGAGAGACAATCGCATTTATTGGATCAACAGGTAGTGGTAAATCAACATTAATTAATTTAGTGCCACGTTTTTATGATGTAACAGAAGGTGAAATATTAATAGATGGTATTAATATCAAAGATTATAAATTAGAAGCACTTCATAATAAAATAGGATATGTTCCTCAAAAAGCAGTTATTTTTGATGGAACTGTAAAAGAAAATATTACATATGGTGATAATGGAAAAGAATATACAGAGAGTATTGTTAAAGAAGCAATTAAAGTTGCTCAAGCAGAAGAATTTGTTTTAAAACTAGATCATAAATATAACTCACATATTTCAAGTGGTGGAACTAATATTTCGGGTGGTCAAAAACAAAGAATATCTATAGCGCGTGCAATCGCAAGAAAACCTGAAATATATATATTTGATGATTCATTTAGTGCTCTTGATTATAAAACAGATTATGTTTTAAGAACAGAATTAAAAAAATATACTAAGAATGCAACTAATTTAATAGTTTCAGGTAGAATTGGAACTATTATGAATGCAGATAAAATAATAGTTCTAGAAAATGGTAAAGCAGTAGGAATAGGTACACATAAAGAATTATTGAAAAAATGTGATGTATATAAACAAATTGCTTTTTCTCAATTATCAAAGGAGGAATTAGAATATGAGTAAGAAAAAAAATACTCCTTTAGCTCATGGACCAATGAAAGGCGTAGGGGATAAAGCAAATGATTTTAAAGGTTCAATTAAAAGACTAATAAAAGAATTAGATTCTTATAAGACTTCAATTATTATTTCACTTTCACTTGCTGTTTTAGGTGCTATATTATCAATAGTATCTCCTAATAGACTTAGAGATTTAACAAATGAAATAACAAAGGGTTTAATAGTTGATACAAATAATACTGAAAAATTAACAAAAGAAGTAATGTTAAATATAAATAGTGATAGCACTAAAAAAACAATAACAAATATATTAAAAGAAGAAAATGATAGTACTTATAAAGGTCAATTAATAAAAAAAGAAGAAAAAATAAAATTACAAAAAACTCTTTTAAATTTAAATAATAGAAATTTTAAAGATATAGAAATACCAAATAGTGTAAAACAAATATTATTAGAAGAAATAAAAATAGATGGCATAAAAATATCTTCTGAAGATCAAATTAATTATATTTTAATTAGTAGTAAAATTAGTAAAGATATGGATTCTAAAAAAATATATAAACAACTAGATAAAATGCCTAATAGTGTTAAAAAAGTTATAGATCCAAAAATAAATATGAGTAAAATAAAACAAATTACACTGTTGTTAATTTGTTTATATGTACTTAGTGCATTATTTACTTATATTGAACAAATAATAATGACAATAGTTTCTAATAAATTTGCTAAAAGATTAAGAAAAACTATATCAAGAAAAATCAATAAATTACCACTTAAATATTTTGATAAACATAAATCAGGTGATATATTATCAAGAGTAACTAATGATGTAGATATGATAGCATCTACAATGAACCATTCATTAGCAACATTAGTCTCATCAGTAACATTGTTCTTTGGAACAATAATAATGATGTTTATAACTAATTACATTATGGCTATAACTGCAATTGTATCTACATTATTTGGATTTATATTTATGGCAGTAATCTTATCAAAATCGCAAAAATATTTTGTGAAAAAACAAGAAAGTTTAGGAAATTTAAATGGACACATTGAAGAAATATATTCAAGTTTAAATGTAGTAAAAGTATATAATGGTACAGAAGAATCAAAGAAAAAATTTAATGAACTTAATGAAGAATTATATGATTCAAATATGAAAAGTCAATTTTTATCAGGTCTTATGATGCCATTAATGGGATTTATAGGTAACTTTGGATATGTTATGGTTTGTATAGTAGGAGCTCTTTTAACAATGAATGATGTAATAAGTTTTGGTGTAATAGTTGCATTCATGGCTTATGTTAGATTATTCACATCACCTCTTTCACAAATAGGGCAAGCATTTACACAGCTTCAAGCAACAGCTGCTGCTTCAGAAAGAGTATTTGAATTTTTAGATGAAGAAGAATTAGAAAATGAATCGTCATATAAAGTATTAAATAAAAAAGATGTTAAAGGAACAATTGAATTTAAAAATATATCATTTACATATGATGGAAATCAAAAACCAACAATTCATAATTTTAGTGCAATCGCAAAACCAGGTAAAAAAGTAGCTATTGTAGGTCCTACAGGAGCTGGAAAAACAACATTAGTAAATTTACTTATGAAATTTTATGAAATAAATGATGGAGATATTTTAATAGATAATATATCTATTAAGGAATTATCAAGAGAAAATATTCATGAACTATTTACAATGGTATTACAAGATACTTGGGTATTTGATGGAACAATAAAAGAAAATATTATTTTTAATAAAGAAAATGTATCTGATTCAGATATATACAAAGTTTGCAAAGAAGTTGGCGTTGATCATTATATTAAAACATTATCTAAAGGATATGATTCAAATATAAAAGATAATGATTCAATTTCAGCAGGACAAAGACAATTACTTACAATAGCACGTGGTATGCTTGAAGATGCACCTTTCTTGATACTTGATGAAGCAACATCTAATGTTGATACAAGAACAGAAGAATTAGTAGCTACTGCTATGGATAAATTAACAAAAGGTAAAACATCATTTATAATTGCTCATAGATTATCAACCATAAAGAATGCAGATTTAATTTTAGTTATGAAAGATGGTAATATAATAGAGCAAGGTACACATGATAGTTTAATAGAAAAAAATGGTTTTTATGCAGAATTATATAATTCACAGTTTAAACTTTTATAATGTTGACTGTCATAAAAATTTAATTTATAATGAAATAAGAAAAGAGGTAAAGTATGGAATTAAAAGGAAGTAAGACAGAAGCAAATTTAATGACTGCATTCGCAGGTGAATCACAAGCAAGAAATAAATATACTTATTATGCTTCAAAAGCAAAAAAAGAAGGTTATGAACAAGTGGCAGCAATTTTTGAAGAAACTGCTGGTAATGAAAAAGAACATGCTAAAATGTGGTTTAAATTATTACACAATGACGGTGTTCCATCAACAATAGAAAATTTAAAAGATGCAGCTAATGGTGAAAATTTTGAATGGACAGATATGTATAAAGAATTCGCAGAAACTGCTAAAGAAGAAGGTTTTGATCATATCGCTTATCTATTTGAATCAGTGGGTAATATTGAAAAACATCATGAAGAAAGATATAGAAAAATATTAGATAACATTGAATCAGGAAAAGTATTTAAAAGAACTGAAGAAAAAATGTGGATTTGTCGTAATTGCGGACACATCCATTATGGAAGTGAAGCTCCAGAAGTTTGTCCAGTTTGTGCACACCCACAAAGTTATTTTGAAATATTAAAAGAGAATTATTAATTCTCTTTTTTTGTGTACAATATATCAATATCAACAGAGTTTTCTTTTATACCATCTATTAAAGCAGATGATGTCATTTGCCATAACATATATTTTCCTTTATAGTCTGTTTTGCTAGTATAATGAGCTAACCATATATTAGAATTGTTATAATCTAACCATACATTTTCTAAATAGAATTTAGAAGAATATAACATTGATTCATAGTTATATTTTTTTAAGTATTTTTCAAAAGCTAAGTATCCATGACTTAATTCGTGGATAGATGTATTATAATTTTTAAAATCCTTCCAATTTTCAAAATCATATCCGATAGGTAAATCTAATTTATCACCATTCAATTGTTTTAAAACCCATTTCGCACACTTTATACCATCAGATTCATTTAATGAAACATTATATACATAAACGGAAACTTTAAGACCTGCTTCTTTTGCTTGTTTATAATATTCTTTAAAATTTGGATCTAATTCAAAATTATCATTTGGTTGTTTTTGATAACCAAGTCTCATTATTACAAATTCAATACCCGCATTTTTAACTTTGTTAAAATCAATGTTTCCTTGCCATTTAGAAACATCTATACCAATACTAGTATTATCATTTTTATATTTTTTTATATCATTTATGTATATATATTTAGGAGTATCAATTTCTTTTTTAGTATTTATTTTATCTACAATGTTTACTGTAAATTTTTTCCTATTTTCATTTTTAGATGAATCAGTTAATATAAATTCCAAATTATATATTCCAACTTTTGTAAAATCAATAAAACCATCTACTTTACATGTTACTTTCTTATCATAATTATCACCATATGAAATTCTATCACATAAGTCTTCTTCATTATTAATTTTAATAGTTACATTATTTAAACT
>OCTX011763080.1_pt1 | contig 13043 bp, 4 predicted proteins | sample 1539691 | NCBI WGS metagenome assembly OCTX01 (sample SAMN02144231, study PRJEB22623) | gut metagenome | biome: sheep rumen | host: Ovis aries | place: New Zealand
GATATAAGGCGAATATTAAGGGAAGAGTTAATATTGCTTTAACTCTTCCCTCTTTTTTTATACAGAAAGGAAGCGCAGTATGGCAAATATTCAAGCGATGCAAGAAGCGATACTTAGAGCTGTTGATACTGTTGTCACACAGCGCACTAATGAACTTCAATTAGATAAAACTATTACAGCAATTGTAAAGAAAAATTTAGGTTTTAAAAATGAAAAACCTTTATATCAAATACAATATAGTGGTGGATTAATTGAAGCAATTTGCCAAAATAAAGATGATGTATATCTGCCTAATACCGCAGTATATGTATTAATCCCGCAAGGTAATTTTTCTAAAGAAAAAATTATTATTGGATTAGCAGATTCTTCAACGGTTCCAGAAAAGAAAGCTATTACCATTGAAGAAAATCTTTATACTAAATTTAGCGGAAATTTATTATCAGAAAATGATACAGTATACGGTTTACACTCTTGGCATGAAGATAATAACGAAGCTGACCCAGATATAACTCATCGTTATCTCTATATATATCAAAAAGATAGTGAAAATAATAATTTTTCTTTTAAACAAGAAAATTTAAATATATATAAGAATGATGCAACTGCTTTGATGATTAAAGCAGACTTCCAAACAAATTTAGATGCGGAACAACGTCAACAATTAAATGCTAAATATGGTTTAATTTTTAATTTTATTGTTGATGATAATAAAAACGAACAAATTATTTTAAGTTCTGATCAAATGTTTGGTAATCCATTTTTATTTAATCAATGAAATAGTCAATATAGTATAATTAACCTTGATCAAAAAACATTAAATGATTTAGATAGTATTCTCTTTTTCCATGAAGGCTTCCTACAAGATTATGCTAATGAACAAACTTTACCAACAAGTAATCCAAATACTCCGGATATTCTTACTAAAAATATCCAAATATATTTATTAAATGAGCCTTCTCAATTAGATGATTTTACTTTAAAAGTTGAACCTTATAATAATTCAAGTTTTGTTTTTTCTGAAGAGAATAAAGATTCTTCTTTATGGCTTAAAGCAACTTTTTTAAGAAAATCTTATGAAGATTTAACTTCAAACCTTGAAACTAAAATTCATTGGTTTAAAGAAAATTTAAATATTATAGACTCTAATAATGAAAAATATAATTCATTTGCGGGAAGTGGTTGAGAAGAAATCATTCAAGAAAATATAGAATCGAATCTTTTTTCTACAGCTATAAATGAAAATAAGGCTTTTAAAAATAATTATAAATGTTTAATTGAATATTCTGGCGTAATACTTGCTTATAATTTTTCTATTTATAATACAATAAATGCGCCAAAACTTAAATTAGAGTCAGATTATGGTACAAATTTTTCTTTTTCAGAAAATCTTTCTCCTACTATTAATATAAAAATTAAAGAAAATGGAGACGAGACTTTTAAAGAAAATGGATATAATAAACAATTTATTCCTTATCCATTATATCGTTATTTATGATGTATCATAGATAACAATAATAATAAAATATTTTTAACAGATGAAATTAATGATGACATTATAACTCAATTAGCGAAATCTACAATTTTAAAAGATATGAAAGAGCAAACCCTTCTTATAGATGGAACTATAATTGAGCAGAATGATTCAAGATATACAACAAGAATTGTTCTTCCAACAGGTAATATTAGCACTAATTTTTCTGTAATCTGCTATGTCCAAAAGAGAGCAGATGATAATAGTTATTATAATATTGGATCGGCGCAATTAGATTTTAATAATTCTTTGGCTGATTCAGATGCTAATAATTATATCATTGAAATTAAAAATGATGATCAAATTTTTAAGTATGATGTATATGGTAAAGCTCCAACAGATGAATCTAACAAAGATCCATTACAAATTAAACCATTACAAGTTACTTTAAAAACTGTTGCGGGGACCGTAATTGGCGTAAACAATTACGAAGTTGAATGAATTTTCCCCACAGAAAATACACTATTAATTGAAGGTGCATCAGAAAGCACACAATGTAATTTTGATATTCAAAAAGATTATGACCCTGATTGTTTTAGTAATCAAATTACTTGCCATATCACTTATAATGGAATAAATCTTTACAAAGAAACTAAACTTTACTTTGGTAAAGAGGGCGATAATGGCACTAATGGCACTGATATTATTGCTAAAATAAGCTATGCAAAGAACAATGATCTTAGAAATGTATTAAAAGATCAACCTGTAACATTATATGTCTATAATCAAAAATCATTTGTTAACACTGAACCTGTTTATAGCATGCGGGATACACAAACACTTTTTGGCGGACAAGACCCCATTTTTAAAGTGTCTTTATATCAAAGAGCTAATAAAATAAATTATTCTACATCACCGCGATATAGCTTAGCAGGAAATAAACCAAGTCGCTATTTTAAAACAGGACAAAATTTAGTATGAGTTGGTACACAAAACGAAGATAATTTACCCTTAATTCAAAATCTTAGAGCAGAAGTACAATTAAATAATAATGAAACTTATTATGCTTTTATAACTTTACCTATTATTGAATATCAAGTAAATCCTGCGACTCAAGAATCATTAATTTCCATTGATAAAAAATATTACTTAAATGAAATTGTGTATAACAGCGATGGCCGCAATCCAATTTATAATCACAATAAAGGTTTAAAGTTAAATCTTCCTAGTAATATTTCAATAGTAGAATATAGAGCAAAAGGCGGCTTTACTAAACAATTACTTAGTGAAGAAGAAGATACTTATTATTATCCAGAATTTAGTCCTTGTTTTTCTCTCTTGGGTGAAAAAGAAAGCCAAGCTAAACAACAGCTAATAACAAAGAGCGGTTCTGATAAAGATATTGTTTATATTCTTCCTAATGATAGTTATAGTGGAAGTATTACTAATAACAGAATAGAAGCAAGATGCTACGATAATGATAACAATCTAATTGCAATTGTTCATGTTCCTATCCACATGAGTCTTAATACTTTTGGATTAGCCTCTCTTAATGCTTGAGATGGTAATAGCGTTACCATTGACAATGAAGGTGGCTATGTAATGGCTCCGCAAGTAGGTGCTGGTGAGAAAGATAATAATAATCGTTTTACTGGTATCTTAATGGGTAAAACAGAAACATATACAGGTAAAGCTGAAAAAGAAAAACAAGTAGGTCTATTTGGATATGCAAAAGGTCTACAATCAATTTTCTTAGATGCGGAGACTGGTAATGCAACATTTGGTTTACCAGATGGATATACTATTAAATCTACTCCAAACGGTAATATTCCTATCCAAGAGGAAGATGATTATGGAGAAGGCCGGATTGAGCTTCGTCCTGGCGGTGAAAGTAAAATTGGCGGATGGAAAATAGGCCGTCGTAGTTTATATTATACTATGAAACCGCTTCCTATTTTAGATGCTATAGATAATCATATTTTAGATTATATAACAGATATTAATGGTCGATATAAATATGAATATTCTGGCGAAGTTGGCGTAAATTATAAAGATGATGAAGAAACTCCTAAACATCGAGATTACGCGGCACATCACAGAAAAGATATTAAAGTTCACGATTCTGGTATTTTATTTTCTAGTGATCCTCCATATATGTCTATTGTTGGTACGATGCTAACAAAACAAGATATTATTGAAGATTCAAGCGCATATTTAGATAATGGAGACTCTATTGAAGTTCAGCTAGACCCGCAGACTCCTACTGTTTTTACTATTTTTAGACATAATAGTGAATTTAGAAAACAGAAAGCTTTAGAGAATAATAAAGTATTAGGTGATCGTACATTTTTAGCAGGTATTAATTCAAGAGGCCAATTACAAGCTAATATTATTGGTACTACTGATGATAATTATAATCAAGCATCTATGTATTTTGGATTAACTAATTTGTTTAATCAACAAGCTGGAGATAATTCACAATATATTGGAGCAATTTTTGAAGGTGGAAACAATTCATATACGGCTCCTTATCTAAAAATGCTTATTGATAAAACTGAGTTTAGTTCAGAAGATGATAGAACTATTGATAATGTTTATTTAAGTGTTCCGGGAAAATTAAACGTTGATTTTGCTCCAACTATATATACAAGTGCAGATGTTAATGATATTAATGCAACAGGTGGTAGTTTCTTACATATTGATAATCAAGGTCATTATTATATGGAAGTTGGAACACTTGAAGATGCTATTGAAGGTTGCTTAAAAGCAGCAGAAACTGCTCGTGTTGGTAACCTTTATATATACACTGGAGACGATTAAAAGGAGATAAAATGATTAATTTACAAACTCGTTTAGAACTAGAAGTTTCAGCTCAACAGTGGGTTGATTCAGTTATGTCACAATATGGTATTGCGGCGACTGATATGGAAGACGCTTTAACAAAAGTTCTTCTTAATTTAAAGCAGCAAGTCTTACGAGATTATTTAACAGAGCAACAAGAAAATTATGTAAAGGCGAAAGAAAGCTCTGGAATTACCGAAAACACTAATTCTGAAAAATAAAATTAATTAAGCAAAGAAAGGAGGATAAAATATGGCAACTGTTATAAGCACACTTTATCCTCCTTTAGTTGATACTTTTCAATCTCCTTTTGTCTATACTGATGATGCAGAAGTAGTTTTTACAATATCTCCATATAATTCATACGAGAATATTAAGAAATTACATGTTACATTAGTTAATCAAAAAACTAATCAAAATGTTTTTGCATCAAGTAATCCGCAAGCAGGAACAGATGGAACTGTATTAACTAATGGAGTGTGAATTGTTCCGTTTGATATAAGTGATGATAATCTTTATTTAAAAGGAAATCATCAAAATAATTATTATACTTTAAAAATTCCTTCTTTCTTATTAAAAAAGACAGAGGGACAAGAAGAATTTGCTTATACTTGTAATTGTTATTACAAAGTTCAAATTAGATTTGATAATTGCTCTGATGAAGTTGATGGTTCATATTTAATTAGTAAAAGATCGCATTTCTCTGAGTGGTCTGCTGTGACTTTATTAAAAGCTATTCCAAAAGCAGAAGTTAAATTAACAAATTTTGATATAAATGTCGGAGCAATTACTACTGTTACTCCGCAATATACTCCTGGCGTTATTCCAATTACAGGAACAGTTTCATTTGATCCTGCAAAAACAAATGAACATTTAAGATTTTTTAATATAGAAATTTTAGATAGTGCAGGAAATATTGTCAAAGAAAGCGGAAAACAATTTGTAGAAGAAGAAATTAATACTTTTAATTGACTATGTGATTTAACAGATTTCTCTTTTGGCAATTATTTTATAGAATTATATTTAACCACAAATAATAATTATATAATTACAAAAGAATATTCTTTTAAATTAATTGAGTCTAGTGCGTTAGAATTTAATCCTATTTGAACTTTTAATAAAATTACTCTACCTTTTACAGAAGGCCCGCAGCAAATGATGGTTACTTCTGAAGATGGATGGGTTACAATTAATATTCAAGTAAGAAATATACTGCCTGCGGGATATTTATTTATTAAACGCGCAAGCAACATAGATAAATATTTAAATTGAGAAATTATTGATTGTAAATATTTTTCAAATGGCGCTACTGTTGAAACAACTTTCATAGACAAAACAGTATGCAGTTTAGTAAATTATAAATATTCTTGTCAATATTTAACTTTAGGCGGTCTATGAAGCAAGACTATTAAAACAAATGAAATTGTTTATCCAGATTTTTATGATTCTCTAATTCTTCGAGGGAATAGACAATTAGCACTTAGATATAATACTCAAATTACTAATTTAACTCCAGTAGTAGGAAGAGTAAAAATTGATACATTAGGAGGAAAATATCCTCGATTCGCAGAAAATGCTAAAATGCATTATAAGCAATTCCAAATTAGTGGCTTAATTAGTGCGGAAAGCGATTATAATCGTAAATTTATTTCTGATTTAGATTATAATGAAGAAATAGAAGTTTATAATAAACAAATGAATGGCAAATCTTTAATTCGCAATGATGCGGCTATTGAAGATATATTTGATAATGAAAACCATACATGACATGATTCTTATCCTACAGAAAATTGATGGTGAGAAAGAAAGTTTAGAGAAGAAGTTCTTGAATGATTAAACGATGGAGAGCCTAAACTTTACAGATCAATGACTGAAGGTAATATGATTGTAATGTTTGATTCTGTTAGTCTCACACCAAATACACAGCTTGGCCGCAGAATTTGGAATTTTTCCGCAACTGTTTATGAAGTAGCCGATGGATATTCTTTAACTGATCTTTCTACTCTTGGAATTTTCTCTGTTAGAAATGATTTTAATGCAGATCTTTATTTACAGCAACAAGATACAAATAATAGGTCTACAATTAAATCATGAGTTGGTCAAAAAGAACATTATATTGCTGCAGAAAATTCTGATCCTACTTCTTCAAATAGCATAGGCACAAATTTTATTGAAACAGAAAATACTGTTTTTAAAGTAAAATTAAAAAATGATGAAGGACAAGAGTATGAAGTAATTGTTCCTTCTTTAACAGAAGAAGTTCAAAATTCTTATAATAGTGCATATAAAAATTATAAGATTGAGCAAGATTCTATTTATCTAACAGATGTAAAACTTTACTTTGAATCAGAACCTAAATGATATAATTTAGTAAGTATGAATCTTAGAGAAAGTGGTAATGCTGATTTAAGTATTTCTGTTGGAAATAAAAAATATAATTTTGTTTACAATGATAACATAAAACAATATGTTTTAAAGGACTAGGGGGTGAAAGTATAACATATGGCAGGATATGCTTTTGGATACCCCGTTTGAGGTTGAACTTCAAATGGTAATCAAACTTGTGCTCAAGCAGGTATTAAATATGAACAAGTTTTAGATACTCATACTCAAGTTCGTTTTAGAGTTAGCGGATGTATGCGATCTGGTGACGGAACTCGAAACCATTTCAATCGTTATTTCTATGTAAATGTATATGTACAATATAGACTTGATGGTAAAGGTGATTGAATTAATTTAGGTTCTTCTGGAGAAGGCAGTACAGATTATAATTTAAATTACAATCCGCCTGGTTTAGAAACTCCTGCAACAGGATGACTTTATACGCCAATTATTAATAGACAAAGTTCTACTAGCACAAGAAAAATTGAATTTAGAGCATATGTACCAAAAGGAGCTTTTGACTCTAATGCTCAAGCCGTTTTATCAACACAAATTCGTCCTAAGACAGCTTATGTAGTATCTTATTATTTAAATAATAATAATACGAGTGCTCTTCCTCAACAACTTAAATATCATGATGAACCTTTAACTCTTACAAGTGATACTCCAGAAACATTAATTGGTTACACTTTTAAAAATTGAAATACAGAACCAGATGGATCTGGCACCGCTTATAACAAAGGTGCAACTTATACAAGAAACGCACCTATTAAAATGTATGCTCAGTATGAGCCAAATGAATATCATGTTTATTATTATGATAATTATGATGGAGCTCCAGAACCTTTTGACCAAACAGTTACTTATAATGAAAACTGATCAATAAAAGATAGTTCACAACGAAATAAGTATTGATTTTTAAATTGAAATACAAAATCAGATGGCACCGGTGCTACTTATTCTGCGGGCGTTGATATGGGACAATATACTATAACCGCAGATTCAGCATATTATGCTCAATGGACACCAGCAGAATATCCCATCAAATATAATAAAAATGCGGATACTACTGTAAATGGTATGCCAAAAAATCAAACAAAGATCAGTGGGCAACCTATTGATCTTGCTGATAATGTGCCTACTCGTGCAGGTTATGATTTCTTACATTGAGCTTCAACAGCGCAAGGTGAGACTCCAACTTACAATCCTGGTGTTACATACACTAAAGATCAAGCATTAAATCTTTATGCGACATGGAGTGCAGCATATTGTAAGGTTATATATGATGGGAATGCTACATATGATGAAAGCGTACCCGAAGAAGAACGATATAATGTAGATTCAGAAAGTATGCCTTCTTCTAATATAGATGTTCAAAGAGATTTAAAATGAACAATTGAAAATAAAACGCCCAAGAGATTGTATCATACTTTTGAGGGATGGTATACAAATTCCGCGGCAACTGGTACTGCATATTATCCAGGCGAAGCTGGTCCTATTGTAACAACTGCTACAACTTTTTATGCAAAATGAAGTAGAGATCAATATTCAGTAACTTATTATAATAAGGATAGTAATATTTCTGTTCCAGAAACAGTTACTCAATCTTGCGGTGATCCAGTAACAATTGCTACCGCCACAGAAGCTTCACGAGCCACTGTCACACAAAGTTATGCAGCAAGATTTGTTGTAACAGCAGATGTTAATGGAGTAATTGTTGGTAGTTTTGAAGAAAGTGGAGGAACCGCTCCTATAAATCTTTGAGGTTATAACTATACGACTTATGATCTTAACAGTTGAAATACTAGAATGGATGGTACGGGTGTTACTTACACGCCTGGAGTTCAATATACTGGCACTGAAAAAAATAGCAATTTATTACTATATGCTCAATGAAATATTAATCCACCTTCTGCATTTCCAACTATAGATAGTCCTGATTATGATAATATAAAAGTTGCAACAATAACAAGCAAAGATGAAAAAGGCAACGAATTTGAATCATATGTTTTTAAAGGATGGTATAGAAAAGGAAATTTAATTCCAACAATAACTCCAGAAGCTACATCTTTTACATTTAATGATGATTATAAATATACAACAGGTACTCCTACAACACTTTATGCAAAATGAATTCCTACTACTTATACTGTTACTTATACAAATGCTAGTACGCCTTCAAATGCTACTATTGAAAAAATGCCAACATCTTTAATTTATCGATTAAATGAAAATTATTCAATTCCAGAAAGTATTCCGATTTGACAAAATGATCAAACAGAGACTTTAAAAAATTATAGCGTAGTCTATAATTATCAGTATAATAATATAGTTTATCGAGAAACTGTTGGACGAAGAGTAGAGTTTAAAGGTTGAGTAAATACAAAAGATGAAAAAGATCCCCCTACTTTATACCAAAAAGGAGAAACATACACACCTTTAACAACAATTGCAGGAGAAAGCCTTACTCTTATTGCTAATTGAGGCGAACCAATAGATGCTTCTGAGTTACATATTCCTGCAGAAAGAAAAGGATATAGTTTTGATGGCTGATTTAAAGATCCTAACTATACAGATCCTCCTACTCTTAATGAAGATGGTTTATTATTACCCGCAGAAAATAGAACTGATATAGTTCTTTATGCAAAATGAGTTCCTTGAATTTATCGAATTACATATGCGGGTTTATCTCATGATGTACAAGAATGACCTTATGATGCTGCGGAAATTAATATTACAGAAGAGATACCAATTCAAAGTCCTACGACAAATACTTATGATGTTTATTATAGAGATAATCGTACTACTCCTATAAATCATTTTGAAGTAACAAAAACTTATTCTTTTAATAATTGAAAGATAGTTGAAGACTCAGACAATGGTATATATACTCCTAATCAAGATATTAAAAGTGTATTTAATGGCGTTGATAAAGCCAGAGAATTATGAGATGAGTCAGGAATTTTTAAAGGTTATCTATTAAATCTTGAACCAAATTGGGATATTACTTCAATTGTTCCTACATTAAGTTTTCCTTCTTCAGATTCAATAGAAGATTTTGCTGGCTGAGAAATATATAGTATTAGATGAGACGCACAAAATGAACGACATGAAGAAAAGATAGCTACTATAGATAAAGATATTACAGAATTTACTCCACCAGATGATTGTTCTATAGCAATTTATCCAATTACTAAGTCAAAAACATGAAGTGTTACTTATGATGCAAATGGCGGATATTTTGATAATAATGAAACTATTATTATAGATTCAAATAGTCCGAAAACTATAGGAAATTATACTCCACAAAAATCTAGTTCTAGTTCTACTTATACTGTTACTATTCATAATGAAAGAAATATTTCTAATCCAAAACAAGAAATTATTATAACACCTACTTATACTTATAGCTTTGATGGGTGAAAAGATAAGAATGGTACTACTTATGATAATCAAAGTACTATTAATGGAAATATTACCTTATATGCTCAATGAGAAAAAACTTTAGTAGATGGAACTTCTGAAACTGTTAAATGAGCTACTTCTCCATGAGAAGGATATACTTTTGGCGGATGATATTCAGATTTTCGTTTTATTACATTAATTAGTTCTGATTTTTCTGTTGACAATTATAAACCTACTAAAGATACTGATATTTACGCAAAATGAACTGTAGAAAAGTATCAGATTAATTATGATGTAAATGGTGGTAGAGATAGAACTCGTCCAGGCACTCAGACGAAATCATATAATGAAGATATTACTATATCAAATATAATTCCAACCTATTCAGACCATATTTTTAAAGGATGAAGAGGGGAATTAAAATCTGCTACTAATGGTATCGAAGATGAAAACGCACCACTAGATAATATCAAAATAGGAAAAATTAATAGCGATTTTGCACAAATACAAGCTTTTTATGCTCTTTCTAATTCAAATACAATTGCGCCAGAGGATGATGATTGAGGAACAACTAAATTAGAGCCGACAGACAATGAGCCTTATTTATGGGGTAAAATAGGAATTATTTGGCCAGATAATAATAATTCAATGGTTTATACAACTCCAATGTATATAGGACAACAATATCATTGAGAAAAAACTAAAGAATATGGAACGCTATTAAGGCCAGGTTCTGGTGAGACTCCGCATCCAGAATATATTTTAGATTGAACAACAAAAAGACCTGAAAGTTGAAGTGAGAATTTTGATCTTTATGAGCGTATAACCATAACTTGAGTTACAGATCTTATTCAACCAAAAGATGTTTATAGTTGAAATAGAGACATAATATTAATAGCTCAATGAAGAAAAGTTGAAACATTAACTGAATGACTCAGCTATTGAGAAACTACGCCAGCTAGTGAAAACGAGCCTGGTAATGAGTTAACTTTAAAGGTTGAAAATGGAACTGAAACTACATATACGGATTCTTCTCAATTATTAAATGCTGTTTATAAAATTAATAATACCGATACTTATGTATATGGTCAAGGATATAAATTAAGACTTAGTTTAATTAATCCTTATGGAGATATTAATCCAGAAACAGGAAAGACACAAAGATTAACAAGAACGGTCTTTGTTCCTGCGAAAGCTACAAAAGATAGTAAGACAGGTGAGACTACTTATAGTGGTTATTATGAGCTTCCTCCAGGAGTTAAGGTAGCTGAAATTTCCGCGTATGATGGCGCGCAAATAAGTCTTTCTTATCAAGCTCATATGAACTTAGATTACGTAGATGTAAATATGCCAGATTTTTATGAAATTACAGAGCAAATAGCTGGTCAAATAAATAGATTACAAGTACCTAATCAAAATATTACAGCCATGCTTAAATCTAAATATTATGCAAAAGATGCTAATGAAACTACTACTTACGAACATTCATTAGACTCTTGGAGTATTTACGCGATAGAAGGGCCGCAAGGTATTGAGTTTGAAATTTCAACAGTAAATAATCCTACTTTAACTCTTTATCAATTAGATTCAAAAGGAAGATTATTTATTAAAAATTCGCCAGAAGAGTATTTAGATTTAGACGAACAAATAAATCAGTGTATCTTTAAAGGAATTCTTAATGAAAATGATGAATACATCGTTACTTCTGATGTAACAAATGGCTTAATCATTAATTACAGAGCAACCATTGCTCAAAGAGTTTATATTTAAGACAAGGAGTGTGAGATAAATGAGAAAGAAATATCCCTATCTTGAAGAATCTTACACTCCTTCTTCTAAGATTCCTCAAAAGATTGCTTTAAATTATCCTTATTTAAATAATTCTTATAAGTATAATTTAAACGAAGAGAAGAAAAAAGAAAATTTCCTTGCGAAAATAGATAATTTTATTAATCAAAAACAACATATCAATATTACACTTTTAGATTGAAAAGAAAATCCTATTAAAGAGATTCAAGGTATTATTACTAGTGGCTCAATTTCTAAAGATGGCAGTAGTAGCGTGCGGCGCTCTGCAAATCTTAGTTGTTCCCTTAACTACGGAGAATATAACGTTGACAATATCGAAATGGATTTTGCTTTAAACAAAAAAGTATTTATTGAAATTGGTATTGAAAATAAATCAGATGAATATTTAGAATATCCTATTTTATGATTCCCGCAAGGAGTCTTTTATATTAATTCTTTTAGTATAAGTGCTTCTACTTCTTCAGCGATTAACTTAAGTTTAAACTTAAAAGATAAAATGTGTCTTTTAAACGGAGACATTGGCGGTAAACTGCCAGCAACGATCCAATTTGATACAATGACAACTCAAACCTCTAATGGAGCTGTTGTTCAACAGAAAGTTCTTTATTATAATATAATAACAGAATTATTAAATCATTGAGGAAAAGAAGATTTAAGTAATATCGTTATTCAAGATGTTCCTCTTAGAATTAGACAGATTGTTCAATGAAATGGTTTAACACCTATTTATTTAAGTGAAGAATGAGATGAAGAAACTCAAACTACTACTTATCAATATCATAAGTCTCAAAATGAAGAAGGAACTTATACAGAATATTCTGCGGGAGATGATATAGGATATGTATATGCGGATTTTGTTCCTCCTGCTGAGATTATCGCAGGAGCTGGAGACAGTATTTGTAGTGTATTAGATACCATTAAAAATCAATTAGGAAATTATGAATATTTCTATGATGTTTTTGGTATTTTTCACTTTAGAGAAATTAAAAATTATTTAAATATAAATCAATCAGAAACAGTTCTCCAAGAGACAGAAAATCCGGGCAGATATATCTCATTAGAGAAGGGTCAATTTTGTTTAGATACAAGTACTGAATTACAATATTTAATAGATACTGTAAATGATAAAACTAGC
>OCTX012204535.1_pt1 | contig 13043 bp, 9 predicted proteins | sample 1539691 | NCBI WGS metagenome assembly OCTX01 (sample SAMN02144231, study PRJEB22623) | gut metagenome | biome: sheep rumen | host: Ovis aries | place: New Zealand
GCGGGCCGCCCCGCCTTCACGTCCTCCTCCGTGAAGCCGGTGAGCTTCAGGAGCTTTTTCGCCGCCCGGTAGCTCTCGGGGTGGACGGCGGTGTTGTCCAGTACCTCTTCGCTCTCCGGCACGCGCAGGAAGCCCGCGCACTGCTCAAAGGCCTTGGGGCCCAGCTTGGGGACCTTTTTCAGTTCCCCCCTTGCCCGGAAGGCGCCGTTCTCTTCGCGCCAGCGCACGATGTTCTGCGCCGTTGCCGCCCCGAGGCCGGAGACGCGGCGCAGCAGCGAGGGCGACGCCGTGTTCAGATCCACGCCCACGGCGTTGACGCAATCCTCCACCACGCGGTCCAGCGCGGCGGAAAGCTCCTTTTCCGGCATGTCGTGCTGATACTGGCCCACGCCGATGGCCTTGGGCTCGATCTTTACCAGCTCGGCAAGCGGATCCTGCAGCCGCCGCGCGATGGAGACCGCGGAGCGCAAATTGACGTCATACTGCGGGAACTCCTCGGCGCCCAGCTTGCTGGCCGAGTAAACCGAAGCCCCCGCCTCGGAGACGATCATATAGCTCAGGTGCGCGCCGCGCTCGTTCTCCTGGCGGATCAGCTCGACGGCCATCTGCTCGGTCTCGCGGCTGGCGGTGCCGTTACCGATGGCGATGTGCTCCACGCCGTGCCGGCGCACCAGGGCGGCGAGGGCGGCGATGGCCTCCTTCTTCTGCCGCTCGCCGTAGGTGGGATAGACTACGGCGGTGTCGAGCACCTTGCCCGTGGCGTCCACCACCGCCACCTTGCAGCCCATGCGATAGCCGGGGTCGAGACCCATTGTGACCTTGCCCTTGACCGGCGGCTGCAGCAGCAGCGGACGCAGGTTCGCGGCAAACTGACCGATGGCGCCCTCGCAGGCCTTTTCGGTCAGATCCGCGCGGCACTCCCGCTCCAGCGAGGGGAAGAGGAGCCGGTCATAGGCGTCCTCCGCCGCGGCGCGGACAAAAGCCATGGCGCGGCTGCCCGGTACCACGACGGCGCGCCGGAGCGTCTGCAGGGCCATGTCCCGGTCAAGCTCCAGAGAGACCTTCAGGAAGCCCTCCTTCTCGCCGCGGTTGAGAGCCAGCACCTGGTGGCCCTGAAGTCGGGAAACGTTCTGGCTGAAATCATAGTACAGCCGGTAGACCGAGTCCTCCTCCTTTGCGTTCTGCGACCGCAGCACACCGCTGCGGCGGATCAGCTCGCGCAGGCGCCTGCGCAGCGCGGCGTCGTCGGAGATGGTCTCGGCAATAATGTCACTTGCGCCTGCCAGGGCCTCCTCCGCCGTGGAGACGCCCTTTTCCGCGTCGATATAGTTCGCCGCCTCCTCCATGGGCTCGGGGCAGTCCCGCCCCTGAGCGAAAAGCAGCTCGGCCAGAGGCCCCAGCCCCTTTTCTTTGGCCATGCTCGCCCGGGTGCGGCGCTTGGGCTTATAAGGGCGGTAGAGATCCTCCAGCTCCGCAAGCGTTGCGGCAGAGTCGATAGCGGCGGACAGCTCCTCCGTCAGCCTGCCCTGCTCCCCGATCGCGGCGAGGACGGTTTCGCGCCGCTCCTGCAGGCCGCGCAGATACTGAAGCCTCGTCTCGAGCGTGCGCAGAGCGGTGTCATCCATCGCGCCGTGCATCTCCTTGCGGTAGCGCGCGATGAAGGGGATGGTGTTGCCCTCGTCCAGCAGGCGGACGACGTTTTCCACATATTCTTCCTTCTGTCCCAGTTCCCGGGCCAGAGAGGCTGTGATCTTATCCATGTGTGTCTCCTTTGCGTTTTTAAGCGTCCGGAACAGTATAGCACAGCGCTGCCGCATTTTCCAGCGCGAAGGCGGTCTCTTTGGGGGCGAACACTTGTCAGGAGCCAGGAAGCGCGATATAATGGCAAAGAAGCATAACAGAAGGAGGAGCCGTTATGAGCAGAAAAGACAAGAAAAAGAAGGCACCGCTTGCCCAGATCGCGGCGGAGCATGAGAAGAAAAAGCTGAAAAAGAAGATCAGAAAAACCGTCAGGCGCGTTGTCGTCGGCGTCTGCTGCGGCGCGATGCTGCTGGGCACGGGCTATTTTCTGGGCGTGCACCACCGTGTGATCGAGGCGTATCTCAAGGGCGGGGAGATGCCCGCAGCGCCGAAGGGGCACTGCTGCCGCTGAGCGGCGAAAAGCATAAAAAAGGGATGTGAAAAAGAAACTTTTTCACATCCCCTTTTTTGTTTTGCCTGTCCGGCGGTCGGACGGGGTCGTTTTTCGGTGTCTCCTGCGTCCGAGACAAGCCTCAGTCCGTCATGACGATGCTCTCGATCACAGGCTGCTCGTCGTAAGGGATCGTGCCGTTGTTGTCCACGGGCCTGGCGTCACGGGCGATCTGCTCGACGATCTCCATCCCCTCGCTCACGCGGCCGAAGGCGGCATAAGAGCCGTCCAGGAAGGTCGCGTCCGCGACGGTGATGAAAAACTGGGAGCTGGCGCTGTCCGGCTCGGAAGAGCGCGCCATGGAGATCACACCCTTGACGTGGCTGATGGGATTGTCCACGCCGTTGGCGGCAAACTCGCCCTTGATATGCTCGGACGAGCCGCCTGTGCCGTTGCCCAGCGGATCGCCGCCCTGGATCATGAAGCCGTCCATGATACGGTGGAAGGTCAGGCCGTCATAAAAGCCGGATTCGACCAGCTTGGCAAAGTTTTCTACCGTGATCGGCGCTGCGGCGGCGTCCAGCTCCAGCTTGATGGTGCCGTAGTCCCGCACCGTGATCTCCGCATGGCGAACGGCCGCGGCAGTCTGCGATGTGGTCTGCGTCTGCGCTGCGGTCTGCGGCGTCTTTTCTTCCGCCCCGGCGGGCGCGGCGGTGTTACCGCACCCCGCAAGCGCGAAGAGCAGTACAAGGCCCAGCAGGGTGATGATGCCTTTTTTCATATGGTTTCTCCTCCTCTTTCGCCGAGCTTTTTCCCGGCCAGATAACGTGCGCGGATATGTTTCGTCTCCCCGGCATAGCAGAAGCGCTCGACCGTCTGCGCCGGCGTGAGGGGCTGGAAGGCATCCGCCACGCCGCCGATTGCAAGCGCGTCGAAGCGATAGCCCGGCTCGAAGCTGCCGACCTTGCCGAACAGGGCGCCGCCCTGCTTTGTCGCCATATGGAAGGCCTGGGCGAAGGAGATCGCCCGGTTGCCCTCAGGCTCGTAAAAAGCCTTGAGCTTGCCAAGCTGTACGGCCCGCCCGGCCTGAGTATAGACAGCGGCGCTGTGGCCGGCAGCCAGGTCGCTGCCCAGGGCGAGCTTTACGCCCGCATCCGCCAGCGCGCCGGCCGACATGATCCCGGCGATCACGCTGATGGTGGCGTCCGGACACTGGACGGCCCAGCCGCCGTGCTTTTTCAGGATGCGGATATCCTCCTGCGAGGGGAAGATGAAGTGGGCGCCCACAACGGGCCCATTGTCCAGGAGACCCGCGCGTTCATAGATCTGCGTGTCGCAGGAGCAGTCCGGGAACAGGCGTTTCGCTTCCGCGGCCTCCCAGCGGGACTCCACCAGGTGGGTCTGCAGCCCGACGCCGTATTTCGCGCCGAGCCTGCCGAGGCCGAAAAGCAGCTCACGGCTGCAGGTGGGGGCAAAGCGCGGCGTCAGGATCGGCCTGGCATGGCGATTGGCGCCGTATTGTTCCAGAAAACGCGCCGTCTCCCGCAGGCTCCCCTCCGTGGTCTCCCGCAGCTCGTCGGGGCTGGCGGTATCCATGTTGACCTTGCCCACGTAAGCGTCCAGCCCCAGGCTCTCCAGGCGGGAGAGCAGATAGCCGGTGGAGGCGGGGTGGATCGTGCCGAAGACGACGGCGTGAAGCGTGCCGTGGGCGATCAGATCGTCAGCAAAGGCGTCGTAGACCGCACGGGCAAAGTCCAGATCGGCAAAGCGCGCCTCCAGCGGGAAGGTGTGGTGCGCCAGCCAGTCGGGCAGCAGCTCGTCCATGGCGAGGCCGCGCTGGGGATACTGCGGCGCGTGGACATGGAGATCCGAAAAGGCCGGGATCAGCACGTTTTGCCCCAGTTCCGTGATCGGCGCGCCGCGCAGAGACTCCGGCACGGTGGGATAGATGCCCTCTACGACACCGCCCTCCACCGCGAGATAGCTGTCGGTGTACTCCGCCAGCTTTTCCGCGCTTGGGGAATAGACGATGCTGCCGTGATACAGTTCCATAGCAAGTCCCCTTTTTCTTTCTCTCCCGGGCTCTGGCGCCCGACTCGGGATTGCTTTATCATATCAGATCGTCCGCGGGAAAACAAGGATACGACGCAAAAAGCGGTCCGGAAACGGCAAACGCTTCCGGTCCGCTTTTTGTGCATCATTGCGCTTTTGTGTATGCCGCGCGCCGCTCAGTCGCCGGACGAGGAAGAGGAGGAAGAGGAAGCCGCGGCGTTCTCCCGGTCCTTGATCATGTGCTGCAGCGTGACGAGGATCGCCACCACCTCTTTTTCGTATTCCGGCCGGTAAAGATCCACGCAGTACTTATCGTGCAGAGAGAACATCTTCTGGGCAAAGACGGCAATGATCCCGCCTTCGGCGTCGTAAAGCTCGAAGTTCAGCCCCAGAATGTTTCCCTGCAGCTGCCAGCCCAGACCCTCGATGTTGGACACGTCCTTGATCAGATGGAACAGCTCGTTGGACAGCTCAAAGGCCGTGCCGTCCGCCATGGTGATGAAATGGCGCTCGTGGAGGGTGAAAAATTTCCTTTCCACATGTGCCACAAAGTTGCCGGCGGCGTCGGTAATATCCGTTTTGTCATGCAGCGAGGGAAACTTCGTCTCGCTGCGGTAGAGAACGTTTTCCGCCGCGTCTGTGATCTCGATCCTGCGGTGCAGGGTCATGACCTTGGAGGCGGTGAACAGGGACCGCTGCGGCTCGCCGAAACGCTCCACGTTGTTGACATTGGCCGATTCCCCGGCCTCACGAAAACGATGGATCTTTGAAAAAACGCCCATTTTGCTTCTCCTCTCTGTATGCTGCTGTTGTTTTTGATCTTCTTATTTTTGCCGTACGTCCGGCGCGGCGGGGCTTATTCCTCCGGCTGCTGTCCGTCATGGGCCTTCCAGGCACATTCGGTGACGGCGAAGTGCGTAAACACCGCCGTGAAGCTGGAATCCTCCGGGCTGCAGGCGTAGACGCCAAAGCGGATCGTGCCGGCGCCCTCCCATATGTGGCAGACGCGCATCTGTGTGAAGCTCACGCCGTCAGAGGAGCATTCGACACAATAGTCGTCCTCCCGGCGGGAAAGGCGATACCACATGGTTTTGACATCTGCCGGGATCGCTGTGGTGGCCCAGTCGGAATAGCCGTGGTTGGTCACAACGGAGCCCAGGTGCCCAAAGCGTTCGTTCTCATACTCCACCGAGGCCTTCAGCCAGTTGTCCGCATCCAGATACATCACGATGCCGCACTGGTCAAAACGGTGATGACTTTCGGTGAAATCGGTTTTCACCACGAAGGAGAAATATCTCTCCTCCGTCTCCATCTGCAGCAGCGGCGCGTTGTCGTTGCGGAAATGGTAGTAGGTGCGCTGCCAGAGATCCGTGTGGGGATCGGTGGTGATGCTGACGCGGTCCGCCTCAAGGCAAAAGCGCCTTGGCTGTCTTGTCCACGTCAGGCTGCCGGTGAGATCCATTCATCTTTTCTCCTCTGCGTTGTTTCCGGGAAGGGCTCAGTCCTCCCGGTGCCGATAGGGGGTATTCTGCCATTTACCGCCCTGGAAGCGGTGCAGCTCCTCGGTCAGATGATCCCAGAGCAGAACATCGCCCGCGTCGGGATAGAATTCCAGGAAGCGGCCGTCCACAAAGGTGTAGAAACGGCTGATATCCGTGCACATGCCGTAAGTCGGGAGCTGGGCGCTGGCAATGGTAAAGCAAAAAGGCGCGTCTTCCAGCACGCCGTCAAAGTGAAGGCCGCCGTGATCCAGCGTCAGCGTACCCTCGCCGCGGATGATCGAAGTCGCATCGCCCTTCAGCGCCCTGTGCTCCGGCAGGACGCCCACGCGGACGTGGCCGCTGTGGCAGAAGTCCGGCTTGCGGACCTCCTCCGCGGCACGCTCCCGCTCGAGAATCGTCCAGTCGGTCACCAGCTCGGGGCAGACGCTGCCCGGAGCGGCATGGAGCTGGTAGGTCTCGTCCAGTTCCACGCGGTTGCCGCATTTCCGGCAGATCATCGTATTGCCATCGCAGTCCATCTCATATGTCGCGCCGCACTTCGGGCAGAGATACAGCAGCGTGTCAAGCTTTTTCGCCATCTGCCCCTTGCCGTCAAAGCGCACCTGCGCCTTGCGGTTCCATATGTAATCGTCATGGGCCAGCAGACGGTTCATGGTATCCTCGATCTCCTCCACGCTCAGCTCCCGGAGCTGCTCGGCCGTGAACATCTGATCGACGACCACGTCGATGCGGCCCCTGCGCTCATCCAGGCAGTGCTTGGTATAGGTCAGATATCCGCCGGAGATCTTGGAGTAGTACACCGGCACGTCCAGCTTTTTCAGCAGCTTGGCGCCGCCGGGGATGACGGGCTGCGACATGCCGGTGATGGAGCTCATCCCCTCGGGCATCAGGCAGATATTGCCGCCGTCTGCGATCACCCGCAGGATCTGACGCAGCGCGTGGGCGTCAGGCGTGAAGTTTTTCTTGGGGATCACCTGCATGGTCGGCAGGAGCAGATTGGTGGGAAAACGGAAAAATTCGTTATAGCCCACCACATAGTTCAGCTTTTTCGGATAGCAGGGAGGCGCTGTGAACTGATAGTCCACACGGGAGGCGTGGTTGGCGATCATGACGATGGAGCCCTTCTCCTTCGCCGGGCAGGCGCGATAGGTAAAATGCGTGTTGCTCAGACGGTTGAGGATCCCCGTCACCTTCATGAGGATCCAGTACAGCCATCCCGGGGGCGATTTCACGTTTTTGCGGCTGATTTTTTCATCCATCGTCACAGCGCCTCTCTCCTTCTCTGCCAGCCTGCGGAAGGCCGTTTTTTATTGTTTTGATTATACCGAACCCATCGCGGCGCTGTCAAGAAAGCGCCCCGCCGTACGAAAGCAGGCCGGGGCGCGGCGGCTGTTCATCCGTCCCGGGGGTCAGAACAGATCCAGCGTGCTGTCGAGATAGATCTCCTCCCGCACCTTCAGCCGGTATTCCGGCTTTGTCAGATAGTACAGCAGAAATTCCAGGATGACGGCGCTGCCCAGACTGCGCCCCTCGATTTTGAACTGGGAAAAGCCGCGGGGCAGGTAGGTGTTTTGAATGTCGCTCTGGCCGATGAAGGCGGGGTTTTTCATCGCGTCGGAAAAGCGGTAGCCTCTGCCGGCCTGCGGCGAGACGCAGACGTGGTCCGGACAGTCCTCGCCCAGGTTTTTGCGGCTGACGTTCTCATAACAGGCCTTCCGGTCCGGGCAGTCATACCAGCAGCACTCGTTGCACAGGAATTCCAGCTTTTTCTTCTGATCCTCCGGCAGCGTGTCCAAGCGGTCAAAGGCCTTGTTCAGCCGAAAATCCGGCACCACGAAGCGAAATTCCCCGCGGCTCAGTTCCTTCTCGAGCTGCTTGAAATCCCGCAGCACCTTTGTGGTGGACGAGACAAAATAAAAGCCGGGATAGTGCTCCTGCAGATAGGCAAGCAGCAGCTCCGATGTGAGGATCACGCCGTTTGGGACTGTCCCGCTTTTCTCGAACAGGGCGCAGAGGGCGTTGCATGCGCCGTCGGAGAGATGCTCCTCCCGGAGAAGGGAATTGCTGAAGGTGAGGCGTGCGGAAATGCCGTACTGACGCATCAGCTCCGCCGCGTCCTCCGCCCGGTTCTCCCCAAAGCCGGCACGGCCGCCGTCCCAGGGGCAGCCGGCAGGCGCGCCGTAGATCGAGCCGATCTCGCAGAAGTCGTAAAAATATTCACGGCGGCTATAAAACAGGGGCAGAAAAACGCGGTAGAATTCGTAAAATTCAAACAGACCCGGAAGGTGGAAGGTTGCTTTCATTTGATCGTCCATCCCGCTGCAGGGCAGCGTGTTTTAGAATCATCCCGTAAAGGGTTTTTCTCTGTAATCTGTCGCCTTTCAAACGGGGCCGGCGGCGGGGCCTTTTCCCTCCGCCCGGTTTGCCCGGATTGCTTTTTCATACGCCTCGACCGCGCCGAGCAGTACGATCGGCACCCCGCCGCCGCTCTCGCTCTGGGCTCCGACAAAGATCAGATCCTTCACCGGCGTCAGGTAGGGCGGGTTGCGCTGCTTCCAGATGGGTACCGCGCCGCCGAAGGAGGACTTTTTCATATGCGTCAGCCGCCGGTAATCCTCCGCCGTGACGATCTTCTTTGCTGCGATATGCTCCGACAGGCCGGGGAGATGCTCCTCCGCCAGACGGATCAGCTCGTCGGCGAAAAGCTCCTTTCGGCTCTCCCAGTCCCCTTCCCGCAGGCGATCCGGGCAGACGGTATAGATGGTCACGCAGTGGCAGCCCGGCGGGGCGAAGGCGGGCGCATGGCGATCCGGAAAATAGATGAGATAGCCGTCGGAGCCGCGGTGGTACACGCCGCTGCGCAGCTTTTCCACCGCCCCGTGGAGATCGTAGCTGCCGTAGTAATAACAGAGGCTCTGCTTCTGAAAAGCCGAGGGATCGAAATCCACGCCCAGGTGCAGCATGAAAACCGCCTCCATCGGCCGGAAGTCCCGCAGGATCCTGCGGTAATTCCCGTCGAGATATTCCTCCCCCACCAGTTCGGTAAAAAAGTCCCGCGCGCTGCCGCAGCCCACGACCATGTCGGCCCTGATCTCCCGCCCGTCCTCCAGACGGACGCCGACGGCGCGGCCGTTTTCCACCAGGACCTTCTCCGCAACGGTGCGGGAAAGGAACCGACCGTTATGCTCCAGGATGTAAGCGCACAGCGCCTCCGGCAGCTTTTGACAGCCGCCGACGATGTAGCGGTAGGAGGGATAATACAGCTTTCCCTTTTTCTCCGTCGGGATGCGTTTGTCGAAGGCCGTCTCGGTGTTGACAAAGGGCAGGGTGAAGCACTGCACCTCATCGGCATCCGCGCAGAAATCCGCCAGAATGCCGTTGAAGACCAGCCGCAGTTTCTCATCGGAGAAGAGCTTTTCGGTAAAGCGGCGGCAGGTCATGTTCTCGTAGGGTTTGACCGTAAGGAAGGCGCGGAGCAGCCGCAGCTGATTGATCAGCCCTTTCTTCTGCCCCGACAGGAAGCGGATCTCCATGAGCGCGTCATAAAAGCGATAATATTCCCGGATGCCCTTCTTCTCGGCGGGAAAGAGCTCTTCCAGGCGCCTTTTCCGCCAGTCGGGGCCCTCGTATTCCTCCGGGGGAAAGAGATCAAAGTCCGGCGTGCTCAGGCCGCGGTCGTCCCGCACCGTCTCCAGGTGGATCCCAAGGGAGGCGAGAAAGCCGCCGACCGCTTCATCCTCCCTTAAATCCGTGAGGATCAGCGGGCCCTGTTCAAAGGAGAAGCCTCCTTCCCTTGCCAGTGCCATCACGCCGCCGGGCTCGGCGTTTTTGTCGATCAGGATCACCTCGTGCCCGTCGCGCGCCGCGCAGGCGCCAAAGCTCAGTCCGCCCAGTCCCGCGCCGATGACCGCGATCTTCATACGCCGTCCTCCGCGATCGCCTCATAGTCCACGCCGGCGGTCTCCCTCACCTTTCCTCTGAGCAGGAGAACGGAAACCAGGATGCAGGGCAGGGCGAAGACGCTGCAGACCAGCCACAGCGGCAGGAACAGGATGCCGATGTTGACGAAAGCAAAGCCGACGCCCATCCCGATATAGACCAGAAGCCCCTCGGCGCCCATGATGGAGGCGCGAATATGTGTCGGCACCATTTCCGTGGAGATGATCTCCATATAATCTCTCCCGATCCAGTAGCCGCCCAGATACAGCCCGTAGCAGACGCCGACCAGCGCGGGACTCCACAGCGCGTTTGCGCTGAGGACAAACAGGGCGAAGGAGGCCGCACAGATCAGGCCAAAGATCAGAACCGTCTTTTTCCGGCCGATGCGGTCTGCGAGGAAGCCGGAGATGATCACCGCGCCGCAGTAAAGGAAGGGATAATAGAACTCCGCCGTGGTGATGGCCTCGGTGCTCATGTTGGCACGGTACATGATGGACTCGTAGTTCGTCATGGCGACGATGGCCGCGTCGAAGAGCATCTTGATCAGGATCAGCGTGCGCAGATCCCTGTGCCGGAAAATGTATTTGACGGCGGTAACGACCCCCGTCTTCCCGGCGGGCGCAGCCTTCTTCTCTCCCGCCGCGTCCTGTCGGTCCGTTCCTTCCTGTCGGCGCTTTGCCTGCCGGTTTTCCTGGTAGACCCGCGTCTCCTTTGCCAGCAGCACGATCAGCACCGTGACCGCCAGGCCGTACAGGCCCGGCAGCAGATAGACGCTGCGCCAGCGCGTGGGATCGTTGTGCATCAGCGTGGCCCGCATGGCGGGAATGGCCACCGCGGAGAGCCCGCCGATACCCTTGAGCAGACTGTAAACCGTGGCGCGCTTGTCCTTCGGCGCCTCCTCCAGGACATAGAGGATCTGAATGTCGCTGCCGATAAAGAAGGAGAGCATAAAGCTGCCGATCAGAAAGCTCAGGTAGCTCCGGCACGCGAAAATGACCAGAAGGCCGGCCGACATACCCAGAGACGAGAGCACAAAGAGCGGCTTGCGTCCGATCTTATCCGCCAGGGACTTGTAAAACGGGGCCAGAAGCGCGATCACATAGCCGATCAGACTGATCGTGTTGTGCAGCGCCAGGCCTTCCTCGTAGGCATAGCTCTTGCCGAATACCTTTCCGTTTACAAAAAACTCGGTGATGAAGCTGGAGGTGATGTTGGCGCCGATATTCGTGGCCAGATTGTCCAGAATATCCACCAGCACGATCACGAGCAGCAGCACGGCAAAATACAGCGCGTATCGTTTCGGCGGGCCCTGCCGGCCGATGTGCTCCGCTTCTGCTGTGCGATCCTTGTTTTTCATGGTGCTCCCTCTCCTTTCCCTGTCTGTTCCTCTTTCGCAGTACGGTTACGGTAAAACGCAAATCCCGCTTTTTCGGGATCTTTTCCCGGCGGTCAGGAAGTTATCGGACCGATCATGCACCTGAGCGGCGGTGCATCATGATCTGTGTCCGGCTCAGATCAGGCTCTCCAGCGTTCTGAACAAAGCCTCCGGCTCCACAGGCTTGGACAAGTGGGCGTTCAGCCCCGCCTGCATGCTGCGCTGAACGTCCTCGTCAAAGGCATTGGCTGTCAGGGCGATGATCGGGATGGTCTTCGCATCCTCTCTGTCCATCGCCCGAATGGTTCGGGTTGCCTCCAGCCCGTCCATCTCCGGCATGCGCATATCCATCAAGATGGCGTCAAAATACCCGGGCGCGTGACCCGCGAACAGTTCGACGGCAATTCGGCCGTTTTCTGCGTGCTCCACCTCGATTTCGCGCATGGAGAGCACCATCATCATGATCTCCGCGTTCACCGCCATGTCCTCCGCCAGCAGCACCCGGCGCCCCTTCAGGTCTGCTGTTTCACGTTCCAGGCGAACGTTCTTTTTCTTGAAGGCCTCCCGGAACTCCTCCATTACCATCCCGGCGAACAGCGGCTTGGCAACAAACGTATCCACGCCCGCTTCCGTGGCTTCCTCGGCAATATCCTCCCAGCTGTAGGAGGTCAGGATGATGATCGGCGTCTCATATCCGACGATCTTCCGGATCTGCCTTGTCGTTTCCACGCCATCCAGTTCGGGCATCCGCCAGTCCACCAGAATCAGGTTATAGGGCTCCCGCCGGGCATGACGAAGCTTTACCATCTCAATGCCGTCAAAGCCGGACAGCGCCTTCTCGCAGCGGATCCCGACCTGACCGAGGACGATCTGCGCATGATCGCAGGCGACAGGATCGTCATCGATCACCAGTACGCACATGTCGTCCGGATGCACCATGTTGTCTTCCCCGATCGCAGATACCCGGTCTGAATCCAGCAGGGTCACCGTGACGGTGAAGGTCGTTCCTTTCCCTTTTTCGCTTTCCACCTCTATGTTGCCGTTCATCATCTCGACGATGTTTTTTGTGATGGGCATGCCCAGACCTGTGCTGCCGAACTTGCTGGTGGCGGAAGAATCCTCCTGTGTGAACGCGTCAAAGAGTTTTGGCAGGTATTCTTTGCTCATGCCGATGCCGGTATCCCGGAAGGTAAAGCGCAGGGTGGTCTTGCCGTCAAACTGCGCGGCCGTTTCGATCGCGCAGGAGACCGCGCCGCCCTCCGGAGTGAATTTGACCGCGTTGCCGAGAATGTTGATCATCACCTGGCGCAGCTTCATGTCGTCGCCGATATAATAGTCCCGCACGTCTCCGCTCATCCGGCAGTCATATGTCAGGCCCTTTTCCCGGCACTGGCCGCTGATGATCGTATTGACCTGCTCCAGCACCCTGGCGAAGGAGAACTCCTCGCTTTTGATCGTCATGCGGCCCGACTCGATACGGCTCATATCCAGAATATCGTTAATGATGCTCAGCAGATGATTGGCCGATGTGCCGATCTTGGTCAGGTACTCCTTTACCTTTTCACTGGCCGAGGGCTCGTTCATGGCAATATTGTTCAGCCCGATAATGGCGTTCATCGGCGTGCGGATCTCATGACTCATGTTGGACAGAAAGGCCGTTTTCGCTTTGCTGGCCTCCTTCGCCGCGGCAAGCGCTTCCGCCAAAGCATGATTCTTTGCCATGGATTCCCGCATTTCCGCATCGATCACCGTGAAGCCCACGCCGACCTTGTGAACGATATTATCATCACGCTCTCCGGGATGACGGACGCCGGCCATGCGCAGCATCTCGTAGTACTCCGCGCCGTTTCTTCTCGCCAGGTAGCGATATGCCATGATGGATTCCGTCTCCAGCGCGCGCCTGATATGATCAGGATCGATAAAGCGGCGAAATCCCTCCCTGTATTCCTGATCCACATACTTCTCGCAGTATTCGGTGAAGCGTGCGTGATAGGGAAAATGCACGCCCACAGGGATCTGATCCGGATCGTTCGCGTCCGCCCGA
>OCTX012290056.1_pt1 | contig 13042 bp, 14 predicted proteins | sample 1539691 | NCBI WGS metagenome assembly OCTX01 (sample SAMN02144231, study PRJEB22623) | gut metagenome | biome: sheep rumen | host: Ovis aries | place: New Zealand
AATTAATTCTTCCATAAAAAATCACCAAATTAATCATACAATATATAAAATAATTAAGTCAATTTAAAAATAGTATTTTTTATTATTTTTCAATTATGATATAATAATTTCGGTGATAATATGATATTAGATAAAGATATTGTAAAAGAAGGTACTCCTTCTTTAGTTTCAAAATGTGAAAGAGTAAAGCTACCTCTTTCAAAGGATGATTATGATTTAGCATTTAATATGTATCAATACTTAATCATTAGTGAAAATGAGGAAGAATGTAAAAGATATGATATAAGACCAGGAGTTGGTATTGCCGCTCCACAGGTTGGAAGAAATATTAGAATGTTTGCGATGAACGCTGTTGATTTCTTAGATGAAAATCAACCAAAATATAGCTATGTTATTATAAATCCTGAGATTATCGCAAAATCAAAGGAAATGACATATCTACCTGGTGGTGAAGGTTGCTTATCTGTAACAAGACCTACTACAGGCCTTGTAACACCTAGACATCTAAAAATCATTGCTAAATGTGCAATCCTAGATATTTCAACTAGAAAAATTAAAAATGTTAAATTAACTCTTTTTGGATATCCTGCTATCGTATTCCAACATGAATATGATCATCTAGATGGCATTTTATATACATCTAAGATGTTTAAGGTTGATAAGCTAGATAAGGATATATTACCTCTTTATACAGTTAATGAGGAAGATGAAGAAAATAAAGCTGACGAATAATCAGTTTTATTTTTTTTCATATTTAATTTGTTCTAATTTGTAACCAGTATCAGCGATGACTTTTCTTAATTTTGCTTCATCTACTAATAATTCTGATAAAAATGTCGTCGAATTCTTCTTATGAGAAGATTTTATTTTTTTTACATCAAAATTTTTTCTTATTACATCATTAACATGTGCCTCACACATTGAGCACATCATACCAGTTATTTCTAATTCATATTTAATCATATATCTCTACCCCAAAGCTATATCTAATATCATCATAATTACAAAGCCAATTGAAAGACCAATTGTAGCTAAATTTGAGTGCTTTCCTTCATTAGCTTCTGGAATTAATTCTTCTACTACAACATAAATCATCGCACCTGCCGCAAAAGATAATACAAATGGCAAAATTGCAGAAACAAAATAAGTTAATAATATTGCAATACCTGCCGCTATTGGCTCAACTACGCCACTAAAAAAACCATATAAGAATGCCTTAAATTTAGAGATTCCCTCTTCCTTTAAAGGCATTGAAATAATCGCACCCTCTGGGAAGTTTTGGATGGCAATACCAATTGCTAAGGCAAGCATAGCTTCCTTGCTAATTGAATTATTTATAAAGCCCGCAACAATTACACCAACAGCTAAGCCTTCTGGAATATTGTGGATTGTAACAGCAAGCATCATCTTTAATCTTTTTGATAGCTTATTATTCTTTAAACCTTCCTCTTGCTTATCAATATGCATATGAGGAATTAAATAATCTAGTAATAATAAGAAGATAATACCAGCTAAAAAGCCTATTGCTGGGATTAGCCATTTCTTAAAATCATCGTAGCCTTCAATTGCAGGTTGTAGCAAACTCCAAATTGAGGCAGCAATCATAACACCTGATGCAAAGCCCAATAATAGCTTTTGAAGCTTTGGATTAATTTCCTTTTTTAAAAAGAAAACCATCGCACTACCTAATGTCGTTCCAAATAGTGGAATTAACAAACATAGAATAACAAATCCAGTCATAATAATACCTCCTTTTTGGTTAATTCTCTTAACCTGTACAATAATATCACTTAAATGAGTTAGTGTCAACTAACTTCTTTATTTTATTGTTAAGAAAACGCATTACTTTAATGTATATTTTTTTTCTTAATATTTAATAAAAGCGACCTTTTATACATATAATACCATACACAATATTATAAAAAAGACCTTGAGTTTTTACTCAAGATCTTCTTTCTCATCTTCAATATATTCTAATATATCTCCGGGCTGGCATTCTAGTATTTTACATATTGCATCTAAGGTTGAAAATCTAATAGCATTTATTTTTCCTGTCTTTATATTAGACATATTAGCATTTGTAATTCCAACCTTTGAGGCTAAATCCTGTAAGGATATGCCTCTTTCTAGCATCATTCTATCTAATCTTAATTTAATCATAGAGTTTGATCCTCATCCTCTTGCATATTGCATCCATATGCATAAATGAAATATAAGCATGCAAGAAGTCCGCCAATTAAAATACCAGAGATTAAATTATATCTTAAGGCAATTACGATTGTTAAGATAATAAAACAAATCTTAAAAGGCTTTAATAAGCTATCATTAAATGGAGTTTCAGATTCATTAATTAATGTAAATAGTTTTCTTAAGAAATGTAGGATTACTGCATATACTGCAAGCTCTGTTGCAATACCTATACAGCTTACCGCATTACCATACATGAACTTATCTAATAAGCCTTGTTCATATAATACCTTTAATGTAGTACTTCCACTATCGATAAACAGTAAGCCCTTTGAATTATTTGATACCTTAACCTCACTCCAAAATTGTGGGTATGCCTCATAAATCTTATTCATTAATCCTGATGCACCTGTTATTACTGAAAATAATGCACATGCTGCCATAAATGAAGCAAATATAATTAATATTATTTTTAATACCTTTGCAACCTTCTTTAAGACACCTGATACCTTTTTTAATTTTTGAAGATTCTCTTGTCTAGTTGTATTTATCATAATCATTTCCTCCTAAAACACCTATATGATATAGCTTGTTTTATCATTTGTCAATACTTTTTTATCGAAAAACGATAAAATATTATTGATTAAAGATAATAAAAAAACCGGCTATGTATATAGCCGATTATTTTAATCTTCAACTTCGATATCTTTTATATTTACTTCATCGCCTGTAACAAGATAGGTCTTATTACTTAAGCACTTAGGACATATTTTAGCATATTTTGTTGTTTTGAAGGTTGTCTTGCAATCCTCACAATAACTAATTGCTTCTATTCTAATAATATTACATTCGCAATTTTTCATATAGGTAGATTTTTTTATAGCCCATTTCCAGACATCTAAGAAATATTCAGGAATAACTAGTGATACCTCACCAATTTCTAAATTAATCTTAGTTACCTGTTTAACATTATTTTCTTTAGCAATCTTTTCAATCTTTTCTATTATATGAAAAACTATTCCAAGCTCATGCATCTACTTTATTTCCTGTATTAGGCTTAGTCTTTTTAGCCTCTTTATAATATTTCTTCCAAGCTTTTCTCTTAAGCTTCATTTGTCTAGCTTCCTTAGAGCCTGAATGAGCCATAATCTTGAAAGCTCTTGGAAGAGCGTAGCCAATTAAGCCACCAACCTTCTTTTCAGCAACTCTCATATTTGTGCATTCTGGATGATCTCTAACAAGGTGGATTGCATCAAATTCGCACTTCGTAGTACAAACACCACAACCGATACACTTATTATAATCAACAACTGAAGCACCGCATCCTAAGCATCTAGCTGTTTCAATCTTAACCTGCTCTTCTGTAAATGTCTTATGAGCATCCTTAAATGACATCTTATGGTCGAATGAATCATCCATACCCTCAACCTGACGCTTTGCTTCATCGTAGCCAGTAGCTAGGAAGTCATCAGTATCAAGAGGAATAAAGTTTCTTCTATCCTTACCGATAGTCATATGTGCATGAGGTCTTACAAATCTATGAATTGAATCTGCAACCTCGTGACCTTGAGCGATAGCATCAATAACAAATTTAGGACCAGTATAAACGTCACCACCAACAAAGATTTGTTCATCATTTGTTTGATATGTTAGCTTATCTGCAATTGGGTAATTACCATGGTGGAATTCAACCTTAGTACCTTCTAGCATCTTACCCCATTCAATTGCTTGACCAATAGCAAATACGATTCTATCAGCCTCAACTGTAACAGTTTCATTTTCATCATATAATGGTGAGAATTTATTAGTTTCAGGATCAATTGTTCTTAAGCATTTCTTTAATGTGATTCCTGTTACATTACCATTTTCATCAACTATAACTTCCTTTGGACCCCAAGAATTGTTGATTTCAACATTTTCTTCCTTAGCCTCTTCAATTTCATCTTTTGAAGCTGGCATAGTATCTAGAGTCTCAAGTGAATACATCTTAACTGATTTAGCATTTAATCTATGTGATACTCTTGCGCAATCGATAGCTACGTTACCACCACCGATAACAATGATATTCTTACCTTCTAAGCTTTCCTTAGATTCATAAGCTTCCTTTAGGAATTCAACAGCTACTGAAGTACCCTTTGCAGTATCATTAGCTACATTTGGTCTTCTACCACCTTGACAACCAATAGCGATATAGAAAGCTTTATAGCCTTGCTTCTTTAATTCATCTAAAGTGATATCCTTACCAATTTCAACACCACATTCAATTTCAACGCCTAAAGCCTTAATTACCTCAATTTCAGCGTCTATAACGTCTTTTTCAAGCTTATATGATGGAATACCATATTGCATCATACCGCCTGGCTTAGCGTTCTTTTCAAATACGTGTGGTCTATAGCCCATTACAGCTAAATAATATGCTGCAGAAAGACCTGCTGGACCAGCACCGATAATAGCAATCTTATCATCAAATTCACCAAATACATTTGGTATTACCTTATTAGGTATATATCTATGTTCTTGCTTGATTTCTCTATCAGCAACGAATTTCTTAACTGCATCGATAGCGACAGCCTCATCAATTTTTCCTCTTGTACAAGCTTGTTCGCATCTCTTATTACATACACGTCCACAAACTGCTGGGAATGGATTTTCCTTCTTAATTAAAGCTAAAGCTTCCTCATATCTTCCTTGATTAGCCATCTTTAAATAGCCTTGTACTGGAACGTGCGCTGGGCATGCTGCCTTACAAGGAGATGAACCTGTATCGTAAGAATTCTTCATTCTTGCTGTATCACGATAATTCTCATCCCATGCATATTTACCCCAACGAATCTTATCAGGTAAAACAGATACAGGATATTTAACCTGAGATCCATCCTTCTTACATAGCTTTTGACCTAACTTTACTGCCCCTGATGGACAATATTCAACACATCTACCACAGGCAACACAGTTTTTAGGATCAACCTTTGCAGTATATGCACTTCTACTCATATTTGGAGTATTAAATAATAATGATGTTCTTAAAGCATTACAAATCTTTACATTACAATTACAGATAGCAAAAATCTTATTGAAGCCATCAATATTAGTAATTTGATGTACAAAGCCGTTATCCTCAGCCTTCTTAATAATTTCTAATGCTCTTTCCTTAGTTATAAATGTACCCTTACCAGTTTCAACCATATAATCGGCCATATCACCCATACCGATACACCAACCTCTAGGGTCATCAGCACAGCCCTCATCTAAAGCTGCTCTTGATGCTCTACAAGAACAAATACCAGTAGAGAAATGTCCATCATATTTTTGAATCCAATATGATATCTTTTCATATTTTACAGCTTCATTATTCATTTCAATAGCTTTTTCAACTGGAAGAACGTGCATACCAATACCATTTCCACCAGGTCTAATCATAGATGTAACCTTTTCAAGTGGTGTAAATGTCATTCTTTCGAAGAATGAAGCAACCTCTGGATGCTCATCTATTCTAGATTGTAAGCTGTTAAAGAATTCTGCTGAACCAGGTACAAAGAATGGTAGCATATATCTTTTCTTTCTTGGTGCGTCCTTAATTGGACCATTATCATCATAATTGTTACCATAATCATACTCAATTAAACCAATTATAGCCATTTCATCTAAAATTTTTTGTAGCTTAGCTGGTTCAATCTTTTTATTTAATTTTTGTAATTCCTCAAAATAGTAATGCTTTCTAACCTTCATAGTTAAAGCAACATCAGCCATTTCATCTGTTACTATATCCTTTAATCCCCAATATTCAGGATCATTAGAAGTAACGCCAAAAAGCTTACGAGGAATAACGTCAGTTATTTTTTGTCCTAATTTTAATATTTTCTTTCTTGGATTTTTTTCACCTTGAGCAGGTATCTTAACATAATCGTATTGTTCAGGCATTTTATTTCCTCCACTCATCTATTTTATCTTCTAAATATTTACAAACCTTATCTATTCCTTCATTCTTTAAAGCTGAAATAGGAATAATAGTTGCTTTTTCATTTCTAAATTTAATGTTTTCTTCTACTTTTTCTAAGCTGAAATTGAAATAATCGATAACATCGATTTTATTAATAACAACTAAATCACAAACCTGGAACATCAAAGGATATTTAATAGGCTTATCATCCCCTTCAGGAACTGATAAGATATTCATATTCATTGATGAGCCTGTATCAAATTCAGCAGGGCATACTAGATTACCTACATTTTCTAGGAAGATAACATCATAGTTTTTATCACCAAAGCCAGATAAACCATCCTTAGTCATAGTAGCATCTAGATGGCACATACCCCCTGTATGAATTTGAATCGCATCGACTCCTGTCTTTTCAATAATAGTCTTAGTATCTACTAAGCCATCAATATCTGCTTCCATAACAGCAATCTTATATTTTTTCTTCAATTCATTTATTATCGCTGTTAAAGTAGTTGTTTTACCAGCACCAGGAGATGCCATAACATTTAATAAAAATGTCTTCTTCTTTTTAAGCTCAGCTCTTAGAGCGTCAGCCTCAATTTCATTTTCCTTAAAGACACTTTCTTTAATTTCAATTACACGTATTTTTTCCATAATTTCACCTAAATAATTAATTGTTTAATTAATAATCGTAAAAATGATAGTCTGACTATCAGCAAAATAAGTATATCATAATTAAATAAAAAATCAATCTTTTTATTTTTAACAGTCTTTAAACATCCCTTTGATGTTTATACAAATTTGTCAGTATTATATTGAATTTAAAAATGTAAACCTATAACGTTATATTTTATTATAACATTAAATTCTTTTTATTTGAATATTTTTTTATTAAGCAGAAATAATTGTTCTAAGAACAATAAGTAAAAAAGAGCGTTTGTTACGCTCTTTTTAGTACCATAAGATATCTATCTTGTTCATCTATTGAATTTTCTAATATGAAATACTTACTAAAATACTTATATTCCTCTTCTGGATTATTTAAACCACAAGAGATATCCTTTGCTTTTTCATTATGATGATTATTTAATCTTTCCTTACCTAAATCATGCATAATAATTAAATAACCAAATTCATCTAATAATTCATATGCCTTTTTAGCTAAGGCTTCCTTATCTAAAAAATGAGGAAAGGCATTAAAGATAATTATTTTATCGAATTTATTATCAAATTTATAATCTATAAAATCACCAACATAATATTCATATTTATTAGTATCATTATTGATTCTTTTAGCCCCTTCTATCATCTTAGATGATAAATCAAGGCCAATTACTTTCGTATTAGAATATTTATAGATAAAAGGACTAATAACACCTTTACCACAGCCTAAATCTAATACCTTATCACCTTTTTTGATATTTACTAATTCAAATAACTCTTCTATTGCCTTGTAATTATTTCCATCATTATTCCAGCTATCAGCAATATTTTCAAAAAATTCTTTTACAGGATTCATTAATTAAATATAGTCTCCTTATTTACCTTAGAATAGCCAGAATAGCTCATTGGATAAGCATTAATTTTACTAGCAAGCTCTTCACCTAAAAACACCTTTGTAATTTGATTTAACTTAGCGTTGATATCAATATCACTAAATAAGCTTGGGTATACAACCTTACCACTCCACCAAGTATTACATAAAGCAATCTCTACATTTGTATAGTAGGCATTATATGCAAGCTGTAGGTATACCTCACCATCATTCCATGCCTTACAGTCATCAAACATTTGAGGATTTTCCTTAAATAATGTCTTAATATTTTTTACTGCAGCAGCATCCATAATCATAACATCCATTGATGGTGCTAATTTTTCAAACATTTCTGCCTCAATTCCTTGAATGCCATCCTTAGCTAAATTTGAAACAACATTGTTAATATGAGCTATATTAAATGGTGCGTAATTTTGAGCAGTCTGTAAATGATTTGTTGTACCCCAGTTACCAAGTCCCATTACATAGACCTTCTTTTGATCAGCAACTACGATATCCTTTGTTCTTCTTTCAATTTCTGCCTTTTCAGAAGCGATAAAGTCATTAACCTTTTTAGCTTGTTCATTTCTATTAAATACCTTACCTAATAGCTCTAATGAATTTTTAAGCTTAGCATCAAATACACCAGCACTACCATAGCTTACAACAACTACTGGGACATTTAAATCACCAGAAAGTTTATTAGCCTTATCAGTATCCTCATATTCAGAAACAATAATATCTGGATTACAATTTAAAATCTTTTCAGCTTCGGCTATTTGATTTTGAGGTCCACCAACACCACATGAAGAAAGCTTTTTAAACTTTTCTTCATTTGCGACAACATATGGTCTTGCAACACCATCAAATAATGTGGGTCTCTTATCAAGTGATAAATTATCGATATCCTCAACACCTGCAAGCTTATCTACATTACCAACATAAGAATATAATCTTAAAGCACCAGCACCGATACAAACAACTCTTTCATATGAGCCAGTTTTAACAGCTACATCTCTTCCAATCGCATCCTTAACTGTAATATCTTCAACCTTAGTATCAGCATTTTGATTACAAGATGCTAATCCTAAAAATGAAAATAAAATAATAAATAAAATAATAAATTGATTCTTCTTAGTCTTTAATAAACTTAACATATAAATTTTCTCCTTGTCTAACTATTGAACATTTTTTATTAAATGTTTTACTTAAATGTTCTTCATTAAATGCTTCTTTATCACCTGAAGCTATAACACTACCATCCTTTATAAATATAAATTTATCGCCAATATCATAAGCCAAATTTAAATTATGAAGTGATAATAATATACAAATATTTTTCTTCTTTGATATTTCAATAATTTTATCTTGAAGTAGCATTTCATTAACAACATCTAAATTTGATGTAGGCTCATCAAATATCAATATCTTAGGCTTTTGTGCAATAGCACGAGCTATGGCAACTATTTGTTTTTCTCCACCTGATAGCTCATTAGCGTTTTTATAGGCGATATCTTCTAAATTAAATTCCTTTATAATTTCTAATACCTCATCTTTATTTTCTTTAGTTAAATTAAAATTATAATAAGGTATTAATCCCATAGAGATTACATCAAATACTGTAAGCTCGGGCATATAGACATTTTGTGAAACATAGGCTACAAGCCTAGCTCTTTTTTTTGATGATAAATTAACTATATCTATATCATCTACTAAGATAGAGCCACATTTAGGCTTAATAAATCCTAATATTGTTTTAAATATTGTAGATTTACCAGAACCATTTTCACCTATTATTACTCCAACATTACCATAATCAAGATTAAATGAAATATCATTTATAACATCATATTTTTTTAAATATCCAGAGGTTAGGTTTTCAACCTTAAGCATTTATATCACCTCTTTTTCTTCTAAATATAAGATATAAGAAGAATGGAGCACCAATAATTGATGTTATTATTCCTACAGGTATCCGTGTTCCATTGCCAATTATTCTTGCTAAAGTATCTGAAAGTAATAATAGTATTGAGCCTAATAATATTGATGCAGGTATAGTATATTTATGATTATATCCAAATATCTTTTTAGCGATATGTGGGCATACAATACCTATAAAACCAATAATACCAATATTTGAAATACATATAGCAACAATAATAGATGTTATTAATAAAGATATAAATCTTAAACCTTCAACTCTTACACCAACACTTTTAGCGACATTATCGCCTGATAGCATCGCATTATAATGATTTTTAAATAGGCTAAAGAATATATAAGATAGGACTAATATAATAGCTATTATTAAATCTATCTTATAGGTCGCTCTAGATAAATCACCAAAAGACCATACTACTGCTGCAGATAAGGATACATCTGTTGCGAAAAATTGTAAAAGTGATGTAAAGGCAGTCCAAATAGCTCCCATTGCAACACCTACTAAAATTACTGTTTCCTTTGATAAAGATTTAAATTTACATAGGCCTAATGTAATTAAAACTGAAACAAAGGCAAATATAAAGGCAACTAGAGATGTTGAATAAACATTTGAGCTAGCCATTATATTATTTAGATTATTACCCGTAACAAGAAATCCTCCCGCAAAGCCTATAATAGCTAAATTAGCACCAAATGTTGCCGCATTTGAAACTCCTAATGTTGAAGGTGATGCCATATCATTTCCAAGGCAGGTTTGCATAATTAAGCCTGCAATAGATAACCCTGCCCCAACAAGTAAGGCAGCTATTGTTCTAGGAAGTCTAATCTTTTGCATAATTACGATATAATTATTTTGACCATTACCAAATAAAGCATTTAAGGCATCAGAAAAAGACATGTTAGATGTACCAACAAAAATAGAAATAATGAATAATAAAATTGTCAAAATTATTAATGAAATTAGTATCACTATTTTCTTCTTTTTCATTTTATACCTCCAGCGTCGATATTTTATCATTATTTTGTTCACTATTTCAACAAAATAATGAATAAATCTTGCATTTTTGTTCAATATCTTGTAAGATTTAAGTGTTTTGAAACAGTGTGTTCAATAACTTAATGTAAAACACAAAAATTATAAAACACTATGTAAGGAGCTTTTTTTATGGACAAGAGAACAGAAAAGACATTAGATGCCATCTATAAGGCATTTACAGACTTAATAAATACTAAAGATTATGATGATATTACCATTCAAGATATACTAGATAAATCAAATGTAGGAAGATCTACATTTTATACTCATTTTAAAACTAAAAATGATTTATTATTAAAAATAAGTAAGGATATCTTTGAACATGTATTTTCTCATTCTTTACAAGAAGAAAAAAGTCATGATTTTTCCAAGGAAAGTATCTATGACTTTAAACATTTAGTAACTCATATCTTATATCATGTAAGAGATGAAAAGGATTTAATTAGAGGTATTCTTCTTTCTAAAGGAAATGGACTTTTCCTAGATGAATTTAGAAGACATTTATTAATATTTGCAAATTCATATTTTAATAATTATCCATATTCAAAAAATAATCTAATTCCTCTAGAATTAAAAAAACAATTATTATGTGATGAATTTATAGTAATATTAAAATATTGGATTAATGATGGATTTAATGAAACACCAGAAACATTAACAGAATACTTTGTATCACTTATACCATAAAAAAATGCCATTTAAATATGAAATGATAAAATGTTAGTAGACACAAAAAAGTGTTTATTAACATTTTTTCTTTTGCATATTATTTAATAAACCTCAATAAAAAGTCTGCTATTCCTATTACAGTAAAACCATTTAAATCTAATGACTCTTCTAGTGGCTTATTAATTACGATTATTTTTTGAATTGAATCTTTTAACGCAAAGAAAGGTTTAAGTTCTCTTGTTTTTGTTTCTGCATTTGAGATGTCGTTAGCAACTTGTATGTAGTATTTTTTTATTCCACGTTGTGCCACAAAATCAATTTCATATGTTTTTCTAACGCTTTCGCCATTTTTATTTTTTTCATATTTTTCAAATGTTCCTACATTAACAGTATAACCATTGTAAAGCAATTCATTATATACCATATTTTCAAGCATTTGTCCTTCATCATCATAAGCAAAATTAAGTCTTGCGTTTCTCAAGCCATTATCAACAAAGAAATACTTTCTTAGAGCTCCAATTTCATTATTTCCTTTTACATCATAACGTGTTGCTTCTCTTAAAATAAATGCATCAACAAAATAATCAATATATTTCTTTACAGTGTCTTTATCTATGCTGTCTTTTGTCACGCTCTTATATGTATCAGCTATTTTTTGCGAATTAAAGAGTTGTCCTGTACCTTCACTTATAATATTACATAGTGAATCAAGAGCTTCTGTTTTTTCTAATTTATTATGCTCTAAAATGTCTTTAAAATATGTTGTTTCAAATAATCCCTTTAAGTAATCTTTTTTATCATTAATATCTTTTAATACTGCAAGAGGCATACCACCATATCTCATATATTCAAATACAGTATCAGAAGATCTACTATTTTTATAATTTGAAAATTCTTCAAAAGAGAGTGGATATAAAGAAATATTTGTTGCTTTATCCCTAAATTCTGTAATTACATCAGATGATAACATCTTAGAGTTAGAGCCAGTAGCATATAAATCAATATATTTTTCTCTAGATAATCCTAATACTACTTCTACAAAAGAAATAACATCTTTATCGTCTTCTTTAGCAATAACATATTCTCCATTTGTAAAAATTGGATTAACAATTGTTGTTACTAGTTGTACCTCATCTATAAACACATAATTAATTGTATTAACATTACATTTATTCCTTATATATTTATCTAGTTCTATTGGATTTCTATATTTTACATTCTTTAAATTATCAAGCTCAACAATTATAATATTGTCTTCTGATACACCCTCACCTAGCAAATGCTTTTTAAATATTTCTTTTAACAAGTATGATTTTCCACATCTTCGTACACCTGTTATTATTTTTGGAAAACCGTTTCCTTTTGATGAAATCAATTTAGATAAATAAACATTTCTTTCAATCATGTGCTTTCTCCTTTTTCATAGAATTCTATGTTTTTTTCGATTATAGTTTAACATTTTTAATATATATTGTCAATTTATGTAATGCCTTTTTTCATAGAATTCTATGTTTTTTTCGGTTGTGTTAAATTTATTCAACTGCAATAGAAAGAATTAAAATACTTATTGTGAAATTCTTTATACTCAAATTGAATACTTATACCATAAAAAAATGCCATTTAAATAATGGCTTTTTTTCGTATACTAAAACTGGGAGTTAAATCTCTTAGTTTTTTTATTTCTAATATTAATGTATAATAGTAGTGATGGAAAGTTATTTAATCATTGAGACAC
>OCTX012246163.1_pt1 | contig 13040 bp, 11 predicted proteins | sample 1539691 | NCBI WGS metagenome assembly OCTX01 (sample SAMN02144231, study PRJEB22623) | gut metagenome | biome: sheep rumen | host: Ovis aries | place: New Zealand
TTGCGGTTTCTTTCGTTGACTGCTTCTATCTCTTCTGGTGTGAAATTATTAAAAGAAGTTGTAACGCCTTCGCAGTCGGTTGAACAAAGGGATTCCTTTCCGACTATGCCGTTGTGGACGTATAGCAGTTGGCCGCCTCCGTGGTTGACCTTCATCTTGCTGTCTTGGCGCGCTGTTGTTATCTTTTCTATTTCTTCCCATATCTTGTCCATGGGTGTCCTGTCCTGTGCGGAAACTGCTACAGACAGGATGACTGATGCTATTGCTATGATGATTCTTTTCATTTTTTTAAATCGTTTAATGGATAAATATCTGGTGTTATTGACGTGTTGTTGAGGGCATACGAACAATTCATTGATACGCGCTGAATCACGCGATTGCCTCTTTCGCGAAGTGCTCTTGCCTGTTCTGCAAATTGAATGTACGGATCTTCGAAGGGAACAATGTCGCCTTCCTCCACTTCTTTCAATTCTCTATCAGTAGCGTGTTCCTGCAGGTCGGATACTCTTTCCTTTGTCATACGTTTGGAAGTGTTCATCCGATGCTTCGACCGATGGACTTGCCGAGGCTTCTCTTTCATGACTGGTGACTTTTCCTTCTTGGTTTTCAACTGATTAACCTCTGTTACCTCCACTTTATATTGAGCCTGCTTTTGATCTTTCGCCACCTTCGCTATCTGAGGCTGAGAAGAGACGTTCTCTTTCGGTGGACTAAGGAAAACGATCAGTAAGGCGGCCACACAGGCAGCAACCACCCAAGGCCATAGCTTCACGATGCGAGACTTACGACTGCGCTCCTCCATCATCTGATCAAAAAGCGCTTCATCAACAGTCAGCTCACCAAGCATCTCGGCAATCACCTTCCAGTCGTCTGGAGCATCTTCGCGGGATACCTCCAGGGCCAGCAGTCTCTCCTCCGCGGCAGTTGTCTCGCCGTTGAGGTATTTCTGAATCAATATTTCGGTGTCTTTGTATGTCATGTCCTTAACCTTTTAATCTCTTCAAACACTTTCTTTCGCGCAGCAGAAACGATACTCTTGATCGAGGGTTTCGCTATCTGGGTCAGCCTTGCAATCTCGTCAAGCTCCAGTCCTTCTATCTGCCTCATCTCGAACAGGCGCCGCTCACTGGGTTTTAGATGCTGCACCGCCTTGTTCACGGCTTCATGCAGCTCCTTGGCTTCCAACACTTCGTGAGGTGAAGCGCCCACATCTGTTTCCCTCAATCGTAAATTCGTCAAATTGTGAAATTGTGAAATGGCGAATTTCCTCGTCTTTCTTTTCCTCACTTTGTCCATGCAGCAATGTTTCGCCACCCTGATGGCAAGAGCATCATGCCGGACGCCCGGTTCCATACGGTCGATGAACCTGAAAAGAGCCACCAGTCCCTCCTGCGCTACATCCTCGGCATCATCATCATTGCTGAAGAAACTGCGACCAACCGAGAGCATCAACTCTCGGAGCATCGGGGCGATATGTTCAAACTCTTCTTGTGTCATCTGCCATATAAGCGAACGTCAACCACCAAAGTTAAGTTGAAATCCGATTTTATAATCATATAGGATTTAAAGCACAAAGTTATGCATTTATTCGAATACTGCCTCGCAATAGTCCAAAAAATTGACTGCCGTGAAGTGAAAGTCATGATGAAGCAACAGAGATTTGCAGGCTGATATGCGATAAACTTCCAAATTCGCTTTGCCATCTCAGCATTTCTTCGTAACTTTGCACCATTGTTTTCTATAAACACAGAATCTGTGTTCCGGAACAGAAAAGACAATGACGAATAGCGGCGGACGAGGCGTTGTTTTGCACAGATAGTGCAGAGCCTTTGCACAAAGTGTGCAGAACCGTTGCACAAAGTGTGCAGAGCCTTTGCACAAAGTGTGCAGAGCCCTTGCACAAGTCATAGGCAAGTCACCTTGTGTCAGACCGCCTTTAAACTTTAGGAAATAGTATTCAAGGACAAGAAATAAAACATACAAGATAACAATGGAATTAGCAAGCAAATACGATCCACGGGAAGTGGAATCGAAATGGTACCAGTACTGGCTTGACAACAAGCTGTTCAGTTCAAAACCCGACGGTCGTGAACCGTACACCATCGTAATCCCACCGCCAAACGTGACCGGTGTGCTTCACATGGGACACATGCTGAACAACACCATTCAGGACATCCTGGTGCGTCGCGCACGGATGGAAGGCAAGAATGCCTGCTGGGTGCCCGGTACCGACCATGCCTCTATCGCCACGGAAGCGAAGGTGGTGAAGAAACTCGCTGAGCAAGGTATTAAGAAACACGACCTCACACGTGACCAGTTCCTGGAGCACGCATGGGACTGGACCCATGAGCATGGAGGTATCATTCTGAAACAGTTACGCCGGTTAGGTGCTTCGTGCGACTGGGACCGTACCGCCTTCACCATGGATGAGAAACGTTCCGAGAGCGTGATCAAGGTGTTCGTTGATCTGTATAACAAAGGACTGATCTACCGTGGCATGCGCATGGTGAACTGGGATCCGAAAGCTCTGACAGCCCTCTCCACGGAGGAAGTGGTCTATAAGGAGGAGCAAAGTCATCTGTTCCATCTGAAATATTATGTTGATGGTCTTGATAAACTTGACAACCAAGCAACATTAGAAGCTGAGGGCAATATCATCCACAAGGATGAGAAAGGCTACTATGCCGTGGTGGCCACCACCCGTCCGGAGACCATCATGGGCGATACGGCCATGTGTATCAACCCCAAGGATCCGAAGAACCAGTGGCTGAAAGGTCGGAAGGTGATTGTGCCTCTGGTGAACCGCGTGATCCCCGTCATCGAAGACCGCTATGTAGATATCGAGTTCGGTACGGGCTGTCTGAAGGTGACACCTGCCCACGACACGAACGACTACATGCTGGGGAAGACTCATAACCTCGAAACCATTGACATCTTCAATGCCGACGGTACGATTTCAGAGCAGAGTCCGATCTATGTAGGCATGGACCGTATGGACTGCCGTAAGCAGATTGCCAAAGACCTCCAGGAAGCCGGTCTGATGGAGAAAGTAGAAGATTATGTGAACAAGGTAGGTTATTCAGAGCGTAATCCCGACACGCCTATCGAGCCCCGTCTCTCCCTGCAGTGGTTCCTGAAGATGCAGCACTTTGCCGACATTGCCCTGCCGCCAGTGTTAAACGGAGAATTGAAGTTCTATCCACAGAAATACGTGAACACCTATAAGAACTGGCTGGAGAACATTCAGGACTGGTGTATCTCGCGTCAGCTGTGGTGGGGCCACCGCATTCCTGCATATTATTATAATGAAGAAGGCGACTTCGTGGTTGCTGAAACACGTGAGAAGGCCTTGGATCTGGCCCAGCAGAAAGACCCGAAGATTACGGATGCCGACCTGCGTCAGGATGAGGATGCCCTCGATACCTGGTTCTCCAGCTGGCTGTGGCCCATCTCACTCTTCGACGGCATCAATAACCCCAACAATGAGGAGATCAAATACTACTACCCCACCAGCGACTTGGTAACAGGTCCGGACATCATCTTCTTCTGGGTGGCCCGCATGATCATGGCAGGCTATGAATATGTTGGAGATATGCCTTTCAAGAACGTTTATTTCACGGGTATCGTACGCGACAAACTGGGACGTAAGATGTCGAAGTCGCTTGGCAACTCCCCCGACCCCATCGAACTGATTGAGAAATTCGGTGCCGACGGTGTACGCATGGGTATGATGCTCTCAGCCCCTGCCGGTAATGATATCCTCTTTGATGAGGCTCTCTGTGAACAGGGACGAAACTTCAATAACAAGATTTGGAACGCCTTCCGTCTGGTGAAGGGATGGAACACCGCCGACATCGAACAGCCCAAGGCTTGTCAGAAAGCCACCGCCTGGTTCGCTGCCAAGATGAAGATGGTGAATGCAGAGATCGATGACTTGTTCTCGAAATACCGTATCTCAGAGGCTTTGATGGCCGTGTATAAACTGTTCTGGGATGAGTTCTCCAGCTGGTATCTGGAGATGGTGAAGCCTGCCTACATCAACGGTGAGGCACAGCCTATCGACAAGCAGACCTACGAGGCCACCCTCGGATTTTTCAATGACCTGCTGAAGATGCTCCATCCGTTCATGCCGTTCATCACCGAGGAACTCTGGCAGCATCTCTATGACCGTAAGGAAGGTGAGAGCATTATGCGCGACTGTCTGAAGATGGATGCCCCCACCGCTGAGGAGGTTCAACTTACCGAGGAGATCGAACAAGTGAAACAGATCGTTTCCGGTGTCCGTATGGTACGCAGTCAGAAGAACATTGCACCCAAAGAACAGCTGGAGCTGTTAGTGGTGAACGTCAACCACTTCGAGGCCTTCAATGAGGTAATCTCGAAGATGGCCAACCTAAAGGCTATTCAGGTGGTGAACGAGAAGAGTGCCGATGCCAGTGCCTTCATGGTGGGAACAGATGAATTTGCCGTTCCCCTGGGCGATATGATCGATGTGGCTGCCGAGCTGGAAAAGGCAGAGACACAGCTGAAGCACCTGGAAGGATTCCTGATGGGTGTAAAGAAGAAGCTCGCCAACGAGAAGTTCGTGGCCAATGCCCCAGAGGCCGTCGTAGCCTTAGAGCGCAAGAAACAAAGTGACTCTGAGGAGAAGATTGCCGCCCTTCAGGAAAGCATTGCAGAACTCCGCAAGAAACTCTAAAGAAAGCGATATGAAGAAAGTACTCCTGCTGCTCCTCACCACGTTGATCATGGTGTCATGTCATAAGAAACATGACGAGCCCGATCCTGTTGTCGAGTCGGAGATGACCGTGCTGATGTATATGCCCTGGTCAAAATCCGCTCCGAACGACAACATTTACTCGTATTTCCTGAAGAACATCAGTGGTATGAAGACAGCCATTGAATACAGGAAAGGACTGAGTAACAAGAGATTCATGGTGCTGATAGCAGCCAACGAGAACCGTGCCTATCTGATAGATATCAAATATCAGAAAGGGGCCTGCGTGAACGATACCATTAAGACCTACACGGACCTCAATGGTGGCAGCTACTCTTCAGTGGCAGGACTCACTTCTTTCTTCAATGATGTAAAACAGCAGGCGCCGGCAAGATCCTACTCACTGATTGTCGGTAGTCATGCCTGTGGATGGATACCTGCAGGACAGGAGGTGTCTGCCAAGCAGACAATATTCATGGCCAAGGGAGCACAGAGCAGGGAGGAAGACCTGCCCCTATGGGAGACCCGTTGGTTTGGGAACCCTGGTCTGGATACCTACCAAACCGACATCTCCACGCTGGCAACCGCCATCAAGAACTCGTTCGGACATACGGAATACATCCTGTTCGACGATTGCTATATGTCGAACATTGAGGTGGCCTATGGGTTGAGAGAGGCTACCGACTATCTCATTGCCTCTACCTGTGAGGTGATGTTGGCCGGAATGCCCTACGCCACGGTTGGTTCCTCTTTGCTTGACAAGAACTACAACGGTGTGGTAGAAGGGTTCTATAATTTCTACAAGGACTACGTGAACGACTATGGTGAGCTAAGGAACTACGGTACTATTGGCGTGACGAAGACCAGTGAGGTGGATGGGATTGTGACGATCATGAAAAAGATCAACAGTCAGTTCTCGTTCGAAGACAACCTGAATGACATCCAGATTCTGGACGGCTATACTCCCACCATCTTCTACGACATGGGTGACTATGTGAAACATCTCTGCAAGGACGAGACACTCTATCGGTCGTTCGAGACACAGATGTCCAAGCTCGTTCCCTACAAGCGGTGTACAGAGAAATTCTTTTCTCAGCCCTCCTTCAGAGAGAAACTGTTTATCCCGATCAATACGTTCTCAGGAATCACGATCTCCGATCCCACACAGAACCCGAATGCCATCAATCACAAGACGAAGACTGGTTGGTGGGAGGCAACCCATTAATGACAAGACTGGGGATTATTCGTAATCATCAACGACATTGTTGATGAAATCCATCATAGGTTTCCCCACCTTGAACACCTTTGCCATCTCACCAAGCCAGCGGTCACCTTCAAAGAAGGTATCGGGAACGCACTTCCAACAACAGTAGTCTTTCATCCGCAGATACTCGATGAACTCATAGTCACGGGGGAAACCGCTGGGTGCGGATTTCAGGTGCATGATGCCGAAGCCTTTGGGTGAGGACATTTCATATTCCCCTCCCTCCTGCTCCGTGGAGCCTTCACCAGGTCTGCCGAAGAAACTCACAAATTTCCTGCTTTCCACGATTCCTCTCCATGTATCGATGTTCGCCATGATCTCGTTACGGCAGGAGGTAAGGATATTCGTTGGCAACCAATAGGTGCCGACGGCCAGCATGCAATGTCCTGGTTCCAAATGGATATAATAACCGCCATGAAGGGATTTCTTTCCATGGGCAGAGATATAGGCACCCAGATGACGTTTGTAGGGTGACTTGTCTGGAGAGAAACGGGTGTCACGGTTAAAGCGGTAGGTACAGTCTTTCACCGTAAGATGGACGATGCTGGAATCAAAGGCTGCAATTTCTCCTATGGCCTGGGCGACCCCATCGTTGAAGTCTTTCCGTATCGCATCATACTCATCTTTATGTTCATAATACCATTCACGGTTATTGTTCGCCGCGATCTCACGGAGATAGTTAAGGATTCTTTGTGCTTGCATAAAAGGGAGTTTGGGTTCTACAGTTTTGAATGTTCAAGGTTCTTAGGACAGAAGGAGTCAAAGGGACATTGTTCACAATGAGGCTGACGACTCTGACAGATGTAGCGTCCGTGGAGTAAGAGCCAGTGATGGGCATCGGCACGATCCTCCTCGGGAATATTCTTCCGGAGCATCATCTCCACTTTGGCAGGTGTATTGGCAGTAGCAGGAACCAGTCCCAACCGATGACTAACCCGATACACGTGGGTGTCAACGGCTATGGCACTGCGGCCAAAGCCCACAGCCCGTATCACATTGGCCGTCTTACGTCCCACACCAGGTAACTTCACCAGATCACTCATCTCCTGCGGGACCTCACCCTGGAAGTCACTGACCAGCATCCTTGACATTTCTACAAGGTGCTTCGACTTGGAATTAGGATAGCTCACGCTTTTGACGTATTCCAAGATATCCTCTGGCTCCGCCTGAGCCATGCTTCTTGCATCGGGGTAATGGCGGAACAGTTCCGGTGTGACACTATTGATACGTTTGTCGGTACACTGCGCACTGAGCAAAGTTGCCACCAGCAACTGAAACACACTTCCGAACTCCAGTTCGGTACTTACGTGGGGCATACGCTGACGGTAATAGTCCAGGACATAAGTGTATCGTTCTTTCCTTTTCATAGGTATGGGGAGAAAAAAGGTGTAATGCATGCACATTACACCTTATTATATTATAATAGGAGAAATTATTTCTTCGTCTCTTTCTTCTCTTCGGCAGCGGCCTTGCTCTTATATGCTTTGTTCAGACCATTGATGACATCAGCTGTGATATCATAGGTCTTGTCAGCATAGAGTATGTTATCACCGGCCTTGGAGATGATCAACGCATATTTCTTGTTAGCATTGTAGCTGGCAAGGAAATGCTGGATACTGTCACGCAAAGCAGCATTGAACTTGTCTGTCTCTGCCTGGAACTCATTACCCAGACGCTGCTGCAAAGCCTGAAGGTCGGCCTGCTGCTTCTGTAAGCCTGCATTCACGGCCTCAGCCTGCTGCTGGGTATATTTGTTGTTCTGAATATCCTGCTGGAACTTCACGGCAGCAGCCTGAAGGCTCTGACCTTTCTGGTTGATGGTGTTCTGGATATTCTGGCTCTTCTTCTCCAGGATCTTGGTGTACTCCTTGCAGAACTTATACTGTGACATGATCGAGTCAACCTCAACATAAGCAATCTTCATGTCTGTTGCTGCAGTCTCGGCAGTCTGGGTCTTCTCGTCCATTTTAGGAGCTTGATTGTTGCATGATGCCAGCACGCATGCAGCGGCAACGGCAAATACGAATGTCTTCTTCATTTTTCCTTTATATTTTATTGTTTTTAATATGCTAATGACTAATAGGCCTTGTTTGCATTCCGTGCTTCCTTGTCTTGATCTATCACACAGTGGATTCCCCGCTCACGCATAGCTTCACTGTCATGAATGTGCATCGAGGTAAACTCCCCGTCTTTCTTGACAAGCAGTTTGACGCATAATAAAGCTATGCTTATAGCAATTATTAACACGGTAATGACAAGAGTTTCTATCATTTTTTGTAACTTTGCAAAAGCATTCAATGAATAAATCGGGTGCAAAGATACGAATAAGTGAGAGAAAAAACAAATTTATTTGATTTTTTCCGAACGAAAGTATCTTCAACACAGTTAAAGATATGAAATACAAGAATCAATAACCAATGATTCAACAATAAAAGAACAAATATCTATGAATAAAAGTGATTTAAGACCTGCTTGCGTATTTGAGCAATTCGCAAAGATTAACCAAATCCCCCGCCCCAGTAAGCGTGAGGAGAAAATGATTGAGTATCTGAAGAGCTTTGGTGAAAGCCATGGATTAGAGACTGTTGTCGATGAAACGGGCAATGTGATCATCCGCAAGGGAGCGACACCGGGATATGAGAACCGCGAGACCGTGATCCTGCAAAGTCATATGGACATGGTGTGCGAGAAACTGGTAGATATCGATTTCGACTTTGATAAAGATGCCATCCAGACCTATGTGGACGGTGAGTGGCTGACAGCCAAGGGCACCACACTGGGTGCAGACGATGGTATCGGATGTGCCATCGAACTGGCGATCCTCGACTCAAACGATATTCAACACGGTCCGTTAGAGTGTGTCTTCACCCGTGACGAAGAGACTGGTCTGACGGGTGCTGAAGGCATGCAGCCAGGGTTTATGACAGGTAAGATGCTCATCAACCTCGACTCAGAGGATGAAGGACAGATCTTCGTATCGTGTGCCGGAGGACGGAACACCACGGCAACCTTCCATTGTCAGCGTGAGGAGGCACCGGCAGGACTCTTCTTCCTAAAGGCATCCCTCAAAGGCTTGGTGGGTGGACACTCTGGCGATGACATCAACAAGAAACGTGGTAATGCCATCAAGATCCTGAGCCGTTTCCTCTACCAGACGCAAGAACGCTACGGTCTGCGCCTTGTGAGCTTCAATGGAGGAAAGCTGCACAATGCCATCCCTCGTGACGGTGCGATCATCTTCGGTGTAGCCCAGGATGTGAAGGAGAATGTGCGGGCCGACTGGAACGTCTTCGTTTCACAGATCGAAGAAGAGTACCATGTGACGGAAAAATCGATGCAGTTCAGTATGGAGAGTACGGAGGCAGCACCAGTGATGGATCTAGCCACAAGCACCAAGTTCATCCAAGCCATGCAGGCTGTTGACAACGGTGTGTTCGCCATGTGTCAGGACGAGGCCCTTGCCTGGATGGTGGAGACCTCGAATAATGTCGCCAGTGTTGAGTGCCGTGACAACGAGGTGATCATCGTTGCCTCACAGCGCAGTAATGTGATGAGTGCTCTCGACAACCAAGCAGCCACCATCAAGGCCGTCTTCCAGTTAGCTGGCGCAGACGTGGTGCAGGGTGACGGTTATCCTGCCTGGAAGATGAACCCCAACAGCGCCCTCACCGCTTTGGTGGTTGATACCTACACGAAGCTGTTCAACAAAGAGCCTAAAGTACTGGGTATCCACGCCGGACTGGAATGTGGACTGTTCTCAGAGAAATATCCCGACCTCGACATGGTGAGCTTCGGTCCTACCCTTCGCGGTGTACACTCTCCTGATGAGCGACTGCTCATTCCTACGGTGCAGATGGTATGGGACCACCTGCTGGAGATTCTGAAGAATATTCCTGTTAGTGCATGAGTGCCATGAGAAAAAAGTTGCTGATGACATGCCTAACTGCCCTGTTGCTCACCGCCTGCGGTGAGCAACATAAGGCAGAAGGGATCATAGAGAAGTTCCTCGATGCCAATCTGGTGAACAGTGAGTATCGGACGAGCTACGGGAAGTTAGGATCTACCCGTAAGCTCGATCAACACAGACTGGTGCAGATGCAAAAGGCATCTATTGGCGACAAGCTCTTTAAACACCCAATCCGCTATGGAGCTTACAAGGAACTGGGTGAACTGCGGTATCTCAAGACAACCATTATCCATGAAAAAGATACTTTCGTACGCACCATCTACCTGCACCCGGAATTATTGGAAGATGGTGTGATGGCCGTCAAAGAGAACTAAAAAAAAGTGCTCCTGTACACGTATCACTACGTAACAGGAGCTTGTTAACCTTAAAAACCTACCTATCGATATGCGTATAGGTTATATCTTAACCTTCTTGGTCTGTGTTCATGCCAGCATGAAGACTCATGCTAACATCTTCTCAATGTATTGACGCATTACCTTGCGAGCTGTACCCAACCGATGTTCCACACTTTTGTAATTCATCTGTAAAGTCTTGGAAATTTCCGATACGGGAAGACCCTCACAAAAATTCATACGGTAAACCACCTGCTGAGTGTCGGAGAGACGGGCCATGCCACGTTCCAGGATCTCATAGATCTCCACCACACTATAAACACTTCCCACGTCGAGGTCATCCACTACCCTAGCGTACTTCAGGTAATGCTCGTAAGCCTCTATCGACTGGTGATGGCGCCAATAGTCGTAAACTAAGTTCCGGGCGATGGTATATGCCAGACAGGGTAAGGTAACGGGTGAAATCATCTTGTCAGTACTTAACAGACGAAGGAAAACATTCTGCACAATGTCTTCCGCCTCGTCAGCATACTGCAACTGCTTTTTGACAAATCCTAATAATTCATCATAATGAGCAATGTAATAGTCAGCAATAATTTCAAATTTACCTTGATGTACTTTCATGACTGTCGCCATCTCTTTAGTTAGCTATGCAAAGATAATGAAAAATTCTTTTCACCCTATGAATATTAATTATAAAAAATGCAAATGATACGTTTTTATAGCATTTTGGCAACAAATGCAATAACTTTCTATCCTTTGGCATGGATTTTGCACAAGAGGAAAATGGAAATATAAACATTATTATACATTATGCAAAAAGGAAATATTGGGGTTACAACCGAGAATATCTTCCCCGTTATCAAAAAGTTCTTGTATTCCGACCATGAGATCTTTTTACGTGAGATGGTTTCAAATGCCGTTGATGCGACACAGAAGCTGAAGACATTGGCCGACCGTGGTGATTTCAAAGGTGAGTTAGGTGACCTCACCGTACAGGTAAAGCTGAACGAGAAAGAGGGTACGCTGACCATCAGTGACCGAGGAATAGGTATGACCGAGGAGGAGATTGACAAATATATCAACCAGATCGCTTTCTCTGGAGTCAATGACTTCCTCGACAAATACAAAGACAACGCCAATGCAATCATCGGTCATTTCGGTCTGGGCTTCTATTCATCATTCATGGTATCCAAGAAGGTGGAGATTGTCACCAAGAGCTACAAGGAGGATGCCAAAGCAGTGAAATGGAGCTGCGACGGCAGTCCTGAGTTCACGATTGAGGAAACAGAGAAGGCCGACCGTGGCAGTGATATCATCCTTTATATTGACGATGACTGCAAGGAGTTCCTGGAAAAGGGCCAGATTGAGCAGCTGCTGAATAAATACTGTAAGTTCCTGCCCATTCCCATCGCCTTCGGAAAGAAGACAGAGTGGAAGGACGGCAAACAGGTGGAGACGGCCGAGGACAATATCATCAACAACGTTGAGCCGTTATGGACCAAGACACCCAGTACGCTGAAGGATGAGGACTACAAGAGTTTCTACCGCACCCTCTACCCCATGCAGATGGACGAGCCCCTTTTCTGGATCCATCTGAACGTTGATTATCCGTTCAACCTCACGGGAATCCTTTATTTCCCCCGTATCAAGAACAATATTGATATTCAACGCAATAAGATTCAGCTCTACTGCAATCAGGTATTCGTTACCGACCAGGTGGAAGGAATCGTTCCTGAGTTCCTCACCCTCCTTCATGGTGTGATCGACTCACCCGATATCCCCTTGAACGTGAGCCGAAGCTACCTGCAGAGCGATCGCGATGTCAAGAAGATCAGTACGTATATCACCAAGAAGGTGGCCGACCGCCTGAACAGTATCTTCAAGGAGAACCGCAAGGAGTATGAAGAGAAATGGGATGACCTGAAGCTCTTCATCCATTACGGTATGCTTTCACAGGAAGATTTTTACGACCGCGCCAAGGACTTCTGTCTGCTGAAGGATGTGGATGGCAAGTATTTCACTTTGGATGAATACAAGACCCTCATCAAGGACAACCAGACTGACAAGGACGGCAACTTGATCTACCTCTATGCCAACAACAAAGAAGAGGAATACTCCTATATCGAAGCTGCCAAGGCAAAGGGATACAATGTACTGTTGATGGACGGACAACTTGACACGCCCACCGTTTCCATGTTCGAGCAGAAACTGGAGAAGAGCCGCTTCACCCGTGTGGATGCCGACATCATTGACAGACTCATTGTGAAGGAGGATGCTCCGAAGAATGATCTCGAAGAAGGAATACGTGACAATTTGTCAGAAGCATTCCGTTCACAGATGCCCAAGTTGGAGAAAGCAGAGTTCATGGTAGAGGTTCAGTCGTTAGGTGAGACCGCCCAGCCAGTGATCATCACACAGAGTGAGTATATGCGCAGAATGAAGGACATGAGCCGCTATCAGCAGGGAATGAGTTTCTACGGACAGATGCCCGACAGCTATAACCTCATCCTGAACAGTGACCATCCGCTGATCAAGAAAGTGGTGGATGACGAAACGGCCCAGGTAAGTGAGCAGCTCAAGCCCATCGAGAGTGAGATTCGCGGACAGCAGGCACGTGTTGACGTTTTGCGCAGTGAGCAGAATAAGAAGAAATATGACGAGATCACTCAGGAAGAGAAAGACGATCTCCAAGCCAGTGAGAAAGTCCTCAATGAACAGAAGGATAAGAAGAAGGCTGTGATTGCCGACTATGCCAAA
>OCTX011125338.1_pt1 | contig 13039 bp, 15 predicted proteins | sample 1539691 | NCBI WGS metagenome assembly OCTX01 (sample SAMN02144231, study PRJEB22623) | gut metagenome | biome: sheep rumen | host: Ovis aries | place: New Zealand
ATTAAATCAGCTAATGGTCGCTTCAAACCTGCTGGCAATACACTTCCTAACAATGGCGCCTTCGTTGCTGGTACTATTGACGATGGTGAGCTCAAGGTTATTTACTCACCATACTTCCCAGAAGATGAATATCTTGTTGGTTACAAAGGAACAGACATGGATGCTGGTTTCGTAGTTGCCGACTTCCTTCCAATTACAAAGACTGATCTTGTAATGCTTGATGATTTCGTCGGACGTCAGGGGCTAGTTTCATATTATGGAACAAAGATGTTAAATAATCGTATGTATGTTTCTGGTAAGATTCTCAATGGTGATCTTGCTCACATCTAATTATTAATTGAGATTCTATCTTAAATAACTAAAGCGCCTTAAGGCGCTTTAGTTGTATGTGATATACTGTGATTAGTATATTATGATGCATAATTTCACTCTATAAACTTCACTATGATGCACAATTTCACTCTATTCTTGTATATTATATATTATAGAACAGTTTGCCCAGTGAGTAATGATATGACAAAGAAATTAAACTTAGATTATTTAAAGAGTGAATATATTGGGAAAGAGTATGGGTGGCTTACCATACTAGACGTCTATAGAGATGAAATTTCAAGACGGTATTTCTTCAAGTGTCAGTGTAGATGTGGAAATGAAGTTTGTAAACAGTATAACAAAGTAATATCTGGTCATACTTCATCATGTGGATGTTATAAATTTTCAAAAGAATATTCAGATTCATTAAGTGAATATTGGCAAGCAAACCCAGACAAGGTAAAAGCAAAAACAGATAAGTACTCTCAGTGGTGTAAAGAGAATCCTAACAAAGTAAAAGAACGTGGTAAGAAGCATTCACAGTTTTATAAAGACAATCCAGATACAGCTAAACGCGCTTCAGAAAAGAGAAAGGCTACTTTGGAAAATAATCCAATAATTCAAGACACTATAAATAGAAAGAACAGACAGTGTTGGACAGCTGAAAAAAGATCAGCTTTTTCTGATAAAATGAAGAATCTTTATATAGAACATCCAGAAATAGGAGATAAGATTTCAGATTCATTAGTGAAGCTATATGAAGATAATCCAGATAGAAAAATAGAAATATCTGATAGAAATAAAGCTTGGAGTAAAGATCATTATGAAGAATTAGTCGAGCAAGGCAGACAGCACTCTGAGTTACTAAAGGAAAGAAGATTGTCATACATAGAAAATAGCTCAGACGAAATAAATATGCTTCTTAGTCTTATTCATCCTTCTATGGTTGATAAATTTTTAAGTGGAGATATAAGAGTTAGTGACGATATACTGATTAAGTGCTCAGTATGTGGAGAATACATGTCACGTACTTTGAACAATGTGTGGAGATTCTCAGAAGGAAAGTTTAGAAGTAGAAGTCTTCCAATATGTGAAGATTGTTTAAGTCACCAGTTTTCATCTTCATATGAGAATGACATAGTAAATATAGTATCTGAATTTTATACTGGAGAATGTGTTAGAAACTCTCGTAAGATTGTACCTCCACTTGAATTGGACATGTATTATCCAGAGAAGAAGATAGCTATTGAGTTTAACGGTGATTATTTTCATAATATAAATTGTAAATCTAATGACTATCACTTTAAAAAGTTTAAAGTATGCTACGACCATGGGATTACATTAGTAAGCATATTTGAGTACTATTGGAACAGTTCAAGAGATTCAATCATTTCATACCTAAAAGACTTATTTATCAGTACTAGTAATTCTTTGTCTTATACAAACAACTCTATAAACTTAAATTATCCTCCACCGAATTTAAACTTAGCTGGACTACATGTAAGATATAGTAGCTATGTAAGTAGAGGGAACACCGTTTTCACGTGCGGGAACGCCTTTATAAATGAACTCCAATTTTTAATCGATACTGCAAAAGAAAATAACTTAGAGTATTTTACTAATGATAACGGTGATCTAGAAATAAGAGATAAGAATATTTGCTTTCATTTAGCAGACATATTAAATGGTGATATTGATGCATATGATCGTTGGAAAGCATATCATGATAACAATATTCGATGTGTGTTTATTTACCCGGCATATTTAAGCAATCCAAACCGTGTAAACATATACAAAAATATTTTACTCTACCATTGCGGGTTAGCAAAGAGAGTGTATGCTCGCAATACTGTGATTCAAAAGTATCCTTCAGTAAAAATGAAGAAGTTCTTTGAAGAGAATAATATTGAAGGATATAGAAATGCAAAGACTGCATATGTTCTTGAAGATAAGATTACCCATGAACCATACATGTGCTATTTAGTAGGGCACAGCTACTTTGGTAATGGAAATTATGACTGTGAAATAGCTCGAGGAGCATGTAAGTTAGGAATCCAGGTAATTGGTGGAGCTTCTAAGTTATGGAAGCATATTATACAAGATAATCCAGATATAAAGTCAATAGTTTATTATTGTGATAGACGAGAATATGATCAGAGATCTATAGGTCATTTAATGGATAGTGTTGCAATGCAGGGACTTGGACATGTGTATACACTAATGGGTGGAAAGTCTTTTATGAATTATTGGGTAAATGACGTATATATTGACGACAAATTGTGGCATAAATCAGGTGATTATAAAAATAGAGAGCCAGCAAAACATAAACTTGTTATGGAAGCTATTCGCAAAGGAGACTGCGTCACAGTTTATAATCCAGGTTCATTTGTTAATATTTTTGTAAGAGCCGGATATCATCTTGATGGGGTGAAAGTTGTAAGTGATTAAGTCAGTTACACTATATCAAAATATACAGCTTATAGTGTAATGTAGTAAACCATTTGGAGACAATATAGAATGGCTGAAAAACTTAATTGGAAAGATATATGGGAAAAGTCTCTTAACGATAAAGAGCTATTCCCAATAAATTCAGTTGATAAAGATACAGTGTCTGTGTCATGCCCAACTAGATTTAGTAATACTGGTAAAATTGCAATTGAAATAACACCGTCATTTAGCGATGATTCTATCACTCTAGAACTCTTAGTATTTAATGATAATGTTTCAATAGATGATATTAAAGATATAGAAGTAGATGGCTCTGGTGATAAATATAGCCAGTTAGCAGCAAAGCTTATTGATTATGAATTATCTAATAGAATAATGGAGCGTTTTAAGATCAGTTCAGATGGATTTGAGTCTGAAGATGAAGCCGAAAATACGCTTGTTGATTATATAAATAATAAGGCTACGGAGAGTGGGCGTATGTTTGATGATAAACTTGATGAATTAAACGATACTATTTCTACAAAAGAAGAGAAGCTAGATAGATTACTTGAATCAATTAGATGCAATAGATCATTCATTATAAAGAAAGTTGAGAGTATATTAAACAGTCATTACGGGTGGAAAGCACAAAAGAATGAAGACTATATGGATTCTACTGCTTCACTATATGATACTAATGGTAATCTAGCAGCAGTTGTATCATTAGTAGATGACTTTGTAGTTGTAGATTTAGCTAAAGGAATTTCAGCAAAAGTTAGTATGATTCAGTCTGATGAAGACATTGAGTCTGAACTTACAGATGACATTGATAATGCTCAGGCTATTATTTCTAATAGAGAAATTGAACAGCTTAAAGACGCCATATCAGATGAAGATGAAGACTTAGACATCGACGAAGATATCTTTGATACAGAAGATGAAGATTATTTCGAGAGTCTTTCACGTAGAGTAACAAAGCTTGAAAGCTTATATATTCGTAAAAGATTAAATAGATTTCATTAATAGGAGAGTAGTATGGTAAAATTAAAGCTTACTTTGAAGTCAAAGCGACCAAGTACAATATATGCCTCAAATGGAAAGCCATATCGTCTTCAGCCAGGTTCTAATACTATTGAACTAGAATATGAAGATTATCTTGCTTTGGCTAAAACACTTGGTATTAAACCAGCTTATAATTCAAAGCTAGAAAATACAAAGCTAGTAGAAAAGAAAGAAGAATCTACTAAGAAAGAAGAGCCCAAGGTTGAAGAATTAAAGTCGGAACTTATTGAAGAACATAAGTCAGAAGAACCTGAGTCAGTGAAAGAAGAAGTTACTGAGGAAGAAGTTAAACAAGAAGAACATGCAGGCAATGATGAAGAGGCTGAAAAAGAAGTTGATTATGCTTCAATGTCATACAACAAGTTAAAAGCTGAATATAAAGCAATTACTGGCAAATACTGTAAGCTTAAAAAAGATGAGGTAATTGCATTTTTACAGGAACATCACAGCAATGTTTAATAAACCAAAGATAGTTGAGGATGTTAAGACTAGATTAGGATATCCAGTTATTGATTTAGCCATAACTGATGATATGATTTCACGGCAAGTCGATTTTGCATTAAGCAAGATCATTCCATATCTAAATAATATTGAAGTCCTAACTGTATACGGTAAGACTGTAAAATTTGAGCATAACAGAGTGTATGCAGTGCTAAGAGTTACTTCAGCAGAAGATACAACCTCTGTTGAGGTTGATAAAGCTGTTAACTATGGATTTTATCTTACTAATAGTAATAGATCAATAGTTGATTGCGCTCTTTGGAACTATTACTGTGATTCAGTTCAGGATGATCTTAATCCAATTGGATTTCGTCTTATTGGCGATACTTTGTATATTGATGGTGGCAATTCACCATGGACAGTTGAAGCTATTACAGACAATTCAATTGTTACAATGACAGAGGATTATGTTAATTGGATTGTAGATTATTCTGCAGCTTTAACAAAATGTATAGAAGGAGAAATTAGATCAAAAGTAAAGATCACAGGTTCTCCAGTTGAAACTAACGGTACTGAGTTAAAGGCTGAAGGAATTACAGAAAAGAAAGAACTTGAAGAAAAATTAGGAACCACTCTTGGATTATTCTACGCTACTCGCTAGAAAATATATTAACTTTATATAGAGGGATACGATATGCAACGAATTAATGAAATGAAATCAATTATGCGTAAGTTAAAAGATAGTAAGAATGAATCAGTTGAAGAAGTTGTAACCGAGTCAACTAGTTCAGTTGTAAATGAAGCTGAAAACGATGCCGTAGCTGAAGAAGTTAGCACTGAGAGTGATGCTTCAGATGCTGATTTACTTCTAGCTCGCTTAGAGGATCTTGTTTCACGTCTTGAAAAAGCTTTATCAATTTTAGACGAAGAGGAAACCCCAGCTGATGAAGAGGAAGCGCCTGCCGAGGAAGAAGGTGAAGAAGCACCAGCTGAAGAGCCTGCTGAAGAAGAGGAAGCTCCAGCTGAGGAAGAGGAAGTTGCAGCTGAGGAATCATATGAGCGTTCACTAGAAGAACGTCTTGCTGCACTTGAACGTCGTTTTACAGAATCACGTCGTCGCAATCTATGTAAACGATTTACTCGTTAGTCATTATATAAATATATTTCTATAAGTAAAGGGTAGTCGCTGATATCAATAACATCAGAGGTTACCCTTTACTTGTTTATTTATTGGTATGATATGAAAGCTATATTGTCTCCATATAATGATAACACTTTTAATAAGTATCTCTTGAAGTACATTAAGCAGTGTCTTAGAGATAGAAGTAGTGTATTTATTAGAGATGATGAAAATAGACAGTACTTTCTAGAAGACAGTAAAATAGGGTATACCGATAATGACATTATAGATTCATTAACTCTCAATGGGAAGCTGATTAGCTTTAGTAATAAGAAGTTAGTGGACCATGCCGTGTATGACTTAAGCCAAAGATTTTGGTATGAAGAGATGAACAGAATCAACAATGAAATTCACATGATATATTTGAAATTTCAGAAAATACGTGATTCAGTTGCTATTCAGCAGAGACGATCATCTTTATATAAATAGAACTGCTTAGGAGACTAATATGACTAGTCTTTTATTTTCAGATAAAGAGTTATGCTTAGTTAGGAATTTCATTAATGAAGGCTTTAAGCTCTATGGAATTGACTGCGAAATTTTTGACGTGTCTAGTATGAACATCTACATGGATGACAGGAAATTAAAGAAAGGTATTCCATATAAGATACTACTACAAGAATATGTTGATACAAGACTACTATCAAATCTAAGATGGTCTACTTTAGATGCTGATAGAGAATCCATAATTGCATTGTCACCAATTTTATATTGTGGGGAGAAGTTTAATCTTCAAGAGTTTGATGTTATACGATTAGCTAATGGTGACTTATATCAGGTACGTGAAGTGAGTAGCGCATATCTTCTCAATCTTTATTATGGGCTTAAATTAATAACGTATAAAGATGAGCCTAATAGACCTAGAGCTGAAAAGCAGATGAAGACAAATTATCTTTATACAGATAGAGAGGAGCTAGAATAGTATGATTGATGTTCGTGACTATGACTTAGCTCTAGTTGAGCGAATTAAGACTTATTTTAAGAATACACATTGGATTAATCGTCAGACGATCCCTATTAAGGAAATTAGAGATAGAAAGCTTTTAAATGGACATGATATAGAATTTCCTCTTATTACAGTACGTAGAACAACTTGTCCAATATTTTCAAAAGAATATAACTCATGGTCAAGAGCAAAATCTGGTCAATCGTACTTAACTGGAAATGATTCACATAAGCTTAACCATTTAGCTAACTATGACCCAGAACTTCAAAAAGAAATACTTAAGTCAGGGCACCCAGACGGAGTAACCGTTGTTAACTCAACTTTCGATTTAACCTACTATATTGATGTTATTTCATTAGAAAGAGATAACTTTGATACAATGATGGTTGAATTACAAGAGAACTTGTTCAGAACACCGTATCTTGGATTCTATAATTTAAAGCCTGACGGGAATCAAGATAAGCTAATTAAAGAGCAGTCGTGCCATTTAATAGTAGAGGAAGTTGAAGATACTTCAGATCTAGAAAACTTTGACTCTGGCAATTCATTATATAGAGCAACTATAACTGTAAAAATAAATGCTTATATTTATAGAAAATATAAAGAAAGAGTAGTTGAAGAGTTTGATCTTACTATACATACAGATTCTGATGGCGTTTCTTATCAGATAGGTGAAGTAAATGATTAATCCAATTATTAGAGATAGATTAGCTACAGACTATTCAAATATAGGGGCAATAGTCTGTAGAACACCAAAGACTCTTCATTATTCATATACCATAGATGATGAATTAAAAGAATATGATCATAGATGTGAATTAATAAGTTCAGTGGATGATCTAATAAAGTACTTTGGTGATCCATATATAGACCCACATGAATACTCAGATTTACTACTAATATATGATTTAGTTAGTAGAAATAATCTCGTATATGTTTCATCAGTATATGAGATGAAAGACAATAATGATAATTTTAGAATTAGCTATAATGGATATACTGAATTCACTTTTACTGATAGTAATGGCTATGATAATATTGGCTATAAATTAAAGTCTGATATTAAGTTCTGCCAGCCAATTATACATTCAAAATATAGCATTAATAGATTGGATCTATTTGTAGATCTATACTTATTAGACAAATCTATAGTACAAGATGAAAGAACTTTTGTTACATTTGATAGATCTCATTTTTACAAAACTCTTCATTTTGTGTTTGATATCTCAAAAGAATCAACTACTGACAAGCTGATCATAGATACTCTTTGGAGTAATGGGCTAGAACTTCAGTTAGTAAATGTAGACCCAAATAACCCTAGATCATTTATAGACGCTCTTAAACAGTATAGTAAGCTAACAATATATTTTGAGTCGTACGACCCAAACAAAGAAGAAAAGATAATCCATCACAGTGATAATACTGTAGAGATTATTCCAGAAAGCTATGATCACTCAAAGATAGAGCAGAACACTCCAAGTGGAAGATATTGGTATAAGACTAATTATAATAGCTATAATTACGATTTTACAGATGAATCGATTGCGATAGATGCCTATACTTCAGCAATAGAGCTTTTGGCAGATAAGAAACCTGAGCCTCATATGCTATGTATGAGTAAATTATATAAGTCTGTAAATATTACAGATAATGAAGGTAATATAGTTAGATCAGTGATGACTGATCTAGACTATGAGTCATATATTGGTATACAGGCAATATTACTTAGTCATTTTACTGAAGATTGCAATACATATCTATTTATTAGTACGCCAGATATTTCTTTTTCAAAGCTGTATGATATACTTTTGCATAATAGTACTGATAATGTAGTAGATTTGCCGCAGCAATATAATTGCGACTTATACTTTGGCTATGCTGGAGATTATATAGATAGCTCATTAAAGTATGGTGGTCCAACAAAAGTATTCTATTCATCAGCATTATTATCGTTCTATAACTTATTAAATAATAAGTCTATTTACATGACAAACAGTGTAGTGTCTCTAAACATTCCAAATATGAGACTTAAATCATCTATACAAGATAGCTCAGCTAAAAAGCTATCAGATCTTAGATGTAACTCAATTGTATTATTTGACACTACATATCCTTCAATATATGGGGATAGATCATTGTCTCTATCACCAAACTTACGTTATAGTCATATTTCAAGAAACTTTGTTAGAATTAGAAGACTGATTAGAGAATATCTTGAAACAAAGAAGTTCGTATTGAATACTAACTTCAATATTAGAACATGTATTAATTACATTAAAACTGACATATTAAACGTATTTTTACAAAGTGGGATTATATCAGATTATTCAATAGACTTTTCTATACAGCGTCAAACAGTAACTATTAATATAGTATTATTATTTTCAGCTGTTGCTGAAAGCATTAGCTTAGAGTTTGTAATATAAGTACTTATATACGGAGGATAAATATATGGCAGATGTAACAGAAATGCTTGCCGGTAAGTTTTACTCAGATGCATCTCATTTTGCAAGTGAGTCTGGTAACTTTGAAGTTCAACGTACTAATCACTTTGAAGTTGTATTAGATCTTAGTAAATTAGGCTTAAGCGGTGGCCAGGGAGATGTTCTTGCCGAGCATATCCGCTTATCAACTAAATCAATTTCTGCTCCAAAAGTATCATCTGAGCAGTTAGAATTACGCCACGGTAATGACGTTGTTAAAGTTGCGAAATCGCCATCATACGACGATCTTACTCTAACAGTTCATGATACAATTGGACGCGATCAAGTTGACATTATGCAGCAGTGGTTCAACCGTGTATTTTCACGTGAATCAAAATTAATGGGAATGGTAAGTGCATATAAAACAAATGGGGTTCTTTATATGTATTCTCCAGACTGCAGCTTAATTAGAAAGTGGAACTTAGAAGGTGTTTGGCCAAAATCATTTGGTATGGGCTCTGAATTTTCATTTGATGGCACTGGTGATGGCCAAACTATCACAGTTGAGCTTTCAATTGACCGTTATTTTGAGGATACTGGCATTTAGTTAAGATCTTCGATGGTTTAATGTATAATAAAGGGTATGGTTAACCATACCCTTTATTTATTATGGAGATTAGTATGAAAATTATTGCCTTATCAGATATTCATGGCAATTTAATACATATAGATGATGAGTGTGATGTAGTTATTATAGCTGGTGATTGGTCACCATTATACTGTCAGCATGACTATATAAGAGTATTAGATTGGATGAATAGACGGTTTATTCCATGGATGAAATCTTTAAAATCAAATAGCGTTATATTTATACCTGGAAATCATGACTTAGCTTGTGAATATTCATCTTTCAATAGTGATTTTTTAACCATGTTAAACAGAAACAAAGCTACTGATAAAGTTTATTATTTAAATAGAAGTTCAGTTAGTATTAATGGAAAGAAGTTCTATGGTATTCCAGATAGCGAATCACCAAAAGGATGGGCTTTTTCTAAACCATTTAATGTAGATTATAGTTTTGATGAGGATACTGATGTTCTTATTACACATCAGCCACCTAGAGTTGGCGATGTTGGATATGTAAGACAGTTTAATAAAGAATTAGGCTCACAAGATTTACTTGACAGCATATTAGATTCTAATATTAAACTAAATATCTGTGGTCATATCCATACCGGAGAGCACGGTAAGCATAATGTTCAACTTAACAATGGAAACATAGCTAATGTATATAATGTTTCTATTTTAGATGAAGAATATACAGTTTCATATAGACCAACAGTCATAGAACTATAAGGAAGTATCATGAGTCTTCATTACCTTATGGACGTATCATGGATTTTATATAGAGGGTATTTCAGTATGTCACATGTATGGACTGAGTACCCAGAACTTCATTTCTTATGTAAGAAAATAGAAAGCTTACTTTCAAGAAAAGATGTAGATTTATATCTGTGCCTTGATGGGTGCGCGATTAAAGGAAGAAGACTGCTTGGAGAAAAGTACAAGCAGGGTCGTAGACAAGAAGGCTCATACAATGTCTATAAGGGATTAGCTTCATTTGTCCACTTATTAAATAATAGCCGAATTCATGTTTGTTATAATAATGAATATGAATCAGATGAGCTTATATATACTCTTTCTAGAACCCTAGAAGGGCGTAAGAAGATCATTTCTGGAGACAAGGATATATTTCAAGCGCTAGCTAAAGATGTGATTATAGACAATGGAAAAGAACTAGTAATCACTGAAGAATCATATAAGATAGACTATGCTGATAAATTCTTTGAATTAAATCCAGACCGTCTTCCTATATTTAGAGCTATAGTTGGAGACGCAAGTGATACATTAAAACCACCAGTTTCAAGATTTCCAAAGAAACTAGCTGCAAAGATAGCGGCTGAAGTTGATTATAATGGAGAAGTTCCGTCTATAGATCAATTGAAAAGTATATCTAAAGATTATAGTACTTCAGAGGTAAAGCAAATACATAAGCTTATTGATGCGTATGAATCTTTTAGTATAAACTTTGACATTATGAAGTTAAACGTGATACAAGATGATATCAATAAATATTATGATCATTCTGAGGTAGAGTTAAGTGATTTTCTTAAATCAAAGATAGAGAGATTAAATTCATTGTGACTATTGGGGTAATTATGGATAAGAAATTAGAAGCTAGAATTGCTAGATTAGAAAAACTAATGCGATATATCAAAAATGAGTCGTCAATGGATATATCAGCCGATATATATCAGTGGTTTAATAAACATTGTCTTGACATTTTGAATGCTGATAAAGAAGATGGGTTATATAATCTTAAATGTGATCTAGAAGACGCTGATATTAGTATGCTTACAGATGAGGCAATGGACACGCTAGTTGCTGATTATGGTTGGTCTTTTAATAATATCGAAGACTATCGTGAGCAGATAGAGTATGATATTGAAAAGCTAGTTAATGACGCATTAAATTATATTGAACATGGTGATACAAGCTGGGTGTCATTTGAACCAAGTAAAGCAGATTGGATGGATCGTTATAGAGACAATGATGAGTATTCAGCCTCACTAGAATCACGAGTTTATAGATTAGAAAGTAAAGTTAAAAATAGAATGAGTCGCAAAGGCTTATAAAGCACTCTGATTTTCTACATTATAGAATATCAATTATAATGAATATTTAACTTGACACAAATTTTAATGAGGATACATTTATGAATAAGAAACTAACACTTGAGCAACGTATTGCTCGTTTAGAAAAACTTCTTAAAAATGATATTCGCTCTCGTGTATATGAGAGCGCGAGCGCTGATATAGAAGAATTCTATAAGGCTGTAGCTAAACTATATGCAAGTGGCGTAACTAACGCCAATGATATGATTAGCCCACTAAATAGACTAGGGTTTAAAGTACCAGGTGACTTTAGCCTAGCGTCATTAAGAAATGCAGTCTCTACAGCATGGCATAAGAACATGGTTCGTGATGATCTTACTAGCAGTGAATCAGATATTGAGTCTGATGTTGAAGATTGGTTTTATGGCCACATGATGGAAGATAATTTCGAGTCTGCTCGTGAATGGCGTACAGAACTTAGACGCACTGCTAAAAAGCAAAACGATATGGCCGTTGATGATTGTTGTGATTTCATTGGCTGTGATGATAGTGATGCTGTTGCTAATATCTTAGCTAAATTAGCAAAAAGTGAACTATAAATTTATTAGGATAATCTAAATGATTAAAAGAACATTAGGACAACGTATTGCTCGTCTAGAAAGATTATTAAATGAAAAGAACGAAGATTCTAGAGCTCAGATTGAATATTCACCTTTAATCGCTGGATCTAGTTTTGCACTTCATGTGTATCAGGCCGAAAGGAAATTAGAGGATGCCATAAGACTATTTAACGAAGGTGAGCTTGTAATTCCAAATAGTCGGAGGTGGTGAAGAAAAAGTAAAAGATTCATTAAATAATATTGAGCAGATTATGAAACTATTAAAGAACTTCTTTTAATTATATCTATTAGCGATAAATGATATAGCTTAATAAATATAGCTATAATCATAATTAAATACCCATATAGATTAATCTATATGGGTATTTGCATTATAGATAGTTAAAGCTATCTACATTTATATGTAAATAAATCATTATAGTGGTCTGAAGTTAACTTCAACTTATTTAAATGGAATTATATGCCTAACAACTATACGTTAAATGAACTACAGCAGACGTCTGTAGATAGAATGTCAAAAACCACCGCAGCTATACTTTCATTAAGTCTACGCATGTTTATCCATCCATATAATAAAGTCATTTATAGAGTGATTTACTGATGATTTTTTATACTCATTGAAGTATCTTTGAAACTGCTGCCATTTTATAGTCCCACCATTTTTACGGTACTCTTTATAGTACGCAGAAGCTTCGCATAAGTGTTCTTTTTGGTGCTTACTGGCAGCATTTCTACGTTCTTCATCCCAAGAATTTCTAATTGATTCATTTCGCTTTTTTACGAATTCTTCATTTAAGAATAGTATTTTAACTGAATCGCTTATTCTTTTTCTCTGCTCTTTTGTTTTTGGCAGTCTATTTTTTGCTGCTTCGCTAATTTTTTGTTTTGACTCTTCTGTATGACGCTTTCCTTTAAAAGGACTTTCTTTTCCATACATTGGATGAAGCTCACCG
>OCTX012258714.1_pt1 | contig 13038 bp, 23 predicted proteins | sample 1539691 | NCBI WGS metagenome assembly OCTX01 (sample SAMN02144231, study PRJEB22623) | gut metagenome | biome: sheep rumen | host: Ovis aries | place: New Zealand
TAAAAGAAGTACATTACCCAACTCATTATATAAATGAACTTGGCAAAAAGATGGATATGCCATATACAGACGCTAACTTTACGCTTGTCAGTCATACAGATAATAGACAAGAGTGGAGCGAAGAGGATGAAGCAAACCTTAAAAGATTTACACTATACTTGTCTTGTAAAGAAAGTTTAATACCCGAAGTAAAAAGCAGGTATATCAGTTGGTTAAATTCCCTTAAACAGAGGATAGAAGAAAAATCAGACAAAGAACAACTTAAATCATGAATGTAGAAGAATTAATGTTCGGAAATTATGTTTATCTAGATTATCCGGACGGTCACAGAGTTATCATGAGAGTCACCGGAATTATCGGCAACACGGTACATGGTATCTCTAGTGATAACAGTCTTCGGGGCGGTGACGCCGGAATGGTTAAACCTATTCCGCTCACTACCGAGATTCTCGAGAGTATCGGATTTTCCAAGTCCACCCCACCGCCTGGAATTCATGCGAGATGTTATGACATGGACAATAAGAAAGACAGGTATCATCTCACTATCGCAGACTACAACAAGTACAAGAGATTGCTACTCAATGTAGATTCGGAAGATTCCGAATGTTTCAACATCAAGTGTGACTATGTACACGAATTACAGCTGGCACTGGTAGTATGCAAGATCAAGAAGACAATCACATTGTGACAAAGGATGTGGAGGAGGTCATGAAGTCTCTGCAAGGAGTACATGCAGAAGGAGTTATCAGGGGCTGGAAAACCTGGCCCCTGATTCTTGTTGACAAAGCCGGAGCGAAGGAAATAGGGTTTTCCGTGGTTGTCGATGTCTCGCCTGACTGTGAGTATGAGGGCTGGGTTATAGACACCTGGAAAGAAAAACTTGGTGCCGACAGCTGGTCGGTGATGACCAGTAGAAATAGATTACAAATCAAATTTAATATAATAACAAATGGACGCACAAGAAGTATTAAAAGGAATTAGTAACTTGAAGGACACACGTCGTCGTAATATCATGGGATGCCTGGAGGATTGGTATGATTTCTTCTTTGCAATGAGGGAAACATTCACGATCGACGAAATCAAAGGCATGTCCCAGAGGGAGTGTGAACTTCTTGAGAGATTGAGTAAAAACATCCAAGAAGGACTGTATTAGTAACGAGTAAGCTTTTCGGGGAGACCCGAAAAGCTTATTTATGTTATGGGATTATTTTTAATATCTATAGAAATAGTACTACTAGTATCATTGATAATACTGGTTGGTTGTCCATTTTATATATCCGTGTGGACCTCTTCGAGATCCAGGGGTAACAAGTGGATTATAACCTGCTTGATAATGGTGATGCAGATCTTGGCTAGTATCTGTAGTATACAAAGAACATATTTTCTGATATTATGACACAACTAGAAATTTACAAGAGACAACTAGAGTTGGCCGAGATCCTACTGGAAAACTCTAAGGACGAAGAGATGAAAAAGAATGCCAAAGAGTTATACAATCTATGCAAGAGCAGCGTAGAAAGGTGGGAAAGACTCGGAAACAAACGTGGATAATATGATTGAACTAACTGGAAAATATACGACTGCCAAGATTTTTGCAGATACTATCGAAGAGGGCGTATACCAACAGGTCTATGATATAATTAATTGTCGTGCGTTCGAGGGTCAGACGGTCGTCTGCATGCCTGATGTTCATGTGGGTGCGTCCGGACCATGTGGACTGGTAGCGACAATCGGAGACTATATCTGCCCCGAACATATCGGTGTTGACATCGGTTGTTCAGTGTCGATGATGATTCTTGACAAGAAAATTCCCTCTGATAAGTACGCCGAATTTGAGCACCGTATCAAGAATCAGATACCCTTCGGGTTTAACCTAAATCCCCGGGTCATCATAGATGAAAAGAACTTCTATCGATTCCTGACTGACGGTTTTAATAAATACCGTAACTACTGGCCAGAGATGCTCCTGGATCTACCGGACAAAGTAACAGAGAGCTGGGTTTCTGACCAGCTTAAGCGCTTGGGAATGGATGAAGGAGTCTTCTATAAATCGCTTGGCACAGTAGGCGGCGGTAACCACTTCATCGAGTATGACGAACAGGAAGACGGTGATCTTGCGGCTGTGACCCTTCACTTTGGGTCCAGGAACTTTGGTGTTAAGGTTTGTAAGTACTGGATGGGAAAGACAAACGTAGCGCTTACCAAAGATGAGGTAAGGGATTATACCAAGACCTTCAAGGAGGGGTATATTAAGGAGCATACCGATTCTCGAGGTAAAAGGGATATGACGGGTTTCAAGAAAGCCCTCACCCTGTACCTTGACAAGATGTCGGAGGGTCACATCAAGGGATACCTATCTGGGGAACCCCTGAAAGGCTATCTGAGAGATATGTGCTTTGCACAGTTATATGCCGAATACAATCATATGACTGTCAGAGAGACAATCAAGGGTCTCCTGTTAAAATACGGAATCAAGGGAACCAAGACGATTGTCTCGACTCATAACTTCATTGATCTCCATGACCATACCCTGAGAAAATCTGCCATTCGTTCATATGTCGGTGAAGAGATGTTGGTACCCTTCAATATGAGAGATGGCGTGGCTATCTGTGAGGGTCTGTCGAATCCAGACTGGCTAAACTCATGTGCTCATGGGGCGGGCCGTAAGATGTCTCGTTCGAAGGCCAAGGCTAACGTATCGATGGACGAGTTTAAGGAGTCTATGAAAGATGTCTACTCAACTACAGTCTGTCGTGGAACAATCGATGAGTCTCCGATGGCTTACAAAGATACCTCCGAGATCAAGAACCTGATCCAGGAGACTTGTAAGATCAAGTACATGATGATTCCAAAAATTAACATCAAAGCTGCCGATGGTGGCGATTAAGGGATATGACGAGAAAAGAATTTGACACATTTATCAAGACAAAAGACAAACTCGAGGATGAGGTGGTCGATTTGTTTGGGTACATCAAGAAGAAGTATGTAAACCTCTTGGCTTTCGGGACCTACTCCTCTTACCATCATCATGAGGTCCTCGAAGACTCGATCACAATCGAGTACTATGATTATGGTTACGACTGCTATGATTCATCGACAATAACTATTCCGATCGATGATTTCCTAGGTCGACCGAAGGAATGGGCTGACGACTGGGCTACCGAAATCCTTAATAAGAGAAAAAAGAAGAAAGAGCAAGAGCTTATTATGCAAAAAGAAAGAGAACTGAAAGAATTACAACGACTAAAAGAGAAATATGAAAAATAGAGAAAATCCTTTGACCCCGGTAGCACCATTGGTAGATATATCTGGTACAACTCTCCGGGTCGGAGATAAGGTCGCTGTTCAGTATTCACAGCTGTTCAGAATTGGCAAAATCGTTGGATTTACCCCTAAGAAGGTCTTAGTCGGGTTTGACTTCACGGAAACACACACCGACGAAGACCTGGAAGTAGCACGTTTTAGTCCTTGGAAATTAGCCAAGATTATTAACCAAGATGTTGGTCTCCAAGACTACTATCAGTATATACAAAAATAGGATTATGTTCAGGCGAACGAAGACTATCCATGAAAGTATTCTGTTGTAGAAATCAGTATCCATATGGCGGCGGCATTATAATGGTCGCCGCTAATTCTATGGAGGAAGCCTTCTCGGTCGCCGCCCAGGATAAAGATGTGAGATGGGAATTCTATGAGACGGAGTCCGGTGAGCCGGCATCTGACATCTATCCGATCTCCGAGTGGTATGAAGAAGAGCGACTGTTCTCTGGACTAACCGAACCAACGGTTATCGTTGAGAACAACTATCTATACGGAATAAAGATGCAATGAAAGCAAGTGAGCTAATGATCGGAGACCTGGTTTTATATAAATACCAGAGAGTCTCTATGGTTCCTCTTGGGGAGAATGAACTCTCGAGGACAGTCGAGAATTTTGAAAAGATCATTAGGGTAGAATCGGTTAATTGGAATAGCATCTCCTACAAAGAGAAAACTGCGGAAGGCTTGGAGTACTATGTCACGGTAAACGAAGAATATCTGAGACCGGTACTGCTTACCCTAGAAATTCTTAAGAAAAATAATTTCAAGGAGTCTGCTATCAACTTAGTGGCAGGCTACTGGTGCGAGAGCTCTGGTTATTCTATTGGTGTCAGCCTGAATCCTACTGCCGCCGATATGAAAAGGGCTATTCTGGTAATAAACTTGGTTACTAATTTTAAAGTGTTCCTCGAGGATTCTAGCTTACCAACTGACCAGAAACCCTTTGGCGTTCACGATCTCCAGCATGCTATCAGGGCTGCCGGAGTAAACAAAGAAATAATAGTATGAAAAAAATCATAAAGGTAGAGATAGAAATTGACGACGCTTATGTTAAGAAGTGGGACGAAAATTTCTTAAAGTATCATACTGATCTGTATCAGGACGAGGATAAAGCAAGAAAAGCATTGGAGGAAAATCCGGTAGAAAAATTAATTGCCAGCAAGATCGAAGACTACATTGAAAACAATTATGAAGGGCTTATCTCTTGCAACACATACATAGAAGAGTTATGAGAAAAAGATTTCGTATTGTAAACAATGAACTGAGTGAGGAGGGAAAGAAAGCCTTCCACCCTCTATGGTATAAAATTGAACAAAGACATACTTTACTATTCTTTTTCCACTGGTGGGGAACACCAGAGTTCGCACCTCCACACTATTTCGAGAAGTATCAGGATGCGGAAAGACACATAAGAGAGTACTATCCGAATGCAATCATACAGGTATGAAGAAACAGTATATCCCGAAATCAGCCGTCATGGCGGAAATAGAAGCAAGATTATCCGACATAGCCGAAGTATGTCAAGACTATATCGCGGACAAGAAAACATCGGCTGAGTATAGTCTTCTCATCGAGCTCTTGGGTTTCCTTGATACCCTCGAGACAAAGGAGATCGAGGAAGATGAGGAACTCACAGGACTGGAAAAGGAAGTTGCCTACGGAACGGTGGAGCGAATCAATAGGAAGCGTATCCCCATAAACCTGAAAGGTGACTTGAAAGCAAAATTCAAGAACGAGTTTAACACGATGTGGCAGGTTATCGACGGAATTCAGTTCGCTAAGGTTGCCAAACACATCATAGAAAGACTCTGCCTAGAGTTTGCTACCTGGGGAGCCTATAACCTCAAAGGAATCGGTGAGATCAGGCCAGAGGAAAAGGAGAGGATGGATACCAAAAATACATGAACAGATTTGATCTACCCTGTCCCCACAACGACGACAAGTCTTGTGATCACTGTCGTTTGGTAACAGCACAAGACGGTTGGAGATTCAGAGGGTGTTTTTGTCCACCTAACAGAGGAAAATATATCATGGACATAGACGAGTGTCCGGCAAAAATAGAGAGATGAAACAATACGTCGATAAGTCCGTTATAGTCGAAGAACTAGAGAAAAAGATTCGGCAGTATCGGAATGAACGAAACACACTGGTCAAAGACAGTGATAACGCCAAGGAACTCCTGTCAAGGATTCGGATGTGTGGGGAAATGATAGGGTATCTCGAAGGTCTCAAGCCTGATCCCGAACCTATCGAGTGTAAAGTTGGCTGGTACGACGGGTTTGTACTAGATTTTACCGAAGACCAACTTAACACGTCCCTAGGCAGGGCTGGTGTAGATTACGATGATGAAGTCCTGATATTCATAGCAAAAAAGGAATGACCCCAGGAGAGAAGGAGTATATTTCGAAGGATGCTGTGATGACCGAGATAGAAAGAAGGATTACAGCGTGTGATATCTTCTGGACCATTGCCAGCCGAAGAGGAGATTGTGAGAGGGCGAGGGAAGAGGTAAGGAGAGAAAAGTCACACTATGAATCCTTGTTGTTATTTGTCAAAGAACTTGAAGTCAAAAAATTATGAGCAAGAAAAATAAGATCAAAGAAAGAAAACCTACTATCTATCCGTTACCGGAGAGAACTGTCTTGTATAGTAACAAGAAGAATCTTCAACCGGTCCCCGAGGTTGGTAAGACGTATCACTGTTTTGATGACGGAAAGATAACGTTTTCTCGACATTTTACCATTCAGGTTGATGAAGTACTAGGATATATTCAGTTTAAGAAGAAATATCCACAAGAGTTCGAGCGGTATCGGCGTGCAGTCAAAGAGCGTTACTGGTTATTATCTACCCACAGTGATAAATTCATTATCACTAGTCACGGTGAAAACAATGAACTAGGGGTATATGTAAGAACCAAACGAGGTGGATGGTTCGGGATAGGCTATTACTGGAACTCGGCTGCCCTGGATGTTACCGGAAAATACTGGGACTCTCTTGTCGCTGATATCGATAAATTCGATTATACCGACGAGGAGAAGAAAAAGCTAATCGAAGAAGGGAATATAGTATGAGTACACTAACTTGGACATTCGTCAAACCTGAGTATCTGACAAGAGAGCAGAAGACTAAGTTACTTGAGAGAGCCCTTGATAACCTAGGTGGTGTCTATTATGGGAACTACCGGAAAAAGGGATGGGACTATGCACTCAGGGAATGGCTCCAACACCACCAGACGAACCATGACTACTATGTAAAGATGTTTGGAATGTCGGAGTCCCATATGACTCCCGAGTATCTTACGAAAGATCTGAGGGAGAAAATCGATATCTGTCGGGAGAAAGAAGAATACTATAGGCGGTGTCTTTCTGGTAACATAAGTTTCAGGGAAATGCTCAGTGAAGTCCGTAAGATCGAGAAGAACGGTAAAGCTAACGATTTCCACTGTATCGACCGACAGAACGATGTGTACGTCCACATACCTCACGAGTGGTGGAGAAACTATCGACCCTCTGACGAGGAATTCTGTACAGTCGATAGCCTCATCGAGGAAGTAAGGAAATCTACCTCCCTGACCTACTATGAGGACAAAATCAGGGCATTGACAGAACTCCATGGTCTGACACCATTCCTGGAACGGGAACTAAGGGAGTATTACGGTAATATCGGAGATAATAATTTTTATGTTCATTTTGGATAGGATGGATAACAAGGAAGAAATAATTTATTTCAGTGTAAATAACTGGTTTGCCGGGAGGGACTTCCCGGCGACCGAGAATTTTTACAAGTGGCTTGGGGATTACATCAATGAGTCATTCAGAGATGATGACTGGTGTAGGAAAAACGGGTTGTGTGTTTACTATGGCCCAGTCGACATGAGCACAAACTACACAATCGCAGCACCCCGGTCATGGGTTGAACAGAATTGCCCAGAGCTACTGACCGATGACGAGTATACGTACTACGTCCGGATCCTTAGAAAAAACGGGGAGGAAACCCAAGAATACAAAAAGAAATATTCAGATTTCGTTGACCATCCGAATAAGTATGGAGATGTCTCCGGACGATTCGGTTGGCCATACCCCGAGTACAAAGAAGAGAACCTCGGGTGTCATTACTACGAAGATGAATAGGAAGTATGCTTACTAGTGTAGGGTAAAAACCTTATTACTAGTAAGCATTATTTTTGTGATATGATAACAAAGTTATGTACAGACAAAGAACAAAGTAAAGTTTTAATGAATTATGTTCCCATCACGAGTGCAGACATGTTCTGGGCCCCAGAGTCCGAAGTACCGATGGTTCGGTGTTCCGAGCTTACCGGGGATGACATACCAGCCTGGAGTTTGCCAGCACTTCTCAGACTGATCCAATCCCCAATCCTGACGGATCATAGGGATGGATCTTGGAATTGTGCAGCCTTCAACAAGAATAATCACTTCATCGAGGACTATACCTCGAATGATCCGATTGATGCTTGCTATGGTCTGCTAAAGGTACTCGGAGAATGGTAGAATTTGTAAGTTACGACGGAAGATACCCCTGCTTATGCAAGGGAACGTCGAACATGGATGTATTTGACTTATGGCAGGAATAGATAAAACTTATGTGAATCGCGCAGAATTGCGTGAAGCTGTTGATTGGGCGAATGAGGTTGGTACTGCTACACTTGAGAACGGTTATCGATTTAGACCAATCGAGTGGATTCGTGGCTACAACGACATTGACAGTCCCGAGTTCTGGACTTCTGAAGAGGATGATTACTACATCCTATGGAATACGCCAACCTGGTATGACCGTTGGTTATGGCTGAACTGTCCGCTATCCTTTGTCAAGGAAAGACTTAAGGAGCAGTACGGCGATGGCTTGAAAGATTTTGAGACTTGGACCTACCAAGACCCGAAAGAACACCAGGATTTCGGTAAACAGAAATATACTTTCCTGAAATTTCCGAAGTGGCATGGTGTGAAGTGGTGGCTAGGCAATGGTCGTAGGAAAAACCCATGGCCAGGCAAATCAAAACAACTGACGCTTACCATGGAGATTTATCCAAAGGATCGGACACGGGCAGAACAACTCTATTATGAAGAGATGACCGATGCGTGGAATCCCGGTTTTGGTATGCTTCCTTGTGGTTGGAGTTCTGACTATATCTGGCAAAACTATCACAAGCGAATTCCGACAAAGAAGTCCATCATCCGGGAACTGAGACACTGGTATATCCCGCCAGGGTATATCGTCAGGTTGTCTAGTCTTAGATATACGTCATTTGATATCGAGGTTCTAGTCAGATAGGGATATGGAAAACAACTGCAGTCTCCCGGGCGATTGTGTGATCATGCTAGATGAGATCTGCCAGAGATCCCATGAGGGAAATTTTCCACCAGTGTTCCAGAAAGGAGACTGGATCATATCAATTTCTGGGCGGGTCGGTAGGGTCCTAAGTGTAGACTATGAGGTTAATGGTTATTACCTCGACACAGACGAATACTTCAGTGGTCAATGGTGTAATCAGTACCGTCTCTGGAGTCTCCGAGATGTAAGAAGCGGTTCGGTACTGACGGACAATATGGGTACTTCCTTAGTTGTAAATAGACTATGGATGCCAGATCGACTGGAGATCCGCTGTATCTTGTCCAGGAATCCTGATACCAAGATAGATGTCGGTAGTCTGCACCCGGCTTCCAGGACACAGCGTAAGGTCATGAAAGAAGAACTTGACAAAGCTGGTTATTGCCTGATATGACAACACTACTTACGTATGCTTTCGATAATGAACAAGAGCTACTAAAGGTAGTACGGTTCTTAAACGAAAGAGATGCCTCATACAGTGTAGTCCTGAAAGACCTGTCTATCAGGATCACTGAAGCGGAGGCTTCCATGTGTGGTCTCATATCTTTTCTACCAGACAAATATAAACTTATGTCGGTCTTTAGTTACGGGGATTCTACCTAAGAAGAAAATAAAAAGGGCTTGATGCCCTTTTTATTTCTTGTTTTCCAGTATACACACTAGTCCAATCGGTAATAATGTGAATAGACTCAGGAAATAATTTCCTTGTTGCACCAAGACTATACTAACGTAACCTAAGCTACAAGTGATAATAAAACCCAAGATATGTCGTATCATACGTGTACAGTCTCTATTTCCCTATAGTTGCACGGAAGTATAGCGTCAAAGATCGTATTCTTGACTCTCTTTATCATAGATTCCTCCAGTTCCTTAGGGAGCATTGTATCCGTTAGGGACTTTGGGTATCCACAACAAGTCTCGAGGGTACACAAATTACTCGTCGGACTCCAGTACATATAGTAGTAATCCGATAGGTCCACGGTTACAGCTATAAAATAGATCTCCTCGTTTGGGGATGATAACGACTCTGGTGCTACGCGTTTGCCCGACCAAGTTTTCGAGAACTCCATGAGTCTATCAGTGAGCAGGTGTTTTTCCCGAATATTTCTCTTTAGCCTCGGAACTATGTGTTCATCTTTGACATACTTCAGGTATTTCTCGGCATCGTCAAACATTAGAATCCTACCACAGTTCTCCTGATTGAGGTGGCTTATAGCTTTCTTGCTAAATCCGCTGCTTATACAGGCTCCACCAGTAATATAGCGTGTCTTACCTTTTGATACTGTGAAGGTTATAAATGGATAGGCAGAATATACGTAAGACGGATGTTCTTCGACTACCATATACTGACCCTCACTTAGACTTTTTATCTCCAGCAAGATTTTGTTTCTGAGTTCTTCGTCTGTTAACATATCATATATAAAGAAATTAAAGGAAGCGCATCGCTGCTCTTCCTGGTAAATTATTCCTTCATAATAAAACTCGTGGCACGAGAAATATGGTAAAGGAATGATAGGATTTTGAATCTTTACTAGGTAAAGACTCAAGGAAAGTGGCGATATGCCACTGTTTCATTTAAACAGAATATTTTATTAAAATGTATAATAAGTAGTGAAAAGGATCTATTGAAATACGAAGTATCGGGACTGGAACCCGTATCTCTCTGTGTCTCGCAAGATGACGACAGAGTATTCTATTGAACTAACTATCGTACCTCAAAAGATCGATTATATTTACATAGCTAAGGATTTCAAGGGTCGAGAAATAAAGGACTCGGCTCCAGTCCGAGTCCTTGTTCTATCTAGGCATGATAGATTTCTACGAACCTACCCTCCTCATCCTTCTTGTAGATCTTCTGGTTAGTCGATCCCCTGAATGCACAACCGACAGTGTCCATCAATTTCTTGACAAATCGTCCATCTACCAGATAGTCGACATAATCAAGTACCTTGGACTTAGCCTCGTCGGCCTGAATCTCCTCCAGGGTATAACCAGAGAATAACCAGATATCTTTTGTATTACCGAACCGTTGCTTTACTTTCTCAGCAACCTCGATGACTCCCTCCGGGGATTCAATCGGATTTCCGCCGGTAAACGTTAGACCCTTTATGTAGGGTTTATCGAGTTTACCCTCCAATTTCTTCCAAGCTTCTTCGTTCCAGTCTTGTCCGGCCGAGAAGCTGTGGGATTCTGGATTATGACAACCTGGACAATGGCAGGAACAACCTGAAATCCACAGGCTGACCCTAAAACCAAGTCCGTTTTCAATATCCGGGCCTGTTATATTTAGATATCTCATTAGTTCTTAATATGTTTTACACGATCCTTAACCTCTTCCTGCTTTCCTTTGTTAAACGCAGTCTTGTAGTCACCAGTCAGATAACCGGTCACACGACGTAAGTGATTCACATTCTCAGAACCACAAGAGGGGCACTTATCAAACTCACCAGTATATCCACACTCATTGCAGACGTCATTCGGAACGTTGACTGCAAAGTATGGGATATCATGATCCATAGCATAATTGACAAGGGTCTCAAGGGCTTCCAGGTTATGAACAGTCGATGCCGGTAGTTCAACATAGGTTATACATCCGGCCGAGCTATAACCAGTCAGCTGAGACTCAAGATCAATCTTCTCGAAAGGATCAACGTCCTCCCAGACTGGGATATGGACAGAGTTTGTGAAGTAATCGCGATCCGAGACACCCTCGATAATGCCATAGCGAGCTCTGAATTTCTTCATGGCTGTATAACACAGGTTCTCGGCAGGTGTATAGTAGACACCAAAGTTCAATTTGTACTGTTCCTTGTACTCGGCACAACGTTTCTTGAAGAGTGCTTCGATTCGTTTGGCTAGTTTCATACCCTCTTCGGTTGTATGATTCTTTCCAATCAGAATCTGAAGGGTCTCGGCAAGTCCGAGCTGACCAAGGGCAAGAGTACCATGTTTGAGGGCTGATCTGATTCCCTCTTCGGGAATATAACCGGCCATCGTATTATTCTCATACATGAACTTGGCTGAGTTGGGATTTTGTTTACAGATCCAATCGAATCTTTCGATGAGCGTGTCCTTGGCCTCTTCTATTTTACGACCGAGGAGTCTCATGAACTTCTCGATATCTTTGTCGGCTTCCATGGCGAGGGTTGGTAGGATGACAGTCACCGGACAAATATTTCCGCGACCATCCTTGAGCTGACCAAAGCCATTGATGTCCCAGCCATTGGCTGTTCTACACATGTGATTCCTCTGTTACCAGAGGCACTGACTATATCTTCTTTAAGTTTTCCTTAAAGCCTTCCGCTTCGATCCAGTACTCATCTCTGGACCTACTCCCTTACATTCATCAGGGATAGTCGATACACTTTTACTATATAGTACTTAGCACGGCCTCATCCTCCGTCCTGGAGGACCTAGCCGTTAGCAGAGATATGTCATATCTCCACACCCGCGAGTAACGGTTCAAAAGGTTTTTTCAATGAGCTGTAGTTTACACTTACCCATTGTGCTGAAGTATGTCTTAGGATCATTCCTGTCATACCCAGCATTTCCGGACCAGTCAACATTGGCATAGTTCGGATAGAGTCTCTTCGACGTTGATTCCAGGGCCATCTTGTATAACTCATAGTTCGGGGTCCCTGGCTTATCGTTGACTCCCTTCATGTACTGGAAAATACCACAGGGGAAAATCGGTGTTTTGTGAAGCTTACCGACTCCCTTGATTGAACCCTCCAAGAGGGCCCTGGTTACCATCTGTCCCTCCTTGGAGGTACAAGTTCCATAGTTGATTGATGTGAAGGGGAGTTGATTGCCGGAACGGCTCTGAAGGGTGTTCAGGTTATGATACATACCTTCGACGGCCTGCTTGAGCTCTTTCTCAGTCTGGTCCATAGCATACTGATAGAGAACTGGATTATCGTCCTTGTACCAGTCGTCCTCAATCGAAAGCTCGGTAATCTGGCCTTTCTCGAGGACATCAGAACAGGTATGATCGATGTACTCACGGCCATCGAGGTAGTGCTTATAGAAGGACTTTCTGACATACGGAACCATTGTCCAGTCAAGGTGTGTTGCACTTACACCACCGAACTGCTGTAGGCTCTGTAACTGGAAGAGAACTGCAATCAACTGGAATGCAGTGTTGATGCTGTTAGCCGGACGAACGTCCGTCTGTCGCGTATTGAATCCCTTCGAGAGAAGGTCATCAAAGGGTATGCTAAGACAATTGTGCATACCGACTGCATACGAGTCTAGGTCATGTATGTAGACCTCATTGTTTAGATGATTTTTCTTTGATTTCTTACTCATGCAGTAGTTAAGAGCAAGCTCTTTTGTGACATATCGACTTGCTTCACCGATTCGTCCACCA
>OCTX012267884.1_pt1 | contig 13035 bp, 9 predicted proteins | sample 1539691 | NCBI WGS metagenome assembly OCTX01 (sample SAMN02144231, study PRJEB22623) | gut metagenome | biome: sheep rumen | host: Ovis aries | place: New Zealand
CTGGACAAGACAGAGGGAGTCTACAGCGCGCCCGGGAAGAGAAAGGACGACTACTGGCTGAACAGCGACACGGAGCAGCTGAACGAGCTGGCGGGAGCCAGGATCGTCTACGAGCTTCCGGGCGGGGGAACGAAGGTGCTGGACGGACCGATGCTGGAAGAATGGCTGGAAGTAGATGACGACGGCTATTACTACAGGGATGACGACACCTGGGACGAGTGCATCGACGATTTCATCAAAGAACTGGCCGACGAAGTGGACACCGTCTACAAAGAGCACGCCTTTACGACGCACGACGGCGACGAGATCATGCTCCCCGGCAAGGGGTATTACGGCTACCGGATCGACAAGAAGAACGAGGCGGAAGAGCTGTGGGAAGAGCTCGACGAGAACGAGCAGCTGACCAGGGAGCCGGTCTACTGGAGAACGGAGGCGTCGGATCCCGACGACAACCACGGCTTCGGCGGCGATTACGTGGAAGTGGACCTGTCCCAGCAGCACCTGTGGATCTACGAGGACTACGAGGTGATCTATGAGACCGACGTCGTCTCGGGACTCAATGACAATGACCACAGGACCCCGGCCGGTGCCTATTTTGCCTACGACAAAAAGACAGACACGGTACTGCGCGGAGACAAACAGGACGACGGAGAATGGGGGTACGAGACACCGGTCAAGTACTGGATCCGCCTGACGGATACGGGGATCGGCCTGCACGATGCCGACTGGAGATATTCCTTCGGCGGAAATATCTGGAGATGGAACGGCTCCCACGGCTGCATCAACTGCCCAAAGTGGGCGATGCCTGAGATCTATGATATCGTCTATGAAAATATGCCCATCGCTGTCTATTACGGGGATACTCAGTGACGGGACATCGTGATATAATGAGTTGTACGTATTCATCGCGCCCGCATTGGACAATCTTGGCGGCAGCATACAAGAAGGGGTATTATTATGAAAAAATTAGAAGATTATATCCGTACTATTCCCGATTTTCCGGAGCCCGGCATCATGTTCCGCGATATCACCACAGTGTTCCAGGATGCGGACGGCCTCAAGCTCGCGATCGATTCCATGCAGGAGATGGTCGCAGACCTCGATTATGACGTGATCGTCGGCGCGGAGTCCCGCGGCTTTATCTACGGCGCCGCGCTCGCGTACAACCTGCACAAGCCGCTGATCCTGGTCCGCAAGAAGGGCAAGCTCCCCTGGAAGACCATCGGGGTGGACTACGACCTGGAATACGGCAAGGCGACGCTGGAGATGCATGTGGACGCGATCCAGCCCGGTCAGAAGGCACTGATCGTGGACGACCTGCTGGCAACGGGAGGAACGGCCAAGGCGATCGCGCAGCTGGTCGAGCAGCTCGGCGGCGAAGTCGTCGGAATGCTGTTCATGATCGAGCTGGCGGGACTGAAGGGGCGCGAGTTCCTGAAGGATTACCGCATTGATTCGGCGCTGATCTTTGAAGGAAAATAAAATACAGTAAGAAAAAGGGGCAGTCGCACAAAGGGTTCAAATCCCGCGCTTGTGCGGCATGCCCCTTTTAAATTGCATTGAATTCGCGGGGATTCACACTGAACTTCGCGAATGAGACGCCTGCCTTCCGGGCCCATCTTCCCTCTCAAACACAACAGATAAATTTGATCAATTAAACTGATTAAATAGAATCATTGCCGTATCATCCCTCGGAAGATAAAATCAAGTCACGGCTTTTGATAAAATTTAAGCATAACGACAAAAGCTGAATGGATCACAAAGAGAGGTTATAAACGCAATGGCAATGATGAACTACAAAAAGTACATGCGGCAGTATTTTCTCCCGCCGGAGGAATCTCTGGAGTGGGCGAAGAAAGATCATATCGACAAGGCGCCGATCTGGTGCAGCGTCGATCTTCGCGACGGCAACCAGGCCCTGATCGAGCCTATGAGCCTCGAGGAGAAGATCGAATTCTTCAAGCTCCTGGTGGAGATCGGATTTAAGGAGATCGAGGTGGGCTTCCCGGCCGCTTCGGAGACCGAGTATGTCTTTTTGCGGGCCCTCATTGAGAGAAATATGATCCCGGACGACGTGACGATCCAGGTACTGACGCAGGCCAGGGAGCACATCATCAGGAAGACTTTCGAAGCGGTCAAAGGCGCCCCCAAGGCGGTCGTCCATCTGTACAACTCTACGTCCGTCGCCCAGCGCGAGCAGGTCTTTAAGATGGATAAGGAGGAGATCAAAAAACTGGCAGTTGACGGAGCAAAGCTCCTTAAGGAGCTGGCGGACGAGACGGACGGAAATTTCATGTTCGAGTACAGTCCCGAGAGCTTCCACGGAACAGAGGTGGAGTATGCCCTTGACGTCTGCAACGCGGTCCTTGATGTCTGGCAGCCGACCCCGGACCGGAAGGCCATCATCAACATTCCCGCGACGGTCGAGACGGCGATGCCCCACATATTCGCGTCCCAGATCGAATACCTGAGCAGGCACATGAAGTACAGGGACGGCGTCGTTCTGAGCCTCCATCCCCACAATGACAGGGGCTGCGGCGTCGCGGATACGGAACTGGGGGTCCTGGCAGGCGCGGACCGCGTAGAAGGGACGCTCTTCGGCAACGGCGAGAGGACCGGAAATGTGGACCTTGTCGCCGTGGCTATGAACCTCTTCTCCTACGGGATCGATCCGGAGCTGGATTTCAGGAATATGCCGCGCATCCGCGAGACCTATGAGCGGCTGACCGGCATGGAAGTACATCCCAGGCAGCCGTACGCGGGCGACCTTGTCTTCAGCGCCTTCTCCGGCTCCCATCAGGACGCGATCTCCAAGGGGATGGCATTCAAGGAGAAGAACGATCCGGACAAGTGGACCGTGCCGTATCTTCCGATCGACCCGCAGGACGTATCGAGGACCTACGATTCCGATGTCATCCGCATCAACAGCCAGTCCGGCAAGGGAGGCGTCGCGTATGTCCTCAAGCAGAACTATGCGGTCGTGCTGCCTGAGAAGATGAGGGAGGAAGTGGGCTACGCGGTCAAGCAGGTCTCGGACGAGACGCACAGCGAGCTCTCCCCGCAGGCCGTCTACGAGATCTTTGCGGACAGGTACATCGAATATACACCGCACTTTACGATCCCGGAATGCCATTTCCGGCAGGCGGACGGCATCATGGCGGAAGCTGTCATTACGTCGGGCGACCGCAGGACGGTCGTGGACGCGAACGGGAACGGGCGCCTGGACGCTGTCAGCAACACGATCAAGGCTTACTACGGGATCAGCTACGAGCTCTCCAGTTACAGCGAGCATGCTCTTTCCAGAGGATCTTCCTCCAAAGCCATGGCCTACGTGGGGATCCTGTGCGACGGCAGGACATACTGGGGCGCGGGCATCCACGAGGACATCATCCACGCCTCCATCAACGCGCTGGTCGTCGCCGTCAACAAGCTCCCGCAGCTGAGCAGCAGCGATCTGGAGAAGGACGACAGGCTGATCGCGATGCTCAATTACATCCAGGCCAATTACCAGAAGGTCACGCTGGAGGACATGGCGAGAGAGTTCCACCTCTCCACGCCTTATATCTCCAAGTTCATCCGCGAGAAGTCGGGGAAGACCTTCGGCGAGCAGGTCACGCAGGTCCGCATGAAACGTGCCAAAACACTGCTGCGCAACGGGAATATGACCATCGAGAACATTTCCTATTCCATCGGGTATCCGAACGCGGAGCACTTCTCGAGGGTCTTTAAGAAGGCCTTTGACGTATCGCCGGCGCAGTACAGGAAGATCGCGACGAAGTGAACGGGGGTACATTGCATGCTTTTTGACTTCTGTGATACTATGGTGATACGGTCATGGAAGGAGGAGGCGTATGATCTCTGTTACGGTCGTAATATTGTCTATCGCTATTTTTGCCGCGCTCGTGATCAATATGGCGTTAAAGCCGTCATATTCCGCAAAGCTGACAGCGGTCCTTATTCTGCTCTCGGCGTGCGGCGGCAGTGTGATCTACGGGCTCGGCTATACCTATGTCACGAAGGATATCGCGCTCTCCCTGATCAGGACGCCTTTCTCGGTCATAGGAATGTATCTGGGCAAGAATGACCTCTCGGCGATCAGCGGAGCGCCGGTCGTGTCGACGTCCGCAGGGATCATCTGCTTCTGGGCGCTGCACCTGTTCGCTTTCTATTCCATAGCGAGCACCGCCATCATCACGGTCGGCGCGGAGGGGCTTCGAAGGCTGCGCCTCTTTCTGGCTATGAACGGCGACCTGACGATCATATACGGGATCAATGAGGAGAGCCTGGACGCAGGCAGGGAGTGTCTTGCCGAGGGCAGGAAGGCGATCGTGTTCATCACGAACAACGAGCTGCCCGCGCAGACGAAAGAGATCAACGAACTCGGAATGGCAGTACTGACGGGTACCGGCGCGGCCAGATCCAGCCGCGAGGCGCTCGCAAGGCTCAGGGTCCGCAGCAGGAATAAGATCGAGGTGTTCGCGCTGGATGCGGACAGCAATGAGAATATGTCTTATGCGGCCGGACTTATGAAGGGCCTTCAGCAGATGGAGATCGATCCCCGCATTACGAGCATCACGCTTCCGGGAACGGAGGACATTCTGACAGAGATGCTGCAGGTCTCCGAGGAGAGGTACGGATTCGGGTTCGTCAACGTATTTGACAGCACGGAGCTCGCGGCAAGGGCGATGATCAGCCTGTGCCCTCCGTGGGAGTTCCTGTCTTTTGACAACGGCAGGGCGACGGAGGATTTCGACTGTATCGTAGTGGGATTCGGCAAATGCGGGCAGGCCGCCCTCAGATATCTGGTCATGAACGGCCAGTTCGCGGGAAGCGCTTTCCACGCGGCAGTCTTTTCGAATGATGCAGACAGGCAGTCAGGGTACCTGTTCGCGGACTGCCCGGAACTTCAGAGTGAATATGACATTGAGTTCTTCGGAGATGACGCGAGAAGCAGGGGGTTTTACACATACCTGCGGAACAGGCTGGGCTCCGTCAAGTATATTGCCGTGTGCACGGGAAACGATGAGATGAACGCGGAGGTCTGCGACACGCTGATGCTCTATTTAAAGAGAGTCAGGGCGGAGCATATCTGCGTGGTCCAGTGCACCAAAGACGGCGTGCGCTATCAGGAAGCCGTCGGGGCGCCCCTTATGGCCCGGAAAGTGAGGTCGATGGAAATGCTCTCCGCCGGCCGGATGGACAGGGACGCGATCCTGATCAACAGCGCTTACGACAGTTCCGACAGGACGGACTGGGAAAAGTGGGTCGCCTGTGATTCTTTCGGCAAGATGTCGTCTCGCGCATCTGCCGCGTTCATTCCGGCGCTGGTCAAGGCTTCCGGTCACACGGAGGAAGAGATCACAGAGGGGCAGTGGGAGCCGGACGGGAAGCTCCTGGACGTCCTCGGGGAGACGGAGCACATGCGCTGGTGCGCTTTCCATTTCGCGAACGGGTACCGCAGGATGAGCGAAGAGGAACTCTCGCGAAATATTGAGAATTATGTCCGATGCCGCGAGAAGGGACTTCCCCTTCCGAGGATCACCAAGAACGCGGAACAGAGGACACACGCCTGCCTGATCCCGTACGATCAGCTTGACGCGCTCTCCGTAAGAGAGAACGCGGTGACAGGCAAAAATACGGATTACCGGCAGCTGGACATCAATAACGTGTTGATGATCCCGCGCATCCTAAAAGAACGAAAAAAGCTCGAATAACGGAAAGGAGTTCAATACCTGATGGGCGCATACCTTAGCAGAGTGGCTGAATACGCGATCCCCTGCCTGATCTTCTGGGGGGTACTGGCGGTCTCCGTCGCCTATGACAGGAGCAGGTTCAGGAACGTCATCTGCCTGCTGTTCGCGGTGCTGACTACGGCGCCTCTGTTCTGTGTGATCACAGGCAGCCATGAGCGCGGAACGGCCAGGGCGCTGACCATCCTGGCACTGATGATCCTCTTGTGGGTGCCGGTCGTCCTGATCGCCAACGGCGTGATCATGTACCGCAGAGAAGGCCACAGCCTTGCGAATCTGCTCTCGCTCCTGTTGGGGATCGTTGTTGCCGTGGGAGAGATCTGCACGTTCCTGTTCTTTATCTTTCCTTACTTCTGGGCGGCGGATACGGCGGAGTTCGTGAGCGCGGGGATGAGAGCAGTCCTCTTTATAAGTCTGACAGTGACCTATGGGTCGGTCATCTTCGCTGCTTTTATGGTCTATACAGCCCTGATCACTTTCCTCCCGCACAGACGCGATTTTGACTATGTCATCATTCACGGCGCGGGGCTCTTAAAGGGGAGAAAGGTCTCGAAACTGCTGGCGGACCGCATCGACAGGGCCATCGAGGTCTATCACAGGGATCCGACTCCGCCGATGATCATTCCTTCGGGAGGGAGAGGCAGCGACGAGGACCTCTCCGAGGCGGAGGCGATGGAGCAGTACCTTCTGGAGCACGGCATCCCGCAGGCGCATATCATCAGGGAGGACCGCTCGCGGACGACAAGGGAGAACCTCCTCTTTTCCAAGGAGATCATCGACGGACGGGATGGGCCGGGGCTCACCGCGCTTGTGACGAGCAATTATCACGTCTACAGAGCGCTGAGCCTCTGCAGGGAGATCGGGCTTGACTGCACCGGGATCGGCGCCCATGTCGCGCCTTACTACTGGCCGAGCGCCGTGATCCGGGAATTTGCCGCCATCATGAGCAGAAAACTGAACCTGCTGCTCTTCGCGGCGGGCTGGGCGGCCACAGTGCTCCCCGCCATGAAGATCATCATGCCTATGGTCGGACAGTGAGCGGTACCGGCGGAGGCTTTTCTTATCATGACGCGCGTCCTGACCCGCTGAAGGGGCTGTGCGCGCGGCAATTACGGAGTGACTTATGACGAATGACAGGAACAGAGAAATGCCTGAAAACAGAAGAGCGAAGAGGAACGGGCCGCTGCTGAAGATCCTCCGCTTTGTATTTTCCCTGGCGCTCCTTCTCCTGATGCTGTTCGCCGGCGTTATGGAATTCCTGACGCTGACGGAATACAGGCCTGCGGAGAGGGAAAGGGCTTCCGTCGAGCCGGGTGGAAGGGCACTGATCGGAGCCGGAGACTCTTTTACCGTCGTGACCTGGAACTGCGGTTACGGGGCGCTGGGCGACAACGCGGACTTCTTTATGGACGGCGGCAAGAGCGTCAATACGGCGGACGAGGAGCGGGTGCGCCTCAATATCGGCAAAATAGCGGATGCGCTTGCAGAGATGAGACCGAACGTGATCTTTCTGCAGGAGGTCGATCGCGACAGCGACAGATCCCACGGGATCGAGGAAGTGATCGAACTGAGCAACACGCTGCAGCAGGACTATGACATGAGCTATACGTCGGCCTCCGCCTACAATTTCAACGTGAGGTTCGTTCCTTTTCCGATCCCTCCGATCGGAAAGGTCAAGAGCGGTCTTGTGACGCTCTCCGATGCCCTTGCTCGTGACGCGGAGAGGATCCAGCTCCCCGTCCCCTTCAAATGGCCGGTCCGGCTGGCCAATTTCAAGAGATGCCTTCTGGTGGAGCGGCTGCCTCTGCAGAATGTCGACAGGGAACTGGTCCTCATCAATCTTCACCTCGAGGCGTTTGACGACGGCAGGGGAAAAGAGGAGCAGACGAGGATGCTGCGGGAGATCCTGGAAGAGGAGGCCGAGAGCGGCAATTATGTCATCGCCGGAGGCGATTTCAACCAGACCTTCAGCAATACGGATATCAGCGCTTATCCCCTGCAGGAAGGTGTCTGGGCGCCCGGCCATATCGACACGTCGGAGTTTTCCGATGGATGGCAGTGCCTTATGGACCCCGATGTCCCCACGTGCAGATCTCTGGACAGGCCGTATGCAGGCGCGGACAAGGATGCTTTCCAGTACTATGTGATCGACGGATTTATCGTCTCTTCCAACATAGAAGTGCAGTCGGTTGAGACGCGGGATCTGGGATTTGTGAATACGGATCACAATCCGGTGCTCATGGAGTGCGTCCTGAAGTAAGGATCTGGCGCCAAAAACCCATTGTGAACAGGCACGCAATCCTTCATAATAGATATGGACTCATTATGGAAACGGACTCATCAGCGGTCATGAAGATCCCGCCGTATATGGGGCGCGGACAGGTGATAGAACAAGGAGGGTAAATTCTATGGCAATCTTAGTAACAGGCGGAACAGGTTTTATCGGCAGCCATACAGTAGTGGAGCTTCTGCAGTCAGGCTATGACGTCGTGATCGCGGACAATCTTTATAATTCCAAGGCCATGGTCGTCGACAGGATCGAGGCGATCACCGGCATGAGGCCCAGATTCTATGAGCTGGACGTCTGTGACAAAGCGGCGCTTGACGCGCTCTTTGACAAGGAAAAGATCGACGCCGTCATTCACTTTGCGGGATACAAGGCGGTAGGGGAATCCACACAGAAGCCGATCGAGTATTACGAGAACAACCTGGGCTCCACACTCACGCTGTGCAAGTCAATGCGCGAGCACGGATGCTTCAAGATCGTCTTTTCATCCTCAGCGACCGTTTACGGCGATCCCGCGTTCGTTCCGATCACTGAGGAGTGCCCGAAGGGGATCACGACCAATCCTTACGGCGAGACCAAGTCCATGCAGGAGAGGATCCTGACGGATATCTGGAAAGCGGACAATCGCTGGAAAGTGATGCTGCTTCGCTATTTTAACCCGATCGGCGCGCATGAGAGCGGCATGATCGGCGAGGATCCCAAGGGCATCCCGAACAACCTCCTTCCCTATGTGGCGCAGGTGGCGACGGGCAAGCTGGAGAAGGTCCACGTGTTCGGCAACGACTATGACACGCCGGACGGGACAGGGATCCGCGATTATATCCACGTTGTGGACCTGGCCAAGGGCCATGTGAAGGCCATCGAGGGCATGGAGAAGCTTGACGGCGTCAATGTCTTCAACCTCGGAACGGGACACGGCTACAGCGTGCTCGATATCATCAAGGCGTTCTCGAAGGCCTGCGGCAGGGATCTTCCTTATGTGATCGACCCCAGGAGGCCCGGCGACATCGCCGTGTGCTACAGTGATCCCAAGAAGGCGCAGGAAGTGCTCGGCTGGACAGCGGAGAAGACTTTGGAAGACATGTGCAGGGACGGCTGGAAGTGGCAGAGCAGCAACCCGGAGGGCTATGTAGAATAAAATGAAGAAAAGAACAGCTGCCGTTCTCGTTGCAGTACTGGTGGTCGTGCTGGCCGCCGCCGGGATCATGTATCTGAATCCGACTCCGGCCAGGCTGATAGGGAGAATGGCCCGCAATCTGGAAAAGATCAGCTCTGTGGAAGCGGAGGTATCCGCGGAGTACGAGGGATCCGTCACTGTCAGAGTGCTGGGCATGCCGGTCGAGACCTCGCTCATGATCAATACGGATCTCGACGTGGAAGCTGTCACACAGCCGGCTGCCGCCCACATCGAAGGCAGGGTCGGAGGCACTGTCTACAAGTTTTCCGCGGACACACCGCTGGAATGCTATGTGCGGGAGGAAGACGGGGGCAGCGCCGCCTACATGAGCACGGACAGCGCGCACTGGATCAGGCATATGAGAAAGGATTCCGGCAGTGAGAGCTCTTTGACCGGACCCGACAGCAAACTGGTCCTGGGGCTGATCCAGAAGATCCTGTCCGGTGAGATCAAAGCGGAGCTCGCCAAGGAAACGGTGACGATCTGCGGGCAGGAAGCTTACCGGATCAGTATCGGCATCAGCGGAGATATACTGCAGCAGATCGTGGAGATCATCTACTCGAGCGGGAACGCGGTGAACATACCGGAAGGCCTGGACGTGAGGGACGCCGGCACAAAGTGCGAGCTCTATATTTATAAAAAGAAGAATCTTCCCGCGCGGCTCACGATCGACTGCGCCCCTCTTGGGAACGCGGTCATGCAGTCGCTCCTGGGGAAGCAGGATCTTGCCGGAGCTGCTGACAGGTTCACGGTGACGGCTACGTTCACCGGGTATAATACGATCGACAGTATTGAGGTACCGGAAGAAGTGGTCAGCAGCGCGGTCGAGAGCTCGGAGAGCCTGCTCGGCATTCTGATCCCGGGTCTCTGATCCCGGCACCGGGCAAAAAAGAGACAGCCGTCCGGCTGAAACGAACATCAATTGGTATGAAGGCACTTTATTATGCTATAATCTCTGTTAAGACATAAGAGGGAGCATAATAAAATGCCTTTTTTATATGCAAAGACGGAGTACCGCGGCGAGGACTGCATAGAGATCACCGGATTTACGTCTGAGACGAGGAGCCTTACGATCCCTGACACGATCGAGGAAATGCCTGTGAGAAGTATCGGCAGGCACGCTTTTGCTGCCAGGAATGACCTGCAGGAGATATCGCTGCCGCCGACCATGAAGAGGCTTTGCCGGTTCGCGTTCCACAACTGCCGGAACCTCAGGAAGATCCGCCTGTATGACAGCGTCGAGGACTATTATGACGGAGCGGTGCGCCAATGCGGGGCTCTCTCGGAGATCGAGCTGGTCACTGACGGCAGCTCCTTCGCGCTGATGAAAGAGATGCTCGAAGGCTGCGATCACGCGGTCAGCTTTTACCTGCGCATGCCGTCGGAGGACATCCGTCTCTCTTTCCCCGAATTCGCCCTGATCGCGTCGGAGAATACGATGGCCAGGACGATCCAGTTCGCTTACGAGGGCGGCGGATACGCGTACAGGCAGTGCGTCAGGAAAAAGGAGATCCGCTTCCGGGAGTATGACCGCCTCTTCCCCTTCATGGAGCACGACGACCCGTCCTTTGCGGCGGTGATCGCCGCGGACAGGCTTTTGTACCCGCACGATCTGGACGCGGCAGCGGAGGAGAGATACACCGCTTTTCTCAGAGCGCACGCCGCTGAGGCGCTGGACCGATTCATCAGGGACAGCAAGATCGATCAGGTGCGGCTGATCACGCAGAGAGGCCTTGCGGACGAGGAGGCGGTCTCCCGGGCGCTTGAAGCGGCTTCACTGCGGAAGGAGACCGCGATCTGCGCGGTGCTTATGGAGAGCGGAAGGCAGCTCAGGGAGACGAAGGGCGGCCCGCGGAGTTCCGCGCTGGAGCTGGATGACTGGTAAGGGCGTATTCAGGCAGTGCGCGTTGGAGGACAGAGAATGTCGCAGACCAGGGAAAAACTGGAGGAGATGGGATTTCGGATACTGGACGCGGTGAGGACGGAACTCCTTGTGTCCATGCGCTTCATGGCGCCCGCGCTGAACAGTCTCGGCTTCAAGATGGACCTGGCGACCGCCACAGCCGGCACGGATGCGGTCTTTATCCGTTTCAACCCGGGATTTCTGCTCCAGGTTTACGTGGAGCGGCCCAGGCGCCTTAACCGGATGTACCTGCATATGCTCCTGCACTGCCTTTTCCGCCACATGTTCTCCGCGAAGGAGAGGAAAGATCCGGACCTGTGGGACCTCTGCTGTGACATCGCCGCGGAATCGGTGGTGGACTCGATGTCCTATGATGTGATCGCAAGAACGCACAACCCCTTCCGGGAGGCGTGGTACGAGCGCCTGCGGGACGAAGTCAAAATACTGACAGCCGAAAAGATCTACGACTGGTTCCTTAAACGGGACCGCGACTACAGCGCTGAAGTGGACCTCATGAGGGAGTTCAAGGTGGACGACCACAGCTTCTGGCAGCGCCTGGAAGACGAGGAAAGCCCGCAGAAGAAACCGCCGGGGACACCGCCCGGATCGCCGCCGAACAGGGACGGGGACGGCAGCCGGGAGACGGAGCAGACGTCCAGGGACCTGAAGCCGGTAAGCCCCAAAGAGGACGAGTGGAAGAAGAACGCGGAGAGGATCGAGGCGGATATCGACATCATGGGGAAAGAGAAGTCCGAAGAGACCGGCTCCCTGTCGAGGATCCTGCGGTTCGAGATGCGGAAGCGGACGGATTACAGGGAGTTCCTGCAGCGCTTCTCTATTTTGCGCGAGGAGGCGGGCGTGGACCTGGACTCCTTCGATTACGGGTTCTATTACTACGGGATGGAACTTTACGGAAACATGCCGCTGATCGAGGAGAACGAGTTCCGGGAGGTCCGCAAAGTGGACTCTCTCGTCATCGCGATCGACACGTCGGCGTCCTGCCAGAAAGTGCTGGTCCGGCAGTTCCTGAATGAGACCGCGGACCTCCTGTCAGGGATCGGGAGTTTCTTCAAAAAGACGGAGATCCACCTGATCGAGTGCGACGACAAGGTCCAGGATGACATCCTGATCACGGATCCCGCGCAGCTTGCGCGGTATGCGGAGGAGTTTGAAGTAAAGGGCGGTTTCGGTACGGACTTCAGGCCCGTATTTAACTATATCGAGGACCTGCGGGCAGCGGGCGAGCTGGAGAACCTGAGAGGCCTTATGTATTTTACCGACGGATTCGGGGAGTACCCGAAAAAGCCGACGGACTATGACACGGCTTTCGTCTTCTGGAAGGACGAGGAGCTTGACGACACCGGCGTACCGGACTGGGCGATCAAATTGTTCCTTGAGCCTGATGAGGTTGGCGCCCGCGTGACTATTGTATCGGAAGAGACAGAAACGGAGGATTCCATTGAACATCCGGGTAAACATCAAAGAGGCCAAACAGGAAGTCATCAATACGGTGCGCGCGTACCTCAAAAAGGACGATACGGGCGCCTACGAGATCCCGCCGGAGAGACAGAGGCCGATCCTTCTCATGGGCCCTCCCGGGATCGGTAAGACCGCGATCATGGAGCAGGTCGCGCGGGAGTGCGGGATCAGCCTGGTCTCCTATACGATCACGCACCACACGCGGCAGAGCGCGATCGGACTGCCCTACATCTCGCAGAAGGAGTACGGCGGGGAGGAACATGCGGTCACGGAGTACACGATGAGCGAGATCGTGGCGGCCGTTTACGACCAGATCGAGGCGTCCGGCATCTCGGAGGGGATCCTCTTTTTGGACGAGATCAACTGCGTCTCGGAGACGCTGGCGCCGACCATGCTGCAGTTCCTGCAGTACAAGATGTTCGGCAACCACAAGGTCCCG
>OCTX012168603.1_pt1 | contig 13032 bp, 19 predicted proteins | sample 1539691 | NCBI WGS metagenome assembly OCTX01 (sample SAMN02144231, study PRJEB22623) | gut metagenome | biome: sheep rumen | host: Ovis aries | place: New Zealand
AACAGCCGTCTGCGCCAAAAAAAGGACTTTTGCAGTTCCCCTGACGGGTCTTGACAAAAGTCCTTAAAATTGCGCTGGGCTAGAAGGATTTTAACCTTAAAGCACGATTTTACGCCGTTTTTCAGCATTGATTCATTTTTGACTGACACTTTGACTGACACTTGATACTTTTACATGAAATTCACCGCGTTCATCTGCTCACACATGCGGTCTATATCGCCCTGGGTATATTTCATCGTCATGGTAAAAGCCTCATGTCCCATGATACGACCCAGCTCTTTATAACTCCCTCCGGCTTCAACGAACCTTGTAGCAAACGTATCCCGCAGGGCATGACAGGTAAATTTCTCAATGCCAGCGAGCTTGCAATACTTTGCGATGTCAGCGTTAACAATGGATGAATGGAGAAGTCCGCCCCTGGCGGCCCTGAAAACAGGCTCCCTCATAGGAATGACAGTTCCGGAACGAAGTGCCGCATTGATGTCCAGCTGGTCACGGAGGGCCATTCTTGAAGGTTCCTTCAGCGGGACGAACCTCCGACCGGCTTTTGTCTTTGGTTCACTGCCGATCATGTAGCCTCCGGTTTCGGTCCTGGTAACAGTCCGATTAACCATGATGCCCTTGTCTCCAATGTCTGAAGCATATAAAGCGCACGCCTCACCGCACCGCAGGCCCGTATTGAGAAGGACCACGTACAAATTGTAGTACCTTGAACCCTTGGCCGCCTTAAAGAAGCTGGCAGTCTCCTCTCTGGTTAATGCTCTGTGATATGTACGTGTAGCAGGCTCCTCTGTCCGCTCAACGCTCATGATCTTATCTGCCGGATTCCGGATGACTATCTCGTCAGCAATTGCGCTTTTATAGATGCTCCTCACCGCAATAATACAATCGTTGGTCGTTCTTGAAGAAACCTTACTGCTTAACGCCGCCTGCAGCTTTCGGACGTGTACGCGCTTAATCATGTCAAGGGGAATACTCCCGAACCGGACAGAATCTATCAGGGTATCAGATATAAGCCTGACCATGATAGTATTGCTCCTGATCGTAGTCTCTTTCCTTTTGGCAGTGCGTTTCTGTTCAATCCACTCCTCCGCATATTTTTCGAAAGTTGGAACCCTGAGAGCTTCAGCAGCCTTTTCAGCTTCAAGGGCCTCTCTCTCCATCCGCCTTTTTTCTCTTACAGGTACATAAGTCCCGGCCATGACCTGAGCCTTCATCAGCTGGGCGTTTTCTTCCGCCTCCGCTGTCGAATCTCCATAAGCCGAATACCGCTTGCCCTGATAGCGGAACTGAATACAGATTCGACCATCATCACGCTCTTTTCTCTTTTTTATCTCTTTTTTCTTCCGCGCCATTATACTCCTTTCTTCCGGCGCGTCCATGTGCAATCACATGATAGCACACAGGCACACCAGACCGCAACGCGGGCGCTTCTATACAAGGTTAGACAGTCATGTTATAATCTGTCTTGAAATGCTGATCCGCGCCATTTATCAGCAAATCGTACTGCCTCGGAGGATTGACAGCTGCAGACTGTCTCTCCCTGAGGCTTTTTTTGTTGCTCATGTCCGCACTTGTTCCGGATGTCGAGGCTCCAGAATCTCAATTGCTACTCTCTCTGTTAAACTGGTCCGCGTTCTCTTCCAGTTTTGGAAACTGCCCTTCAGTCCGTACACATAACGATATTCATCATAATATGGCTTCAGCTTCGCCTTATTGCGATAATGACTTAGAGCAACTAACGCCCTTTGTCTATCCGCCTTCACTTCTTTGCAGGGTATTCCGAACCGCTTGCCAATCTCACTTACAGATAACCCGACCTGATACTGCTGGCGGATGACAAACGCCTGGCGTTCAGGAAGGCTGTCAACCATTGGCCATATCACTCCGGCCAGCTCCTCCCGGTTAATCCGGTTCATGGTTTCTTCGTAGCGGTCCCGTCCGTCTGCTATGGTATCCGCCAGCGTAATCCCTTCAGTATCACCCTTGACGTCTTGCTCCATGCCGACAGGCTTCATTAACGCACATGCAGCCTTAATCTCTTTTAGCGTGTCCAGGTCGATTTCCATCATGCGGCAGACTTCCGGATCTGACGGCTTCACGCTTCCGGCGCTGTCGCTCATAATTTGAGCATACCGCCGAATCTGCGCTTGCCGTGCTTCTGGTATCCGGACGGGACCTTTGGCGAGATAGCAGTATCTTGTCATCGCTTGCCGAATCCAGAAAACTGCATACCCCATAAATGAAACGCCCTGTTCTGAATCCCATCTGCTAACGGCCTGCATCAATCCGAAATAGGCTTCCTGCCGTAAATCTTCCTGCAGATACCTCCGCTGGTTTTCAGTATCAGCATGTTTAAAGGCCGTTTCCTTCGCCAGCTTCCAGATTATCCCACTGTTTTGCAAATATAACTGTTCAATAGCCGAATCATCCCCGGCCCTGATTTGCTCGATTAGCTGTTCATTGGTCATATTATCGCCGTACAGTTCCCATGATTGAAGGTGCTTCAAGTCGTTTGTTACACTGAAAATATATCATCTAATAGACATATATGAAATAACACACAATGCCGTCCCGGCACCACCATAGCTTTTCTCAGGCGCTTTCATGCTCTCAGTGAACAATCTAACCACAAATATCTAACTTGCCTTAAAATGCCAAATTTGCGCTTATGCCAGCCGGTTCCCTGCATGGATTTTCCGCCTGTCAAGTCCGATTAGCACCATGTCGCGCTCGATGCCTCGACCTCTCTCTTCTGCGCAGCGCTTCTGCGTGTTTCATCCTTTTCCGCTCCCCAGGCTTCACGAACGCTTCACGCTTGCGAAGCTCTGCAGAAAGTCCGCTTTTAGCACGCGCACGCCTGTAGCGGCGGATTAAGGTTTCAATGCCTTCGTTCTGTCTTGCGATCACTTTGACCATAAAACCCCCTTCTGATTGTATGAATCTATCAACCTGCCGGCACTTTTCTGCGGCGCCTCCTTACCTCCGTGACAATATAGCCAGTGTCCTGTATAGACTGAACAACGTCATCGGCAAACAGGTCAGAATAGACAGAAATGCCATTCACAAATGTTTCTGTAATGACTCCAGTCTTTTCCGCCTCTTCAAAAACGCATGATTGGAACAGTTCCCAATACTTCCGGCCAGTGTTGCCATTGATAGATTTCTCACGAATCAAAAGCGCATGGCTGTCTCCGGCGGAACATCGCTTTTCAAATTCATTCCGTATATGCTCCAGACGGACAGCTATTTCTTCCTCGCGCCTTGCGTTTGCCACCGCAGTGCGTTCGTCCTTGGCTTGCCGTTCCGTTTCCCTTTTCTGACGATGCCTCAACCTGTCCTTTTCCCGATGTCCAGATTTCTGTACCCATGCCGCCCGGACGGCTCTTTCTCCGGCTCTCCTGCATGCGGTACTGCAATACTTCTGGCGGGGCGCTTCTGCGGTAAACTCTGCGCCGCATATAGGGCATTTTTTAACTATGTTCATGTAGCTGGCTATCCTTTTAGAACTTACGAAGTGATGATTTCCGTGCAGTAAAGCGGCTGTGGTTGCCATCGGGTATATGTAGGGGGTACTCCCCCCGCTATGCCGGGCAGTACAATCACAAATAAATTATTTTTTTATTTTTTTCTGCAGTTGTCTGCCATCCCCTGCCCCCGTGTCCCCTGCCTGCCGTCCGTCTGTCCGTTCGTCTGACCAGTACCAGACCGGGGAGGGGAGGGGGTCCCGCTGATATTCCCTGTTTGATTTGTGGGAAGTCTGCGCGGTATCCTGCGCCGTTCCCTGTCCGCTTTGTCCGTAGAGATTGCGGCCCGCCCCCTGTGGTATCTCCCGTACGGGGGCAGGACCGGGGTCTGTTTGCTCTGGATCCGTAGCAGGGGGAGCGCTCAAGGTATTGCACTTAATACTTTGCACGCCTACACCCTGCGCCGGTTTCTTCCTGCCGGTTATGCCTGCGGGCCTGCATCGGTCCCTGTGGTCTTGTCTGGCATGATGCCAGGGCGAGGAATAGAAACGTTACGCGGGTAATTTTCTACACTCCGTTATTGCGGATCACTTCGGTTATTGATATAATGTCTTTGAAAAGTTATGTAGTTCATGATAAACACAATGGATTCACGCCCACGTCAGCAAGTTGATTTCGTGTTGTAGCGCCTGCTTCTTCAGTTCTGGTTGAGGCGGGCGCTGTTGCTATATCAACGCTTCAATACTGTTTATAGCTCATCTTCTTCTGCAGGCGAGGATTACTCCTACCCTCGCAGACAGTTATCCTTTCATGAATCAGCGTCTGCCTTTGCATAATGCAGGGCAGGCGCTTTTTCATTCGACCATCTTTGCCGTGACAATCAGTAGTCAATCGTAATCATTGGCACGTTACTGTTACACCTTGAGAGCGCTTCGTTTACACGGCGGGCCTCATACTGCCAGGCGATTTCCATGTATGCCGCCTGCCTCTCTTTCTCCATTCTCTCCGCTATCTCTTCCGCTGTCGGGATCTGTAAAGCATCTACAGGGGAAAAGCCCGGCAGGCTGTCAACTTTCCGCGTTGTCCTCTTCCTTTCTTTTTCAGTTTTGCCGTGAAGGTCTTTCGCTACTGACGCCCATGCATTGCGCTCCCGCTCCTGGTTAAGAGCTGCATAATATCTTTCCTGTTCTGTCATCTTATTTAGTTACCCTCCGTTTCCGAAGCGGGAAGGATCTCATTATTGAACAATGCACTGTTATCAATCACGGCACTGGCCCAATTAACAAGTGTCCAATCCTTTACACACTTCTCTTTTAAAGCGGGAATAAAACCTCCGCGACCTCCCGCGCCTACATCTGCATGTCTGTATACTTCGCCCTGCGGAACTCGCAACAGGTGGTCTGTTGTCCCCAGAACCTCCCGCAACTTGCCCGCCTCTGTCTGGATCCGCAGAGCATACTCCACAATCTCCAGCCGGCACTCTCTGTTCGCCGTCTCCGCAATGCCTTCAAGCTGTCCCGCCATCTTATCATATTCACCGGCAGAGATAAGCGGACCGTGCATGATCTTGTCAAGCTGCTTCTCATACATTTCAATTAACAGGTTTGCTTCTCCCTGGTCACGACTTGCCTTAATCAGAGCCTTGCTGTCCCTCTCTTCCATAGCGGATGTCATGCGGGCCGTAGCATCTTCGCGGGCGTTTTCTGCCTCTTCCAGTTTCTGCCCTATCTGGTCGCGGATGTCCTACCCTGCCTTTTCCTGCAGGATCTTGCTCATTCGTGCAGATATTTCACTGAGTTCCTGTAAATACTTCTTATTATCCATGTAGCTATTTTTACCTTTCTCCATGTTGCAGGATGAATAGATTTCTTTTGAGTGACGTTAATTCCAATTGTTTTTACTGTGCTGGACACTCCTCTTGGATTAATCCAGATCTAAAGGTCCATCGAACCATTTGACGGCATTCCGGTCTGTAACCTGACCGCTCTTCGGATTCACTTCACAAAGAAGATTCCTGACGCTAATCCGTGAGACAGCATCATAAACAGCATCTTTCACGCTCACATCCCTGAACCGCAGAACCTTGCGATTTTCGCCCATGTTGGTTCTCCTGGGTTCGCCGTTGAGATCGGCATACCTATACAGGCCGCCCTGAAGCGCTTCAAGTACCTTGTCAGCTCTCTCAATAAGCTCTTTGTTTTTCGCGCGGATTTTCACGCATTCATCAAGGTACTGACGGACCTCTTTTTTATGTGAGATACACTCCTCTTCAAACGCTGCATAGATCTCTGCAGACAGAGCTTCATATTCTTCTTTTGTTATCTGCGGCGTACTTTCGACCTCGCTCAATACCGCCGCCGCGTCAGCTCTGCGCGTTTCTGCTGTCTGGGCGCTCTGACTCAGTTCAGAATACTTTTCAGCATCGCCGGACTTCAATGCGGCAGTTGCCTGTTCTGCGAAGCGGTCATGCTCTGCAGAATACTTGTCGACCATAGCCTGCAAATCTGCAGCCTTTTTGTTTGCCGCCTTCAATGCTCCATAAACTTTGTTTTCGATTTTGGTTATATTGCTACCCATACTTAGAAACCTCCTAGAATATTGTTATTGTCGTCTGGATCCGTCACTCCGGGCTTGCTCTGCAGCATTCTTCCATGCAAACGCAGCCACACTCAGGAGCCTTGACATCAGATAATTTCTGAAGCCTCACCGCCTGCTTGCTGTCCTTTCTATACTTAGGGTTTGTCCAGATAATGCGCTTAGACTGCGTCTGCCCGTCCTGATTCACGAAGGTCATGCAGACAGTCACCTGCCTTTCATCCGGCTGAGACAGCCAATAGTCCTCCAGTATTTCCTGAATCCGTATGCACTGGCATGACTTTCGCCAGTCTGATTTCTTCATGCGATCAGCTCTCCTTAAACTTCAATTCATACATCCGGTATCCTTTGCCCCACTTCCGGAACGCTTTAATCCATCCGTCTTCATATACCGCATGATGAAAGATACCGATGCCGTGCAGTTTAAGGTATTCCAGGGGGTCTATAAGCCTGAGCCTTAAACCGCAGCCAAGGCAATAGTGATTGCCGCAGTCATCAACGCAATAGGGATGACCATCCGGTTTCCGGATCTGCTTACCGCATGAGGAGCAAATTGATTTGCTATAATTCGCCATAACCCGTATCACTCCTCATTATCCAGAAGCCATTTAGCGCAGACCGGCACGTTACATTCCCTCGCACGATCCGCCTGCTTCTTTAACGTATCCGCGATATATTGGAACATCTCAATCGCCACATGCAATTCACTGTCCCCGGCAAATACAATTTCAACTCCGCCGTTTCCGTAATTAGAACCCATTCTGCCGAATGCTCTCGCACTGAAATCCGTCCCGCTTATGTTCTGAAGCCGGATATACGTCCGGGAGCCGTGTCCGGCGTCACCGCCCTGGGAGCCATTCGTGCCGACCATGACGGCCATGCTGTTCAGGATCGTGAATACTTCCTGTTCAAACGGAACACAGTTCCCATCGATTGAAAGCACCTCTTCATTTACCAGTTTTACCTGCCTCATAAACCTCCTATAATATGATTGCCATATCTCATAAATCAGACCGGAGAGCGGCCCCTCTTGAAGCAGGGAGACTTCTCCGAAATACAGTATTGCCAATTGAGTTCGTTCGCATCGCGGGGATGATAACCACATATCAGCATCGCGTCCTTGAACTGGTTGTTTGTCACGTAGATTCCCGTATCCCTTTCCAGAACGTGTTTAAGTCCATAAGATGTGTGATACAGGTTCGGCGTCTTGCGAGGCCGCAAGTTGTTGCGGATCCACGCAAGGACCGCCGCCTGTCTGTCCTCTGCCAGATCTGAGAGAAGATTGTCATCAATCCATCCGTTTTCGTTCGTGTATGGCCTGTTGTTCTTCAGCATCTGCTGACCTCCACATGTTTGCGTGTGAGTGATTGCCATTGGCTTTTGTTGCCGTTGTTGCCAGCGTTGCCGGTTTTTTCAGCAAAACCCTTATAAGGGTAAATAACCCATATTACATAAAACTCTCAAAATAGTGGCAACAGTGGCAACAGTGGTAACAAACCCCACACAAATGGCTTACTCTCGCCGTTTCCCGCTGTTGCCAGTTCTGTTGCCAGCTGAAAACTACTGGCAACAGATTCGCATCAGAATGGCAACTTTTCTTCATCCGTCACCGATGAGAAGCCATCGTCCTCCGATTTGTTGCCATCGGTGTTGCCAGGTTTGTTGCCAGCTTCACCCCCTCTGGCAATCTTTTCAGAGGACCATCCAGCATCGTTTGTGGCTCGCTGTTTATATCTGCCCCTATCAATGAACGGGTAATCACCAGTTGTAGGATAGATCTTGTCCGTCAAATCTCCACGCTCCAGAGCGCCGTCTCTTATCCAGGCGCGCTGTGTGCCGTAGAGTGTGAATCTGAACTTCGCCGCCTTGTTCCCGCCGGTCTTTCCCGTGTACTTCTTCCAGCCGGAGATATTCAAGTTCATAATATCGGCAATATCATCCAACTCGAACTTCTTCGGCTCCCGATTATTCTCGCCCGCAAAGATCGCGTCCCAAATCAGCCTGGAACAAACAATGGTTGTTGCTTCGTGATTGTCCAGGTATGCCTGAATCAATCCCACGCGGGTATCCTCCGGAGTAGCTTCATTCTGGATCGTCTCCAACTCCTCCGAACACTTCCGATCCAGTATAAGCGGATACCCTTCGGCCTGACCGACCACCATGGCCTCTGCATAACACTGCCGGATAAATTCGCGAGTTCCAGATTCATTAGCAAGCGGATGTATCTCGGCCTTGTGTCCGTTACATCTGACCGGAATGAAGCGCCGGTTGCCGGTCTTATCCTCCGGCAGGAAGTATGGCTTATTGGTCGTACCAATGAAAACGCACTGCCGCGGATGCGTTTCTGAAAACGTCCCATAAGGCTGCCGATAATCCTGGGCCTGCCGGGAAATGAACGCCTTGATAGTCTCCACATCAGCGGCGCGTCTTACCGCCAGCATTTCCCCCAGCTCGATGACCCACTTCCCGCGCATGACTTCGAAAACGCTCTTACTGTCCTTCAGATCGCCAATGCTGTCTGTGTACCAGTCATCCTCCAGTGCCAGAAAACGGCAGAGAGTTGATTTTCCTGAGCCTTGCATAGTGTCGGCCAGGATAACGCAGTAGTCATATTTGCACCCAGGATTAACTACTCGCTGGATAGCTCCGTAAAGAAGCAGCTTCGTGACCGCTGTCGTATATTCCGACCTCTCCGCTCCCAGATAGCGCGGCAGCAGCTCATGGATCCGCGGTACCCCGTCCCAGGTAAGACTGTTCAGGTATTCCACCACGGGATGATACGCGTTATCGAAGGCAACCTTCGTTAGCGCATCGGTCACAGCATTTTTGTTACTTAGCCCGTAAACACGGTCAAGAAAAAACCGCAGATTCGACAAATCAGCATCCCTGACCGGATGCGGCCTTGCATCCCAGTAAAAGCCGGTGAAGGTGATGCGTCCATCGAAGGAATTTAACCGAATTCGGCCTCTCAGGTAGCTGTCGAATTGAAGGCAATTTATGAAATTTGTAAAAGAGGACTTTGAAATAGAGCCATCCTGATTTGTATCCAGCGGAACCTGTTTCAGGTTATCCTCGCTCAGACTGATTGCAATGGCCTCTCTCTCTGTCAACTCTGGCAACTCGCGAGCGCGCGCTGTAACCTCTGTTTCTTCGACAGGTCCGCCTTCAGGTCCTGCAGCAATTCGCTCTTTTCCTTCCATGTCTCAGCCGGAACTCCTTTCTCCCAGCGATAGATAGCCGGGAATATTTCTGCCTGAAGCTCGTCCTCTGTCAGCGGAGGGATGCACTTCAGTTCGTTTTCAAGCCGGATAGCAGTCTCAATTGCTTCATCTGAGAAGCCGTATCTATTCATGACGCCGATAGCAGAAATCAAAGGTTCATGACGTCCGCCTTCCGGCAGTTCCGGCATAAGCACCATTCTCCTCTCCCCGCCTGTTCCGCGCATTGTAGACGGCCCGCGGTATTCGCTTCCAGCTGGCCGACAGTGGTTGATAAAGGCAATCACCGCATCATCCGCCGGAGCGCATTTTCCAAATTCTTTTGGAGAGGCTTCCCATTCATAGGCATTTCCGTTCCGATGCAGAGAAGGCGGAACAATAACACAGTTGCCATCTGCCCGCAGGTCAACGCCGATCTCACAATTGGCATACCCCCGCATGGCCTTGTCTGTCCGATACCAAAAATGGTATCCTCCGCTCCCGGTGATTGCCGTCCAGGTGTCGGGCAGTGTCATGCCCGTGTCACGTTGCCAGCTCCGCAGGTACTCATAACCATCAATGCCCTTGTCCGGCTTCCTGTCCAGGTCAATGACGATGTAACCGCCGCAGATCTGACCTGTTGCCACCGCGATCATAGGAGTTTTTCCCCAGCGGTTCCACTTGTACCACTCGTGCCGGACGTCTGCTTCGCTTGTCAGTGGCTTGACGGTCCAATTTTTTATGAGGGGCGTCTTCCACATATCAATTTCCTTGCCGTCCTTGCCCGTGAACGTCCACGCTCCGCAGGGCACAACCGCATGAAACTGCCTTACGTAAGAAATGGCGTAGTCTTTCCATGTTGCCACGGATTACCGCCCCCCTTCCTTGTTGCCCGCTCTCCATCCGGCAACGACCTCAGGCGGGACCAACTCTCCGTCATGTTCCAGCAAATACCTGTCAATCACCAGCCGATCAGCTAACCAGGACGAACCCAGACGCCGAACCGCTCCGGCATATTCAGCCAGCTTGCGGGCATAATTCCGGGAACAGGACAGATATGCTGCAAGGTCATCAATCTTCATCAACCGGGCCTGAAACCGCAATGTCGCGGATTCAATGGACCGCTGGACCTCAACAGGGTCGAGCATTACATCATGAATTGTCATTTAGTGGTCACCTCCTCCTCAATCAGGTCTTCCAGCGGTACTCCCAGCGCCTGGGCAATCTTAAAGGCCGTATCCGATGCGCAGCTACGTCCGCAACAGACGTTATTAACAGCGCCTCTACTCAGTCCGGCGCGGACCGCAAGTTCTTTCTGTCCGATATCGCGGTCAATCAACAGATGCCGTAATTTCCGCTCGTTTATTCTCAAGGTATTCACCTCCTCTCCGTTTATTAACGATGTCTTTCCATCGACTCCATTATATCCGATGCTTTTGCATCTGTCAATCAATTCGCCGATGCAAATATAACGTTTGTGTTTACATCGGTTCATAGAGATGCTATTATGTTTTAAGGGAGGTTTTTCGAATGGATAAAAAGATTGAAATTGGTAAAAGAATTAAAGAACACCGCAAAGCGGCAGGGATGACACAAAAAGAACTGGCGGAAAAAGTCGGCTGCGCCGAGATAACAATCAGGCAATATGAAAGCGGAAAGTATTTGCCGAAAACAGACGCACGGCTTAAAATCGCCAACGCGCTTGAAGTTTTTTACGGAGATCTGTTTGTCGATCAAACGCCAATGGCTTTTGACACCCCGGAGGACTTTGAAAAAGCATGGCGCGAAAAAGCGCGAGAAGTAAAAGAGGACAATGTGCCCGTTGTCGAAAGCACTCTTTACGCTGACGGCACAACCACAAACGAACTTCATTACCATGATGAAGTTCATAGCTACAGTTTTGAAAAGCACGATCTGTCAGAACGTGAATACAATGTATTTGAAAGCATGTATTCCCTCCTGAGGAGCAAAGATTCCGGCCCCCAGATCTGACAAGCGCAGCTCTCCGGGCCGGTCTGCTGGGCGCCCATGATATTGGCAATCACGAAGCTCCTGACCGGCTCCGCCCTGTATCATCTTCTCTCCGGCGCTGATGCCGTCATGGATTCTGACCGGCCCGCACTCAGTAGAGGCCTTAACACATATTCCCAGGCATTAAAAAAAGCACCGCGTCACCTCTTATCGAGATGATTCGATGCTTTTTTATTGAAAGACAATGCGGCCTGTGATGACTGCCTGCATCTGTCTCGGTATGTCTGTTGGTCGTGTCGTTCATGGCCGGGCCGGATCCGGAGCCTGAAGCCGATGACCGTCAAGGTTTACCACGTCCGGCGATAGTGTCGTGAGATACGCTGGCGATTTTGGCAAGTTCAGCATCTGTGCGCCCGCCTTCGTCTGATTTCAGACCAAGGGTCTGCCGTTCTTTTGCTCTTGCCTGAATTATCGGTTTCAACTTCAATGCCAGGGGGGTTCTGCCGCAATTGAAAAGATTCCAGACGATATAAAAAGAGCTATACCAACTCGTTTATTGAGATGATATAGCTCTTTTTGATGAAAGACAATGCAGCTTGCCAGGGCTTTTCTCTGCCATGGCTGCCTGTATCTGTCTTAGTATGTCGTTCCGGGACAGCTCTCTGCGGGCCGCATCCCTTCCGGATCCGGAGCATGGAGCCGATGCCCACTTATGTTTTCGCCGTAGGCAAGGCAGTTACCCGTCAGCAGGCCGTCCATAGCCGGGGCCGGTCCCGTGCAGGGCGTGCCCGCCTTAATGGTCCTTGTCGTTTCCGGCCATCATACAGTTGCCTTCTTCAATCTGAATTTCTGGTCATATACCATGCCTTCGGGAACGCGTGTCTCAGGAACGATGAAGCCATCCTCCTTTTGGAGCCATTCCATTTGTTCCGGAACTGTCATGGCTTCTGTGGAGCCGTGAATGGTAAACAGTGACAGCTGATTCGTTTTGAACGTCCAGAGGAACCAGTTAAGCTCCTCATCCGTCATAGCCCTGATTTTATCTGCGTTAGTCATTATTTGCCTTCTCCTCTCTGTGAATGTCTCTATCCGATCCCGTCAGCTTGCCATATCATCCAGCCAATGGCGTTTCTCAACCTCCATAAAACCGGCGATAATTCCCACAGTATCATCCGGAGCCATGAGACAGATTGTTATCTGTCCCGTTTCCATATTGTAGCAGACCATCCTCTCGCCCGCGTCCTTCCGGAACTGAATCCGGCCAGTTGAGTACATTTTAAGAACCTTCATGGCAACTTCCCTGTCCTCAGGTTCCATCTCCATGACTGCCTCTACTACCTGATTGATTAATAAACTCTGACTCATTTCTTGGTTCTCCTTTCGCGCTTTATCTTGAAATTATTCCTAATAACTACCCTCTACACATGGACTTTTGCCAGAATCTGAACAATTATCTCGATTTTCCTTTAAATTGACTGACACTTTGACTGACTCAACAGCCAGAAAATGCCGTATTTATCACAAAAACAGGATTTCAGTTTGACTGACACTTTGACTGCCAAAACTGACTGACAGCAAAAATATCACTATGTTACGATATGTCACGCTATGAACACACAAAAGGCTAAAAAACCGCGTATTTAAGCCATTTTCTGGCAATGAAAAAAGGCTTTACAACATTGTGTGCAATGCTGTAAAACCTTGTAAATTAAGCGCTGGGCTAGAAGGATTCGAACCTTCAAAATGACGGAGTCAGAGTCCGCTGCCTTACCGTTTGGCTATAGCCCAATATTCAATTCGCA
>OCTX012087596.1_pt1 | contig 13031 bp, 8 predicted proteins | sample 1539691 | NCBI WGS metagenome assembly OCTX01 (sample SAMN02144231, study PRJEB22623) | gut metagenome | biome: sheep rumen | host: Ovis aries | place: New Zealand
CCTGCCGCAAAGCTATTAGTTATATAGAGGCCACTATGAAACAATACCTGGATTTACTGGACCGCATACTGCGTGAGGGCGTCGTGAAGAGCGACCGCACGGGGACGGGCACGAAGAGCATCTTCGGCCACCAGATGCGCTTCGACCTCAGCCAGGGCTTCCCCCTGCTGACGACGAAGAAGCTGCACCTGAAGTCTATCATCTACGAGCTGCTGTGGTTCCTGCAAGGTGACACAAACGTGCGCTATCTGCAGGAGCACGGGGTGAGGATATGGAACGAATGGGCCGACGCCGACGGCGAGCTGGGGCCCGTCTACGGCCACCAGTGGCGGTCGTGGCCCGACTACGACGGCGGCACCATCGACCAGATAGGCCTGGTGCTCGACCAGTTGCGCCACTCGCCCGACTCGCGCCGCATGATTGTATCGGCGTGGAACGTGGCCGAGGTGGGGCAGATGGCACTGCCGCCCTGCCACACGATGTTCCAGTTCTACACCTCGCCGACGGAATCCCACCCCTGTAAGCGCCGCCTGTCGCTACAGCTGTACCAGCGCTCGGCCGACACCTTCCTGGGCGTGCCTTTCAACATCGCGTCGTACGCACTGCTGACGATGATGATGGCCCAGGTATGCGACATGGAGCCGGGAGAGTTCATCCACACCACGGGCGACACTCACCTCTACCTGAACCACCTGGAACAGGCACGGCTGCAGCTGACACGCACACCGCGGGCGTTGCCCACCATGCGCATCAACCCGGAGGTGAAGGACCTCTTCGCCTTCCAGTATGAAGATTTCCAGTTGGAGAACTACGACCCCTGGCCCCACATCAAGGCCGAGGTCAGCGTGTAGCGGCCCCCACCAAACCTCCCCCCGATGGGGAGGCTTCAGCCGCCAAAGCTCCATAGCCCCCCACCAAACCTCCCCCGATGGGGAGGCTTTTGCCGCCAAAGCTCCCCTCCCTTCGGGGGAGGGGTTGGGGGTGGGGCCAGGCTGGGGCCTTTACAGTTTCCCCATCTCGTGATAGGAGAAGTACTGCCCGTCGGTGATGATGACGTGGTCTGAGAAATGCAGGCGCATGACTTCGCAGGCCCGCTTTATTTGCTGTGTGAGCGCGTCGTCGGCACGGCTGGGAGCGATGTTGCCGCTGGGGTGGTTGTGGCAGACGGCGATGATGGTGGCATTGCACAGCACGGCCTCGCGGATGATGATGCGCACGTCGACGCTCACCTCGGCAATGCCGCCGTGGGCCACCCTGAACTTCTTGATGAGCCGGTGGGCCTGGTTCATGTAGAGCACCCAGAACTCCTCTACGTCAAGGTCTTGCATGAGGGGGTGCATGTGGTTGTAGAGCCGCGTGGCCGAGGTCAGCTCGGGCCGCTCCTCGGCCTTCTCCAGCTGCCGGCGCTTGCCCAGCTCGCAGGCCGCAAGGATGGTGATGGCCTTAGCCTCGCCCACACCTTTATACCGCATGAGGTCGCGTATGCTCATCTTCCCCAGCGTGTTCAGGTTGTTGTTGCAGTCGCTCAGAATCTGCTGCATCAGTTCCACGGCACTCACGCCCGGATAGCCCGAGCCGACAAGGATGGCCAGCAGCTCGGCGTTCGACAGCGTGTCAGCACCTTTGTCGCGCAGCTTCTCGCGCGGCTGGTCGTCGGGCGACCAGTTGGCAATGGTCAGTTTCTCGCTCATTTATAGAAGTTTTTCTCAAAGGCCGTAAACTCGTCTTTCCCCAGCACGCAGCGCTTCCACCAGGCTTCGAGAAAGCCCAGGCCGTAGCCCATGAGCTGGGTGAAGGCGGCAGGAACGGAGAGCAGACCCACGCGGAGGCTGCGGTTGCGCAGGCTGGAGTCGGCGAAGATGAGGACACTGTACAAGACGATGGGAATCCACGGCAACAGGAACATCCAGAAAAACGGCTCATGGCCGACATAGTGCATCAGCGCCCGCCCTACGGCCGATATGAGTATGAGCGCGATGACGCCCAGCGTAAAGACGGCGGGCAGCAGATGGACGAGCTTCAGCGTGCCGGGGTGGCGCTTGGTGAGGTTGATGCGGGCGATGCCGCTGTTGTACACCTGGCGGAAGAACTTGCGGAAGTCGGTGCGGCGCTTGTGCCACACCCAGGCATCGGGCAGCAGCGCCGTCCTGTAGCCAGCCTCCACGATGCGGTAGGAGAAGTCGATGTCCTCGCCGAAGCGCATACGGGAGAAGCCGCCCAGCTGACGGTAGACTTCGCGGCGTATGCCCATGTTGAAGGAGCGGGGATAGAACTTGTCGAGCTTGGCCTTTCCGCCACGTATGCCGCCGGTGGTGAAGAACGAGGTCATTGAGTAGCTGATGGCCTTCTGCACGGGAGTAAACGAGGGGTGAGAGGCGTCGGGGCCGCCCCAGGCGGAGGGTTGAGGGGTGAGCGATGAGAGGTGCGAGCTTACCGCCGCCAGGTAGCCGTCGGGCAGCACCACGTCTGAGTCGAGCACGATGAGCCACTCGCCGACGGCACGCTCGGCACCGTAGTTGCGGCTCTGACCCGGACCGCTGTTCTCCTTGAAGTAATAATGCAGGCTGAGGACGTCGGCGTAGCGTTCGCATACTTCCTTGCAGGTCACGGTGGAGCCGTCTTCCACAATAATCACCTCGAAGTCTTTCTCCGTCTGCTGGCAGAGGCTCTGCAGCAGTTCGTCGACCTCGTCGGGGCGGTTGTAGACGGGAACGATGATGGAATAGGTCATGCTTATGAATCGCTTATAATTGCAAAGAGGATGTGCTTGTACACATCCTCTTCTTTTCTCTTCTGATGGCGGTTTGCGGCATTACTCCTTGGCGCGTGCCAGGTAGCTTCCGTCGCGTGTGTCCACCTGTATGAGGTCGCCCTCGTTGATGAACAGGGGCACGCGCACCTCGGCGCCGGTCTCCACCGTAGCGGGCTTGAGCGTGTTGGTGGCAGTGTCGCCCTTGATGCCGGGCTCAGAGTGGGTGACGCGCAGAATGGTCTTGACGGGCATCTCGGCATAGAGGATGGTACCGTCGGTGGTGTCGCTGACCACCTCCACGATGTCGCTCTCCTTCATGTATTCGTGGCCGATGACGAGGTCGTTGTCGATGGGAATCTGCTCGAAGGTCTCCTGGTTCATGAAGATGCGTCCAGAGTTGTCCTCGTAGAGGTACTGGTAGGGACGGCGCTCAATGACGACGTCCTCCAGCTTCTCGCCGATGTTGAAGCGGCGCTCCAGCACGCGTCCGTCGCTCACGTTCTTCAGCTTGATAATCATGATGGTGTTTCCCTTACCGGGCTTGCGATGCTGGAAGTCGATGCAAACCCAAATGCTGCCGTCCATGCGGATGGCCGTGCCCTTCTTAATGTCTTGTGAGTTAATCATAATTTGTTGATATTATTGCAATTCGGCTGCAAAGTTACGCATTTTGCCCGAAATGGCCAAAAAAACTCTGTTCTTTTTGCATTTTGTGCTTTGCGATGCTCTCATTTCTAACTATTCTGTCTGCAGTCTGGTGCAGAGCAGGAGGGTGTGGGTGCCGTCGGCGAGGGTTGTGGCGAAGATGTAGTCGGTGCCTCCGTCGGCGAGTTTCAGGCGGTGGCGCAGTTGGTCGGCCGAGAGGGGGAAGTTGCGCACGGTGATGTTTGCCCTTTGCAGGTGGGCGAGGGCGGTGCGCAGGTCGCGCTTGTTCATGGTGGTGACGGCGCTGATGCGGAAGGCGCGACCGGGGAAGCCGTCGAGTGGGGTGGGGGAGGTGAAGAGGTGGCTGTTGGGGGCCAGCTGGGCGATGCCGAAGTCGGCAGCCAGGTCGCCGAAGCAGCCGGCCTTCATCACGGCGGCGTTAGGCTCGTAGAGGAAGGAGGAGACAGACCCACAGAACCCACTATACCCACGGAACCCACTATACCCATTAGCCCCATCAGCCCCATTAGCCCCACCATACCCACCAGCCCCATCATACCCACCCCCTTCCCCTCGGGAGGGGTAGGGGGTGGGCCTGGTGGGTGAATAGGCTGTACGTGAGCCGTCGCGGGAGTGGATGTCGACGCAGACCATGCGCGGGGCGAAGCGAGATTCGCTGCAAGCAGTGGTATCGGCGGCGCCGCCGCTGTCCTTGGCGTGGGGCGCCGAGAGCAGCAGGAGCAGCTCCTTGCACTCGTTGTCGACGGCGACGATGTGTACCTCGTGTACGGCGGCGTGGGGGCTGAGGTCGTCAATGGCCTTTCGCCAGTCGAGCATGGGCGAGAGCTTCAGCATTACGTGTCGGGCGCAGCGCAGCAGCTGAGGCATGAGCAGGGTCACGTCGGGTGAGCAGTCGGCAAGGGCGTAGGTTCGCGCGCCGTGGTTGTCGCGGCGTGCCGGGTCGAGGAAGGCGAGCGCATAGGCCGGTTCTCCGTTCGTGGCGAGCGAATCGAGATAATTGCCGGCATCGTTGCAGACGATGTCTACATTTTCCTTGCCCAGCCGTTTGAGGTTGTGCGCTGCGAGCTGGCATAGCTGCTGGTCGCGCTCCACGTAGACCGCCTTGTCGAAGGCGTCGGCCATGAAGGCGAAGTCCACGCCCAGTCCGCCAGTGAGGTCGATGAGGCTTTGGCCATTGACCGTTGAGCCTTGACCGGTGTTGGCCGTGAGCCTTTCGGCTATTTCCTTTTTATAGCTTGCGGCGAGTTCACCCGAACATTGCTCCATGTTCAGTTGAGGCGGATAGACGATGTCGTCGATGGCAGCCCACGAAGGCAGTTTTCGGCGTGCCGTCTGCCGCCCCTTTATTTGCTGCAGTGCCAGGGCGAGGTCTACCTGCGGGTCTTTGCATCCGCGCAGTGCCAGCCGCCGCACGTCGTCGTCGGCGTGGCGCAGGGCGTATTGTGCTGTTGCTTCGTTTATCATTTTTTATATTTATAAGGAGGCACACCCCTCCGTCAGCTCAAACTTTTTTGCGCACACAAGGAGCCTTTTTGGCGGGTCAGTTTCGTTTTGCAAAGGTACGCTTTTTTTCACTCAAAAGCAGCAAATTTGCATAAAAATAAATAAATATGTACCCTTTTTTAATGTTTTTCTTAATTTTTTTTGTCGTTTAGAAAAATTTGGAGTACTTTTGCAAGCTAAATTTGCAAAAACGTAAGAAAGAAGTTTACTTTAACAAATGGAAAAAAGACTTTTGACGCTCCTGTTGGGGCTGTTTCTCATGGTAGGGGCAGCCTTGGCACAGGACAGAATCAGCGGAACGGTCTATGAGGACACCGGCGACCCTTGTATCGGGGCCACGGTACTCATTCAGGGTACCAAGCAGGGTACTAAGACCGACGTAAACGGACATTTCAACATTACTGTCCCGAAAGGTAAAAAGATTGTTGTGAGCTACATCGGCATGGTGTCTCAGACAGTGAAGCCCCACGATGGCATTAAGATTACGCTGAAGGCCGACCAGCACATGGTCGACGAAGTGGTGGTGACTGGTATTGTGAAGCAAGACAAGCGCATGTTCACCGGCTCGTCGACGAAGATTGATGCTGACAAGACCAAGCTGGCGGGTATGGCCGACGTGAGCCGCTCGCTGGAGGGCCGTGTGGCCGGTGTGCAGGTGACCAACGTCAGCGGCACCTTCGGCGCCTCGCCGAAGATTCGCGTGCGTGGTGCCACCTCCATCTACGGCAACTCCAAGCCGCTGTGGGTGATTGACGGCGTGATTTACGAGGATAACGTCGACGTGTCGGCCGACGAGCTGTCGTCGGGCGACGCCAAGACGCTCATCTCGAGCGCCGTGGCCGGACTGAACTCAGACGACATCGAGTCGTTCACTATTCTGAAGGATGGCTCGGCCACATCTATATATGGTGCGCGCGCAATGGCCGGTGTGATTGTCATCACCACCAAGCGCGGTGCCAAGGGACGCGCCACGGTGGGCTACACCGGCGAGTTCACCACGCGCCTGAAGCCCTCGTACCGCGACTACAACATCATGAACTCGCAGGAGATGATGGGTATCTACAAGGAGATGGCCGACAAGGGCTGGCTCCAGCTGGAGAACACGGTGAACGCCTCCGAGAGCGGCGTCTACGGATATATGTTCCAGCAGCTGCGCAAGTACGACCCGCTGACGGGGCAGTACGGCCTGACGAACACCGAGGCCGCCCGCAACCGTTACCTGCAGGACGCCGAGTTCAGGAACACCGACTGGTTTGACATGCTCTTCTCGTCGGCTGTCATGCAGAACCACTCTGTCTCCATCTCCAACGGTACGGAGAAGTCGCAGAGCTATTTCTCCATGTCGCTCATGCACGACCCCGGCCAGTACGTCAACCGCTCGAAGGTGAACCGCTACACCTTCAACGGCAACACGTCCTACGACATTCTGAAGAACCTCACCGTGAAGCTGGCCGCCCAGGGCAGCCACCGCGACCAGGAGGCTCCGGGCTCGCTCAACCAGACCACCGACGTGGTGACGGGCGAGGTGAAGCGCGACTTCGACATCAACCCCTTCAGCTACGCGCTGAACACCAGCCGCTGTCTGGACCCCGACATCAGCTACACGCGCTTCTACACGCCGTTCAACATCTTCAACGAGCTGGAGTACAACTACAACGACATAACGGTCGACGAACTCATGTTCCGCGGCGAGCTGGAGTATAAGCCCATCAAGACGCTCACCATCAGCGGACTGCTCTCCACGCGTATGAGTCACACGCGCCGCCAGCATAACGTGATGGACAAGTCGAACCAGGCCAACGCCTACCGCGCCGGTGTCGACGCGCAGGACGACAACTCCACCATACGCGACAGCAACCCCCTGCTCTACACCGACCCCGACAATGAGCTGGCACTGCCCGAGAGCGTGCTGCCCCAGGGCGGTATCAAGTATCAGTACGACGACGTGATGCGTTCCAACACCTACCGCGCCATGGTGGACTACCGCGACGTGTACAACGAGGTGCACACGCTCAACGCCATGGCCGGCATGGAGTACTCTTCCGTCAGGCGCACACCTACCACCTGGACCGGATGGGGCTACCAGTACGACAACGGAGGCATCGTCTACACCCCCTACCTCTGGCTCAAGCAGATGAACGAGGAGAACACCGACTATTTCTCCGAGTCGTTCACCCTGACCAACACCTTGGCCTACTACGGCATGTTGAGCTACACCTACGACCAGCGCTACGTCGTCAGCGGCACCTACCGCTACGAGGGCACCAACCGTCTGGGCAAGAGCCGCAAGAGCCGCTGGCTGCCCACTTGGAACGTGTCGCTGCGCTATAACCTCATCAACGAGAAGTTCATGGAGCGCACCAAGAGCTGGCTCACCAACGCCAGCATACGCGGTAGCTACTCGCTGACGGCCGACACAGGACCCTCGTGGGTGACCAACGCACAGGCCATCTACATGACCCGCAACTCGTGGCGCCCCTACACCTCGCAGGCAGAGACCGAGATTTACATCTCCGACATTGCCAACACCGAGCTGACCTACGAGAAGAAGCACGAGTGGAACGTGGGCGTGGACCTGGGATTCCTCAACGACCGCATCGCCGTGAACTTCGATATCTACGGACGTAACAACTACGACCTCATTGGCCGCGTCTACACCCAGGGTGCCGGCGGCGCCATCGCCAAGTATGCCAACGTGGCCGACATGAAGTCTAACGGTATAGAGGTGGGTATCTCCACCGTGAACCTCAACTACCAGAAGTTCAAGTGGACCACCGACCTCATCTACTCCAAGGCCGAGAACGAGATTACCTCGCTCGAGACCAGCAGCCGCGCCGTAGACCTGGTCAGCGGACAGGGATATGCCATCGAGGGCTACCCCGTGCGCTCCATCTTCAGCTATAAGTTCATGGGTCTGAACAGCGAGGGTCTGCCCATGGTGAGCAACGAGAACGGAGAGACCACCGTGGGCAACGTGAACTTCCAGGAGACCGAGAACCTCGACCAGTACCTGGTCTACGAAGGACCGTCGGACCCCACATGGTACGGCTCGTTCAACAACACGTTCACCTATACCGACAAGTTCGGACGCCTCAACCTCGACGTCTTCATCACCTACAGCGGCGGCAACGTGGTTCGCCTCGACCCCGTCTTCAGCAGCAGCTACAGCGACCTGTCGGCCCTGCCGCGCGAGTTCAAGAACCGCTGGATGATGGCCGGCGACGAGCTGCTCACCAACGTGCCCGCCATCGCATCGCGCACACAGCTCGACCGTTACGGCTCGACCGACCTCAGCACGGCCTACAACGCCTACAACTACTCCACCGCACGCATAGCAAAGGGCAACTTCGTCCGTCTGAAGGAGATTGCACTCACCTACAGCCTGCCCTCACAGTGGCTGTCGAACACGCTGCTCACCAGCGCTTCGCTGAAGCTCGCAGCCACCAACCTCACACTGCTCTATGCCGACAAGAAACTCAACGGACAGGACCCCGAGTTCATCAACAGCGGCGGCGTGGCATCGCCTATCTCGAAGCAGTTCACGGCAACGCTCAGACTGGGATTCTAAAGATTGAAGATTGTAGATTGAAGAAAATTGAAGATTATGACCAAAATTAGCAAAAACTGGCTGATAAGTTTATCATTTATCATCTGTCTATTTAGCGTCACGTCGTGCAACGAGCTCGACGAGCTGCCCGACAACCGCACGGAGATAGACAACGTGGAGAAGGTGCAGCTGCTGCTCACCTCGGCATATCCCAACTCGGTGCCCGCTGTCATCTGCGAGCTGAGCAGCGACAACCTCGTGGACAACAACGTGGTGCTCAACGCCACCCACAACAGCGCCTTCGCCAAGTTCCACGACGAGGCCTACAAATGGGCCGACATCAACAACTACAGCTTGGGAGAGCAGGACACTCCCTACCAGGTGTGGGAGGAATACTACTACGGCATCGCCGAGTGTAACCACGCCATCGACGCCATGCTCAAGATGAGCAGCGACCCCAAGAACGACCCCGAGCTGCGCCACTGCTGGGGCGAGGCCCACGTGCTCAGGGCTTATCTGCACTTCGTGCTGCTCAACGTTTTCGCCGAGACCTATAAGGACGAGGCCCAGAGCAGCGTGGACTTAGCCATTCCCTATGTCACCAAGCCCGAGGAGGTGGTGAGCGTGGACTACAGCCAGCCCGAGTTCCGCAAGACCGTGGCCGAGACCTACCGGCTCATCGAGGCAGACTTGCTCGAGGGCATCAACCTCATCGACGACTCGAAGTACAAGGTGCCCGCCTATCACTTCAACCGCAACGCCGCCAACGCCTTCGCAGCCCGGTTCTACCTCTTCTGGCGTAAGTACGACAAGTGCCTGGAGTATGCCAACAACGCCCTGGGCAACAACCCCGCCTCCATACTGCGCAACTGGAACTCCATCAGCCAGAACACCATGGACACCCGTCTGCTGGGCTACAACGACGAGAAGGCCGCCTGCAACTTCCTCATGCAGACCACCTACTCCCTGCAGGACCGTATGCTCTCGGCCTGCCGCTACTGCATCAACCAGGGCTACAGCTGGGGACGCTGGAACACCAGGGACTCCCTGCGCCTGAAGGAGATGGGCATACGCCCGGAACTGCCCCAGGTGCAGAACGCCCTGCAGGTGCTCTACTCAGGAGGAGGCCCCAACTGGAGCGGCTACCTGCCCGCCTACGACGGCAACTTCTTCATCTTCGGACGTCAGGAGTACGGCATCTGGCTCTTCCGCGTCTACGAGTACTTTGAGTACACCGACAAGATTGCCGGCATTGGCTTCGTACACATGATTTACCAGCCCTTCACCGCCGAGGAGACGCTGCTCTGCCGCGCTGAGGCAAAGCTCTACAGCGGCGACATGGAGGGAGCCATCAGCGACCTGGGCCTGTGGACCAACGGCAAGGGTGTGACCACAGCCCTCACCTACGAGAACGGCATCGACAGGAAGTACCAGGGCACGGCAGCCACCAACGACTTCGTGAGCGACATACACCCGCAGCAGATAAGCTCTGAGTTCAAGCTGCTCAGCGACAAGGAGACGCGCGTGCTGCAGTGCATACTCCACTTCCGCCGCATAGAGACCATGTTCGAGGGTATGCGCTGGTTCGACATCAAGCGTTACGGCATCACTGTGCACCACGCATACCGCGGACCGTCGGAGGACGACACACACCACGACTACCTCTTCTGGAACGACAAGCGACGCGTGCTGCAGCTGCCCAACAACGTCATCACTGCCGGATTCGACCCCACAGACCGTGGAACGTCTAAGCCTAACATCAACGGGACGATGCAGTCTGCACCCATCCTCTTTTCCAACAAATAAAACACAGAGAGAACGATGAAACCCATAAAACTCCTTTCATTATTAGCACTGGGCACCGCCATGCTCGTATCGTGTGGCGACGACGACAACCTGGGCCCGACCATCTTCCCCACCGACGTGCCCGCCGTGGACAAGACGCTGGCAACGGCACCCTTCGACCAGTGGCTCTACGACAACTTCGTCGTGCCCTACAACGTCGAGGTGCAGTACCGCTTCAACCTCACCGCCAGCGACCTGGGATTCCAGCTCGCCCCCGCCGAGTATGACAAGGCGCAGCTGCTGGCACAGCTCATACGCTACCTCTTCTACGACGTCTACACCAAGTATGCCGGCGACGACTTCATGAAGCTTTACGGACCGCGCATCTTCCACTTCATCGGCTCCTCGGGCTACAACGCCTCCACAGGCACCGAGGTGCTCGGAACGGCTGCCGGCGGCGTCAAGATCACGCTCTACATGCTCAACGAGATGAAGGGCTACACCCCCGGCGTGCCCTTCACCCCCGACGACGTGGACCTACTCAACGAGAAGTACTTCCACACCATGCACCATGAGTTCTCACACATCCTGCACCAGACCAAGTCCTACCCCGTGGCCTTCGGACAGGTGACGCCCGGCACCTACGACCCCATGAGTTGGCAGGAGCGCGACTCGGTGACCACCCACCAGCTGGGCTACACCACCCACTACGGCTCGTCGGCCATCTACGAGGACTTCGTGGAGCTGCTCTCGTGCATCATCACCGACACCGACCACCGCTGGATGAACCGCATCATCAACGCCTGCGCTCCTGGACTGCGCAAGGACGAGAAGAAAGAGGTCATCACCCTGGCCGACTCGCTCGGTATTGACATCGACAAGGAGGGAACGCCGTGGAGCAACTTCGCCATCTACGAGCACACCGTCACCGACGAGACTACCAAGGAGGTCTCCACCTACCGCACCTTCACCAAGGGCGGACGCGAACTGGCATCGTTCAAGACCTTCAGGGAGTTCCTCGACTGGGCCGAGCGTCCGGAGAACAGCAACAACAACAGTCCCGAGAAGCCCGGCATCAACGCCCTGCTGAAGAAAATCAGCATTGCCACGCAGTGGTACACCGAGAACTGGGGACTCTACATCTACCAGCTGAGGGAAGAGCTCAGGCAGCGACAGCTCGGCATCAACGACTATCTCGACAAGAACGTCGTCATCTATCCCCTGAAGAGTGAAGTAAGTGATAAGTGATAAGTGATAAGTGATAAGTGAAAAGCGAAATAAAGTAAGACTATGAACAGTAAATATAAGTTTGTCATTGCCTGCTCTGCCGTCTGCGCCCTCAGCGCAGCCCTCACTTCCTGTAAGTTCGAGGAGGACGACTACTTCTCTGAAGACGCCGCCCTGCGCATAGAGAACCAGGCCGTGGACATCAAGAAGACCCTCGTCGCCGCCGAGAACGGATGGGTGATGCAGTATTTCTGCGGTACAGGCGCCGCCCACTTCGAGGGATTCAACATCCTGGCGCGCTTCAATGCCGACAACACCGTCACCCTGGCCAGCAACCACCGCTACCTGCGTGACGGCAACGCCGGTAAGTTCACCGAGAGCACCAGCCTCTACGAGATGCTGCTCGAGGACGGTCCCGTGCTGGCGTTGAACACGTGGAACGACGTGCTCACCCCCTTCGTAGACCCCGTGAGCCCCTGGCAGGCCCCGCGCGCCATCGTCAAGGACGGTGCCGGTATGCAGGGCGACAACAACCTCATCGTCATGTCCTGCGACGCCGCCGAGGTGTTGCTGCGCGGTGAGCGCCACGGAGGCCGCTCAAGGCTCGTACCCTGCGACCGCCCCTGGGAGAGCTATCTCCAGGCCTGCGACAGCATGAAGGAGACCATCACGAACCCGCTCATCCCCTCCTACTACATTGCCGAGGCTGCCGATGCCGGCATGGAGAAGGCACTCTACATCACCGGTCTGCGCAACGGCGGACGGCTGCGCTTCTCCGAGCGCCTCGACGACCCGTTCAAGAACGACTCGCTGGCTGCCGTCTTCACGCCCCGCGGATTCCGCTTGGAGCACGTCGACACCATCGGCGAGAGCACCTTCCAGGAATTCTTCCTCGATGCCGACACCACCTGCCTAGCCACGGCCGACGGAGGGGTGCGACTCGTGCCTTGCTGGGACAAGTACATCGTCGAGGACCGCAACACGCTATGGAACTTCGACCTCGCGCAGTTCAGCGAGGCACAGAAGACCCTGTGGGAGCAGCTGGACGCCGAGTTCTCGGCGTTCAACAAGAGTTACTCCCTGGCCAGCATCGGCCTGGGCCGCTCCACTGGCTCGAACGCCGTGAAGGGACTCGTCATCACCTTCTACACCAACGCTGGAAAGACCAAGACCAACACCGCCGGCTTGGCACTCGATGCCAGCCGTCCCAAGTATGGCCAGATGCAGCTGAGCACCCCCGAGGAGTCCAAGATGGACCGAAACCTTACCTCCATCTGCGCCAAGACCAATGCCGAGCAGCTCGTCACGCAGCTTGCTGCCTCGCTCGTGGGCGTCTACGACATTACCCCCAACAGCTACTTCAACCCCACCGCCTGCGAATTGCAGCAGCAGGGAGGCACCGCGAAATATACACTGAAATAAAGTTGAGTAGTAAGAAGTAGTTAAAAGTAGTTCTTGCTCCATTTTCATTCCGCAAGCGTCCTTTTGGGCCGAGCGAGAAGTCGATAGACTGCAACTCTTCGATGCCATAAATGCTCAAACTAATGACTT
>OCTX012132088.1_pt1 | contig 13026 bp, 10 predicted proteins | sample 1539691 | NCBI WGS metagenome assembly OCTX01 (sample SAMN02144231, study PRJEB22623) | gut metagenome | biome: sheep rumen | host: Ovis aries | place: New Zealand
CTATGATAGATGAAGCTTAACATGAACGGAAAACGGACCATGAGAGATAGTAACACAAACTACGATTAAGTGAGATGGATCTACGAAGATGTATCTATACTATACAAGGACTTCTCATACACTACATTTAAGTGGAGATAAATGAGTAGATTACTTAGAGATAAATGGAGAGAGAACAACGGAAGCTGTGCGAGAATGTGGAAGTGAAGTACCAGTAAATGCAGTACCAAAGCCATGATATCATTTTGTAAGATGGGATAGAGAAGAGAAAAGAGAAGAAAATGAAAATAATAGCGAATATTAAAACATTTTCTTTAAATTCTCTTGAAATTTTTGCATAAATTGACAATACTAGACACTGTATTTAACAATGTCTACTTTGAAATAATGAAAAAGAAGACAATAGTTATGGCTTGAGGTGGTACATGATGACACGTTTTTCCTATCAAATCTTTAGTTGAAACAATAATTTCAAATCCAAAATATTCAAACCAAATCAAAAAAATAATCCGATTTTGATCCAAAAATTCACTAGAGCAAGAAACTGCAGCCAAATTTTGAAATAAAGTCAAATTTATCTCTATTCTTTCATGAAAACGACGTAGGGAAACTCCCCTAAAATCACGCCTAAAAAATATCAGAGATTTATTTTTATTTGTAGCAGGATTTTTTCAGTCAGTATTTTATCTACGAAAATCTAAGGCTGATGTGGTTTTTTGTAAATGATGATATGTAGCATTGCCTGTAGTTTTTGCTGCAAAATTTATTTGAAAACCGATTTATGTCCATGAATCAGATACTCGTCCATGATTAGTAAATAGGATCTGAAATAAATTTTCTAGGCAATCATTTTGCGGATTTGATGGAGTTTTCCCATGAGCTATCGTAGTTGGACAAATTCTTTCTGATGAAATAGTTCCAACTAAAGATTCAAATCCAGAATTATCTAATTCTCTCAAATCTGAAAAAAAGGATGGGAAACCTATAATTCTCGTAATGTGATGATCTCAATGATCAAAAAGACTTTATGAAAGTTTGGCAAAAATACTCAAAAAATACAAAAACTTACATGATGCATTTCATTATCATATAATCCTTTGAAAACTAAACGAAGACTTAAAACAGATTTTTAAAGAATTTTCTTCAGTCACAACATACGACTTTCTCTCACAGTCCGATATGTGAATTTTATATCAATACTGTGATATTTCTCTTACTCGTGGATGAACTACATCATTAGCAGAACAAAAATTATTTAACCTAAAAAGTATCATCGTTCCAATACCACGAACACACGACCAAAAACTCAATGCTGAACGGTATGTAAAAAATTTTAATGATATTATGGTTGAACAATCTCAGCCAACCACAGAAACAGATTTATATAATGCTATGATTTCTCTCAAAGATTATCACAAGCCAGAAATCTCTACAAATATTCATGCAGAAATCTGAAAAGCTAAACATATGATATTGGATGAATTATTAAAATAATTTTTATTCCATATTTTCATCACAAATGAAAACGTTACGCTTAATCGTTTCCGTACGATTAGCCTTTTTTCCGCTTATTTTTAATTTAAGTATTGCTGGTGAATTAGATATAAGTCCGGAAGAATTGCTATCTAGAACGAGCGAAAGCGAAGTGAAGGATTTAGAAAGTAATACCCCTATGGATTCTTCACCTTTGGTTCAGAATGACGAGAAAAATACACAAGATTCTTGGCTTTGCTCAGAATGACAAGAAGAACTATATTTACCAAATTTAAAGATTACAGAAGTATATCGATTATGAAGTTCAGAATGGATAGAAATTACAAATCTTTCAGATGAAGAATTTAACGGAACTTTGACATTTTTAGGAGCAAATAATAGATGAAATATTTTATATTCAGATGTTAATATTCAAAGTTATCAATCAATTATTATTACCAGTTCAGAAGATATATGAATGATAAATTGAGAAACTTTTTCAGTTTATCCTAAAAATATTTCAATTACAGATGGAAAAGGAATATATATAGAATTGCAATATGCATGAGATATAATCGATTCTTTTGAAGTAGATGAAACTACAGTAAATCAAAATAAAAACAAAAATCCTCGTCCAAGTTTTCAGAAAATTTACGATAATTGACGAGAGGTTCAGATAACAACGATGGATGATATCTTCAATATTACGTGATTTATAGCTAATCCATGAAAAATAATCATAAAAAACTGAAATCCATGGATGTGAAATTGACCGACATATTATCCTTACGATTCAGGCAATTCATGAACTTGAAATAATTCTTGAATTTGAGATGAAACATGAACTTGAGATATGACATGAGAAAATTCAGATTTTAATCTAATAATTTCTGAAGTCTTTTACGACGATGACGATGAATGGATAGAAATTTTTAATATTTGAAACTGAGATTTCCTTTGAGATTTAACACTTTCCTGAAATATATTTTCAGACGATAAATTTTATACATACAAAAATATCCAAATTCCAGCAAACGATTTTTTAATTATTGCTGATTCAAACGAAATGTTTGATTTTTCTTCCATGCATGATTGAAATGTAAATATTTTGCTCAATGAAGGAGGGTTTCCAGAGTTTTTTATTCCAGACGACCAAGAAATTCAGATTTCTTTACTTCTTTCATGACAACAAATTGACTGATTTTTTGCACATGAATATCGAGTAAATAAAAGAGATGATTATGGAGTATCGTTCCATAAAATTTTAACTCAAGACGGACCTGTTATTACACGATCGATCTCAAACGATGATGCGAATCTTTCAGAAGATACATACAATTCAGCTAATCCATGAGTTTTATACACAACGGCAGATGAAATAATTAATTGCGGAATATCGCCAGAAGATTCTCCACAGGAAGATAATTCTTCCATAGTCGGCTGTTCAAACGCAAGAAAAGATACCATAACGATTAGTGAAGTTTTCCGATGATGAAGCAGATATAATCCTTATGTGGAGTTTTCTATCCATGAAGATATTGAGTATGAATACGATTCATTATTACTTTCATGAAGTCTACTTGCGCAGCCAATAATCATGGACTTAGATAGGGAAACAGAAACTTATGATAGAGAAAAATTACAAAAAAATACAAGGCTGATTTTGACAACAAAAGATTGAGATCTAACAGAAGCTGGACTGATAACCATTGTATTGCATCCAGATTTAAATTTTAATTCTTTTAGTTGAGAACTGGAATTATATGGAATAGATGGACAAAGTAGACAAGTTTTGGACATCGTAAAAATTACAACTTGATCGTTAGAAAAGTCAAATTATCACGATGGTTTCGAACATAACTGTGGAGATAATATGGACAACGTGATGGATTTTTCGCCAGGATTCGATGAGTCAGCTTTAAAATATTTTTCTGTGACGTCACAATATAACGAAAAGATAGTTGAGAAGGTGAAATATGTATGATGATGAGGTGGATGTTCATGTCCAAGTAAAGAGGAACTTTGTTGAATTAATTCATGAAATGTTGTCCAAACAGGAGATAGTCAAAAGCCTCCCTTTGATAATGGATGTGCCGACCATGAGGTAACGAATGGGGAGGCGGATGGATTTAATACATGAGATACACAAGAAATCCCCCCTACCCCCCTTACCGAAGGGGGGCAAGAAACTCCAAAATGACAAACTATAAAAATAGTTTCATTAGAATCAAGAACACCAGAATCTATCACTCTGCAATCATTTCTTCCATACGATATTGATTTCAAAAATCACAATTATTACTTGAAAACTTCTACAGCTACCACGAAAAAATACATAGACTGAATTCTTTACTCCAATACAATCGATACATTTACTAAATCATTCTGATTTGTTGATGCATGAGCATGTGTTTACCTTTATTCATGAGAAAACCAGCTAGACTCTTATTGTTATTCCTCAGACAAAACTCAAGATGAAAAAGAAAAGCAAGAGGTTGATAATTTCAATCCATCGGATTATCAGATTTCTATTACTCATATAGACTACAATCCAGAATGAAGCGATTCAGGAAATGAAACGATAACAATTCAATCAAAATCATCCAAATCACTAGACCTTTCAAAAATCAAAATGAAAGTTAATGCTACAACCAAAAAGATTTCATGAATTCTCGAACCTTATTCTTCCATTACTCTAAAATGAAGTTTTGGATTCCCAAATTCCACGAAAGACAATTCAGATGTAGTGGTCATTTTATTCTATGATAATCATATTTTCTCGACTTATACCTATAATCCAAATAAACCAAAAATCGAGATTCCAGACTGAGCTGTGAAAGTTTATTCAGTAATTGATGGAGATACTTTCCGTTATCGTAAGGAAGATTGAAGTTTACAATCTGTCCGTTTGCTTGGAGTAGATGCTCCTGAATCTAATACAGCTCGTTACCGCAGCACAGAATGTTTTTGAAAAGAAGCGAAAAATTATCTAACAAATCTAATCAAAAATCAGTACGTTACACTTGATTTCGACTCTAATTCAGCTCAATCTGATGCTTATGGTAGAATACTTGCATATGTTTATTTAGATTGAAAACTTGTAAATGAAACACTCATAGCCGAATGATACGCTAAAGAATATACTTACAAAACAGCATATTCACAGCAATCAGCTTTCAAACAATCAGAAGAAAATGCAAAAAGAAGTGAAAAATGACTTCGATCTCCTGCAATATGTGGAAAATCTATAGAAGAAGAACCAGGAGCTTGGGGAATAGATTACGAGAAACTTTCCATCAAAATTTTGTCTGTAGATTATAATCCAGATGGAACCGATTCATGAAATGAAATTGTCCAACTCAGTGTCGATAATTCACAGATTTCCGCAGTTAGTTCCATTGATTTCTCTGATGACTTTAGTCTGACAATCTTTCCACGAAGTGAATATGCTACATGAACTATGAAAAGCAAAAAATTATCAGAATTCTGATTTTTTGACCTTTCAGAATCTCAAGAAATTACTTTGAAATGAAATTTCTGATTACCAAATAATCGTGCTACATGTGTTAGCCTTAATCAATGAAGTTATACTTTCGATACGCGATGTTATAATCCAAATGGACTAACTTCAGACGAAGAATTGGTATTTTCATGACAAGTTTTCGCATCATTTCCAAATGTGAAAATCCAATCTATAATTCCAAACCCATCATGAAAAGATAACTGAAAAGAAGAAATCACATTACAGCGAATGCCATCAGAAGACTTCCCAGGATCTCTAAAAATGCTTAACTTAAGCCCAGATTTTTCTTTGCTTATAAATGATAAAACTAAAAAGAAACTAGTCTGAAATCTGATTCCAAACCAAAATATCATAATTAAATGATCGTTTTCTTTGCCAAATTCGGCATCGTGTGTTTCATTATTGTATCAGTGAGCAGAACTGGACAAATTCTGCTACTGAAAAGCATCTGATTGAATGAGATTTAATTCAAACAATACATCTGTTCGTGAAATTCCGGCAGAAGAACTTGCAATCGTGAAGAAAATCACATTGGTAAAAAAATGAGACAAACTTTGTGTTTCATATAATAAAACACTATTTAGCTGTAAAAATATTCCAAATTCTACGACAGAAAAGAATAAAAAACTCCTTTCAATGCAGAATTCTTACATAGCAGAAATTCAAAAATATTTGAAAAATAATTATTCAATGCTATATTATAATTCACAGTTAAAAGATTATTTTGATTTATATTCTGATGCTAAAAAGGCCATAAAATCGTGAGATTATTCAATAAATTGGAGATGAAAAGAAATTGTAATAAATAATATTTCATCGTTATTTAATAAAAAATATGAAATAGATGCACAATTATATTTTATCCAAAAGATCTCAGAAATATTACCAGAAGAAATAGACAATAAATTAAGTTATTTGAAAGAGCTATACACACATAAAAATCTAGGATTAGAGTGGTTGTGACAATAAAAAAACATCTAAAATTTGACAAAATGAAGTTTTTGAATAATATAGTGTATTGTCTTTTATTTGGAGCGTTATAAAAATGGTAAAGCTAAATAATAATGAAAGAAAAGAAAGTTCAAAGTGAATAATAGATGGAATCCTCGATAAAATCAAAGCTGAAGCGGTAGATTTTACAGAAACATTAAGCTCTTTTTGAGAGTCTGTTTGAGATTTTTTTACAAGTTTGTATGAAAAAGTACTAAGTCCTTTGATACCAGATTCAGTTAAAAATTGGTTTAAAAGTTTCTTTTTTGCAAGTAAAGAAAAGATAAACAATATATATAAAACATACGAACAATTAAAGTGAAAAGAAAAACCTGATTTTTTGCCTTTTTGTTTGGCAATGCAGTGATATAATAAACAAAAGGGTAAAATAGGGAATTCTAAATATTTAACAGTTATAGATTACTCAAAACCCGTGAGTCAGAATAGATTATACGTAATAAACATGCAGACATTAACCGTAGAAAATTGTGTACAAACATGACATGGAAAAAATTCAGGAGACACAAAAACAACTTCCAGGTTTTCTAACACAAATAATTCAAATCAAACAAGCATAGGTTTTTTTAGGACCCCTGAAAAACTAACTCCTAATTCCCAAAGAACATGGGATTGACTGTTTTTAACATGAATGGAATTTTCTAATGATCAAGCAAGAGGCAGATGAATTGCGGTCCATGGCGTTTGAGATTTTTTCTATTGAAGTGATGGGTGGAATAAAAAACATACAAAATATCACAAAAAATGAGAATCAACAAGCGAAGGGTGTATAACAATTCGTCATAAAGATAATCCAAATGAAATTATGAATAAAATAAAGGGAGACTCTCTCATATATTCTTATTATCCTGACATGACATATTTAAATAAGTCAACCTTAATTAAATAAATATCTTTTATCAAGAATTTATCTTTACTTTATTGAGTATATTTTTATCATTTTTACATTAAAATTTTTGTTATGTTTTTTGTCGTTCAAATATGAAAAAGGTACATCTTTCTATGATAAATCTATGATGTAATAAAAATTTGGTAGATAGCCAACTGTTTTTATGAAAACTTTTGAGTGAGAATTCAGACAAGATAGAATATTATTCTGATCCTTATGATTCGGCGGTAGAAATAGTTTTACTCAATACGTGTGGATTTATTTCTTCTGGTCGTGAAGAAATGTTTAAGACGCTAGAAAAACTACTCAGAAAGAAGAAAAAAGTTTGTATTATTTGATGTGGAGTGCAGTATTTTGAGAGACTGCTTAAGAAAAACAATGTTTGAGAATGACAACTAAAACGAGAACTTCAAAAATGGGAGGAAATGATCGAAGATGAAAACATTTCCTATCTTTCACGAAATGACCTAACTTTTGCAAATATAGAAAGCCTAACAAAACGTAGCCAAAGATTTGAAGATTTTTGTCGATATTCAGCGCCAAGGCTGCTCACAAATTATGAGAATCGCTATGAATATCTTAAAATCGCAGAGTGATGTAATAACTCCTGTGCATTCTGTATAATTCCACAAATCAGATGAAAATTAACTTCCCTACCAATAAAATCCGTTCTCGCAGAAGCAGAGAATCTACTTAAACAATGAATCGAAGAGCTAATCATAGTTGCACAAGATACGATGAGATATGGAACAGATTTTTCTTCAAAATCTCAGTTATTACCGTTACTTCATGAATTGGACAATCTTCCATATGATTTCAAATATCGTATTTTGTATTTGTATCCAGACATTCTAACTCTGAAACAGCTGGAAGATTTTGCCACTCTCGAGAAATTTATTCCATATTTTGATATTCCTTTACAGCATATTTCTCCAAAATTACTCAAATCAATGGGGCGTTTTTACGATGATAAAATGATACATACATTACTGAAATGAATTCGTAATTTGTTTCCAAATTCATTCATCCGTACGAATATTATAATTTGATTTCCATGAGAAACGGAGGGAGATATGAGACTTCTTCAATCTTTTCTTAATGAAGATTATTTCGATAATGTTGCTATTTTTGAATATCACGATGAGCCGTTGGCAAAATCTTCGACATTCGAAAATAAAGTTCCAGACGAGCTTATTCATTCACGTTTCAAAACTATTCGCTGAAAGGTTGATAAGCTTTTGAAAGCTCATGAAAAGAAAAGAAAATGAAAAAATCAGATTGGATTCGTGGAATCAGCTCGAGAAAAAGACGATCAGATTTTCCTTTCCATTCGTCCAGAAATTAATTGTCCAGAGATAGATTCAGTCGATGAAGTTAAATTAGAAAATGTAATTCAATGCTATGATGGGGAGGAGATTGGAATTGGTTCTAGGGTGGAGTATGTTGTGTAATATTGTCCTCCTTTAAGGAAAGGAGGTGGCTCGTAGAGCCGGAGGATTTTTAAATGTATGGTACACAAATCCCCAGTCGCTACGCGCCAGCCCCTTTCAATAAAGGGGCACAGAAATAGTAGATTCTTCGTTTCACTCAGAATGACAATAAATAAAAAAAGTCCCACATTTGTGGGACTTGTATAAGTATTCAATAACTTTATTTTTCTAGGGCGTCAAGCTCTTTTTTGGTTGCTGAGATATCTTTATCAATCTTTTTCACCATATCATCTCTGCCTTTTGCCTTAAATTTCTTTTTGAAATCTTCAAGTTTAGCTATACTAGTTTTAAGTCCTTGAATCTTTTCGGTTTTATGAGATTCTTCGTATTCCATCTTTTTGAGTTCTGATTCATATTCATCGAAGTTGATTCCATTTGGAAGACTTTTTTGTTCTTCCTCAGCTTCTGGCATAGATTCAAGTCAGAATCTTCTATCTATTAAATTATTGAAATAATTTTGCAAATGTGCCCAATCTCATAGTCACATGAAAGGACCTTCAAATTCTGGCTGACGATAAGTCTTTCTAAAGTTATTAAACTCTTGAGGATTATCGAATTCTTTTTCAAATTCTTCCTCTTTTCAGTTGTTGTTTCTATAAACATAAACTTTTCCTTTAAACATGGTTATAATTGGTTAGGAAATAAAATAGCACTACTTTAAGTGTGGTGCTATTATAGGCGATTTTTTTTAAAATGCAAGTTTTTTAATAGATTTTTTATATTAGATCAAAACTGCAGTTTTCGTTGTAGTAAAATTTTGGATTAAAAATTTGCATTATTTAAAGTTCTGCATATAATCATATATGCAAAATTTATTTTATTAATTTATTTAAAAATGACAAATCCAGAAAGTCCAAAGAATCCAGAATCACCAATCGCTAAAGAGATAGCCGCACTAAAATCTGAAGTGGAAGGTTCATATAAATGAGTAAAATTACAATACGATGAACCATATAAAAACATACGTACAAAAGAAGGAAAAATTGTTGAAAACCCTCTTAGTAAGACAAATCACAAGGTAATATTTGATGGACATACAGAGACTTATTACACAACAAAAGATGGTTTCAAAATAACCAATACAGCATATGGAACTCCGCCAGGTGTGCATATTGCAAAAGATGGAACGGTTAGAGATAAGGATTGATATATCGTAGTGGCTATTAATAGAAATAAAAGCAAAAGCTTGGGATTAGGAAAACACGCTTGTATTATGTCATCTATATGACCATGTAAAGTTTACGATTCATGATCAGGGGTTCAGTGACTCGATATTTTTACAAATCGACCATCATTAACAAAAAAAAGACGTTCATAAATCTTTTAAGACACAAAGACCATCCCTAACTGATTCCAGTCCAACTCCTCCAATCTTTTGTTGCTTAAATTTTCAGGAATAGCGAAACTACCTCATTTTTTACTAATCATTTTAGAAATCTTTCACAAAGTCTTTCTACTGTACGGAGAAAATAAATCTAAAAATTTGATTAATTCATCAAATTTGATATTTGGAATATTATTTTTTTTAACGAGTCAGATTAAACAGCTTTTAACTTTAGGGGCAGGAGAAAAAGCTTTAGCGGGAACTGTTTTTAGATATTGTACCTCATAAGCATAATTCAAAATCCAATACAAATATGATTTTTTCCCTGCATCAAAGCGGAGCTTTTGTCAAACTTCATCCTGAACCATAAAAAGTCAACCCGCAAATTCTCCCATTCAATCTCAGAAAAACATTCTTAGAATAGGAGATGTAATATAATATGGTAAATTTCATACGACAAAAGTCTGATTTTTCTTTCATTCAAACTGCTCTAAATCTCAATCCAACACATCTCACCAAATAATTTTTGCAGTTCAGTTCTCCTTTTTTGATATTACTTCTTCAAGTATTTCCTTCAAAGTTTCATCTTTTTCAAAAAGAGTAAAATTCTGAGAAATGTTCAAAATCAGTTTGGTTATCGATCATTTTCCAGGTCAGATTTCTATTAAGTTTTTACAATTATTTTGAATATAAAAATCCTGAGCTTTATCGGCGATTCGATGCCTAATTTTGGAATCTATAAGAAAATTCTGTCAGAGATATGTAGACACAATGGGTTATCAAGATTTAAAATCTTTGGTCAGTATAGGGAAATTGAGGAAGTTTGCAATAAAAAGCCTCCCTTTGGTAAGAGAGGTGGCGAACATAGTGAGCTGGTGGGATACAAGTTAAAGTTTAAAAATATCCCCCTTTAATTCCCCCTTACCAAAGGGGGACAAAGCTTAGAAATTTCTGAAAATGTTTGCCCTATTTTTGAAATCTTCATCGATTTCAGTTGTTTGCCCCTGAATTGGTTTTTTTTGTGGTATTTCTTGCCATTCAGAAGCCGATTTATCGAGTGAAGAATCTATTGGTTTTATGTTTTCCTGGATTCTTCACTTCGTTCAGAATGACGTATTAGCATTTACTCAGTTTAACCCAGGTTCTATTTTATTTTTAATCTGTTCGTTATTTCAATCATGGCCAGTCATTGGTACAGAACCCGGGTTGTTTGTATCTGTTTCCTCAATATCAATTAATGAATAATCATAATCAACCTGTTTTAAAATCCAGTATTTCATTGGAGTTCAGAGAGTTTGATGTAAAAGGTAATCTCGCTGAATTGTGATATTTCTTTTTCATTTTAAAAGCTCATTAACTTCACTAACTTTTTTTCACAAAATAGAAGAAAAAGCTTTTTGAGTAAGTCATTTTTCCTTGATAAGAACTTGTAATTCGGTTCATGGATGTGATAACATGCTGTCTATTTCGTTGTCTAAAATATGATACGTCATTCAGAGGAGGAATGAAATGACGACGAAGAATCCAGAAATATTAAATTATTTGTCCTGGATCCTTCTCTTCGCTCTGGATGACAGTCTACACCTAAGATTCTTCGCAGACACTCAGAATGACAAAACAAATTTTGTTGTCTAAAAGTTCACTGAATTAGTGAAATTCACTTATTCTATGAAACAGTGAATTTTCTAAAGTATAATCCAAAAATTTTATTTTGCAAATTTTTTCACACTTTCTATGAAATAGTGAATTTTTACAAGATAGGTGGTTTAGTTGTCTAAAAGTTCACTAAATTAGTGAAATTCACTATTGTTGTGAATTTTTGAGAAAAAATGGGAGGAAAATATAGTTGTGAAGCTGTATTTTTTGGATTTGATTGGTGTCTAAAAGATGGGTATGACATAATATTTATATATATAGCATTTTTGGAGAAATTTTTTGATGTTTTTTTCGATAGTGTATCATTCAAAGACGAACGAAGTGAAGTCGAAGAATTCAGAGAGGTTAAATCGGTTGCCCTGGATTCTTCGCTGATGCTCAGAATGACAGGTGTGATACGGAGAAATACCCAGTCACTACGTGACAGCCCCTTCAAAAAGGGGCAAAGAAATACACCTAAGATTCTTCGCTGATGCTCAGAATGACAGGCAAGATGTAGAGAAATTCCCAGTCACTACGTGACAGACCCTTCAAAAAGGGGCGAAGAAAGTACAAAACCGATAAAAAGTCAAGCCAAACTAAAAAAGCAGAAAACATAATTCAAAACGAGAAAAACTCATAAAAATGGGTACAGATTTGTATAAAATTTGACAAAATTTGTCACAAAATTGAAAATAGTTCGTAATCTCAACTGTAAGGGACGCTCGTGGTAGAATGATATGAGAACGTGCTTGCAGATGCCTAAATTCGTATTCGCCTGTTTGGCGAATATGGGGGATCATCGACATGCGAGTAGATCGCGAATCTTGGATGATCTTGACGAAAGTGAGTCAGCATTTTATCTCTTATTTCCCTTTAATTAGGGCTTTAAAGTTATGTAGATGTCCACTTTAGTCAAAATCTCTTGCATTTGTGTCTAATATTTCTACACTGAGAGTTAGTTTACTGTGTGGAGACACAGAAACCCTACCCCTGTTTGGTAATTTATTTTGTGACTTTTATTTTTATTCAACAAAAGACATGAACATTAAGAAAATGTTTACTGCATTGTCTGCAATGGTAGTTGCAGTTACAATGACATTGCCTAGCGCATCAGTGTTCGGAGCTGAGTACAGCCAAGAACTTCAAGATGCTTACAACTGGGCTTACGGAAAAGGAGTTACTACAATGTCTCCAATCGATAACGCCAACATGTATGGTGCTATTACAAGAGCCGAGATGGCTAAAATGTTATCTGTATATGCTAAAGAAGTATTAAAGGCTACACCTGATACATCTAAGGCTTGTACATTTACAGACATAGATTCAGTTAAAGGAGATCTTCACGATTTCATTATCGAATCTTGTCAATTAGGTATCATGGGTCAAGGAATCACTGCATTCAGACCTTACGATACAATTTCTAGAGCTGAATTCGGTACAGCTTTATCAAGAGTTTTATGGGGTGATAAATATGAAGGAGGAACTCCTTACTATGCAAACCACTTAAATGCTCTTAAAGCTGACGCAATTATGAATCAAATTGCAAACGCTGAATCTACAAAAGAAATTAGAGGATATGTAATGTTAATGCTAATGAGAAGTGAAGGAGGAAGCAATGTAGATTGTGAAGAGCCAACAATAGCATTAGCATGTTTGGATCCAGAATTGGATTCATACAAAG
>OCTX012220969.1_pt1 | contig 13025 bp, 10 predicted proteins | sample 1539691 | NCBI WGS metagenome assembly OCTX01 (sample SAMN02144231, study PRJEB22623) | gut metagenome | biome: sheep rumen | host: Ovis aries | place: New Zealand
TGGGGTGGATGTTTCTTTGCTTCTTTCTTTGCGCCAAAGCGCTCGACCTATGGTCGCTTGCTACCAACGGGACGCAAGAAAGTAAGAAATATGGGGTTTGGGGGTATCCCCCACAGGGCAACGCCCTGAAAAAAAAGTAATGTATATTATATAAATGAAAGTATTTATAACCGGCTCTACCGGCTTTATCGGAAGCTATTTAGTCCGCCAACTAATCAACGACGGTCACGAACTGTTATGTCTGAAGCGCCTAACTTCTGACATATCCCGCTTGGCAGACCTCCAGATCCAGTGGGTTAATGTCACCGATGATTGGCAGAGCACCTTCAAAGCCTTCCACCCGGAAGCCGTTTTCAACCTCGCCTGGGACGGCGTTTCCTCTGCTGACAGGGTGATCTGGCAGAAGCAAGTCCAGAACATTTCCTTCCAGCAGAACCTATTGGATATTTCCGCCGTCTGCGGCGTCAGAAAGTTCATTGGCATAGGCTCCCAGTCGGAATATGGCGATTTCGAGGGGGTGATCGACGAAAACTTCCCCGTCAATCCCAAGACTGCCTATGCGGCCTCTAAATTGGCCTGTCAGGATCTGCTGAAGTGCTTCTGCGAGATCAATCACATCGAATGGTATTGGTTCCGTGAGTTCCCCCTCTTTGGCCCGGGAGAGTCTGACCGATGGCTCATCCCCAGCCTGATCAAGGCGATGTGTACCAAGGATTCCATGGACCTGACGCCAGGCGAACAATTGTTGCCCTATCTCTATGTGGGCGAGTGTGCCAAGGCCATTGTCTCTCCTTTACAGACCGACGATAAATCCGGCATCTATAATGTCTGTGCGGATAATCCCCGGCCGTTAAAGGAACTGGTCACGATGATCAAGGATAAAGTCAATCCGGCCTTCAAACTGAATTTCGGGGCCCTCCCTTATCGCTTTGGTCAGAGCATGTTCATGGGCAGTCACACGGAAAAACTGGCTCAGAACCTCTATACCCTGGACACCACCTCTTTCGAGACCCACCTCCAGGAAACCATCAATCATTACGTCAACTTATACACGAAATAAATACATGAATCACTACGAATCTGATGCCAGGGAAATCCGGCGACTGGCCCTCATCATGGCTCACCATGCGAAATCCTCGCATTCTGGTGGCGCCCTGTCCATGGCGGATATCCTGGCGGTCTTATATGGTGGCAAACTGCGCATCACGCCTCAGACGGTCGATGATCCCAATCGCGATCGTTTCCTCTTGAGCAAGGGCCACTGCTGTGCCTCCCTCTACGCAGCCTTGGCGGTGCATGGATTCCTCGACAAGGAGGAACTCTGCAACAACTACGGTCAGGACGGCACGGTCTATTTCTCCCATGTCAGTCACAAACTGAATGGTGTAGAGATGTCCTCGGGCAGTCTGGGTCATGGACTCCCGGTAGCCTGTGGTATCGCCCTCAATGGCAAGGTGAAAGGGCTCGATTACGATACCTATGTCCTCACAGGCGATGGTGAACTCGACGAGGGTTCCTGCTGGGAGGCGATTATGTTTGCTGCCCAACAGCACCTCTCTCACCTCTGTCTGATTGTCGATTACAACAAGATCCAGAGTCTGGGCAATGTCGCTGACATCTGCGACCTCTCCCCCTTAGCCGACAAATTCCGTGCCTTCAATTGGAATGTCATCAAAATCGACGGCCACAACTATGATGAAATAGCCCAAGCCATCGACCTCTTTAAATCCAATGGTCCGCTCCCTACAGTAATCATCGCCAACACCATCAAGGGCAAGGGCGTAAGCTACATGGAGGGCGAACTGCTCTGGCATTATCGCAATCCCAACGATGAACAACTGAAACAAGCTTTGGAGGAACTGGCATGAGAACGACGTTTATCAATCAACTGGTAGAAGAGGCGCGCCAGAATGAGCGCATCTTCCTGCTCGTAGGCGATCTGGGCTTCCGTGTGGTGGAACCCTTTGCAGAAGCTTTCCCTGATCGGTTCCTGAATGTAGGTATCTGTGAACAGAACATGGCGGGTATTGCCGGTGGTCTGGCCATGAACGGCTGGATAGTCTATTGCTATTCCATCGGTAATTTCCCCACTTTGCGCTGCATCGAACAGATCCGCAACGATATCGTCTATTACAACAGCAATGTGCGCATCGTCTCTGTAGGCGCAGGCTATGCCTATGGCTCGCAAGGAGTCTCTCACCAGGCCACCGAGGATGTGGCCATGCTGCGATCCCTCCCCAATATGGTGGTCTGCAGTCCCTCTGACCCCATCGAGACCAAGATGCTGGTCAAGTGCTCTGTCACCCACCAGGGTCCCATGTATATCCGCCTGGGCAAAGCCGGAGAACAAGTCTTCCACCCCCAGGAGATCCAGGACTACCATCTAGGCGACCTCCTCCCCATCCTCGACAAGGGGGCAGAGACTTTGGTCCTCACCAGTGGCTCTATCCTGGCCAGTGTGATGGAGTCGGTCGAGGCAAAAGCCCTGCCATACGATGTTTGGACGATTCCTGTTGTGAAACCCTTGAACCAAGTCCAACTCTGCCAACTGGCAGAAAACCGCCGGCAGATTATCATCGTCGAGGAAAACCAGAAGTCTGCCGGCATAGGCTCTGCCATCATCGAGGTTCTCAGCGATGCCTACAACAACGGCTCCCTAAAGACATACCCTAAGATCCGGCGTATCGCCATCAACGACGAGTTCCTGGAAGTCGCAGGCTCCCAGCGTTACCTCCAACAAACCGCAGGTTTGATCTTATGATCGCTCAGTTTATCAAATTTGGAATAGTTGGGCTTTCTAACACCCTTATTGCTTATTTGGTATATGCAGTCTGCATCTACATCGGCCTCCATTACCTCTTGGCCAATGCCATTGCCTTTGCTGTCAGCGTCCTCAACGCCTATTACTGGAGCGACCGCTATGTCTTCAAGAAGGGCGCAGGTGAGTCGCGCAGTGCCGTCAAGACCCTCCTCAAGACCTACGTAGCCTATGGCAGTACAGGTCTCTTTCTGGCCAGCGTCCTGCTCTGGCTCTATGTCGACCAGCTCCATATCTCCGAATACATCGCCCAGCTCTTGGTGCTGGTGGTAACCATCCCATTGAATTTTATCATCAATAAATATTGGTCCTTTAAATGAAAAAGATTAGTATCCTGATACCTTGTTACAACGAGGAGGAAAACGTAGTCCCCATCGCCAATGCGATTGTAGAGGAACTCGGCAAGAGCCTCCCCAACTACGATTACGAACTGGTGTTTATCGACAATGATTCCAAGGATAATACCCGTCCCTTGCTCAGGGAACTCTGTGCCCGAAATCCGAGGATCAAAGCCATCTTCAATGCCAAGAACTTCGGTCAGTTCAACAGCCCCTATTATGGCATGCTCCAGACCACCGGCGACTGTACGATTGAGATGGACTGCGATTTCCAGAATCCGGTCTCTGTCATCCCGCAGATGGTCGAGAAATGGGAAGAGGGTGCCAAGATTGTCTCCTGTGTCAAGACGGCCAGTCAGGAGAACCCGATGATGCGCTTCCTCCGTACGTGTTATTACAAGCTCATCAAGAAGATGTCTTCCGTGGAACAGATTGAACACTTCCAGGGCTTTGGCCTTTACGACAAGTCGTTCATCGAGGTTCTGCGCAATCTGAAGGATCCCACGCCTTTCCTGCGGGGAATTGTCGCAGAATTAGGCTTCAAGCGCGTGACGCTCGAGTACACCCAGGCCAAGCGCAAGGCAGGTAAGACGCATAACAACTTCTTCACGCTCTTCGATGCAGCCATGCTCAGCTTCACCTCCTATACGAAGGTCGGCCTCCATTTGGTTACGTTGGCAGGCCTTCTGCTCTCGGCGATGTCCTTGCTGGTGGCACTGGTCTATCTGGTCTACAAACTGCTCTACTGGGATCGCTTCTCGGCTGGTTCTGCGCCCTTGATTATCGGACTTTTCTTCCTCAATGCCGTCGAACTGCTGTTCATCGGTTTTGTGGGCGAATATGTGATGAGCATCAACACCCGCATGATGAATCGGCCCTTGGTCATCGAGGAGGAAAGGATTAATTTTTAGGCAAATCCTTGGTAGTGTCGGGATTTATTCGTACTTTTGCACGCAAAATATGAAACAAGACATGAAACGAATACTTTGTTCTATCGTCCTGCTGCTGTCATTGGTGCTTTCAGCCAGTGGTCAGAGCATGAGCGACACACAGGTGTTACAGTATATCCAGCGCGAGATGAAGGCTGGAACCTCCCAGTCTCAGATAGCTGTCCACCTCATGCAGCGTGGCGTGGATATGAAGCAGATTCAGCGCGTCCGCCAGCAATACGAGAAACAGGCCGGCAATGCGATGTCCGGCTCATCGAGTTCATCGAGCTCAACTAGCTCAACGAGTATGTCTGGCTCTAGCGCAGGCTCTCGCCTCCGCCAGAGCAATGGCGCAGTCCGTGTCGATGAAGAGGGCAATCCTCTCTATACCTCCGTCAATGGCTATAATGCCCTAGGATTCGAAGAACAGGAACCCACTGATCTCGACCGTCGCCCCAATGTCTTCATCAAGGATTCCGTCAATCTCCTGGTCAATGGCAAGAAGGTGTTCGGTCGTGATATCTTCAATAAGCGTTCGCTCTCTTTTGAACCCTCGATGAACATTGCCACGCCTACGAGTTATGTTGTAGGGCCTGGCGACAAGGTGTTCGTCGATGTCTATGGTGCCTCACAGAAGTCCGACCAGTTCGAGGTTTCTCCCGATGGTACGATTGTCATCAACAATTTTGGTCCCATCCATATTGCCGGTCTCACGGTCTCTCAGGCCAACGAGAAGATCAAGGATCAGCTGGGCCAGCGCTATCGCAGTTCACGCATCCAGATGACGGTTGGACAGACGCGCACCATCACGGTCAATGTCATGGGTGAGGTTTCTGTCCCTGGTACATACACCCTCTCGGCCTTCGCTTCGGTCTTCCATGCCCTCTACATGGCTGGTGGTGTCAATGGGGTAGGTACCCTGCGTAACATCAAGGTCTATCGTGGCGGACGCCAGTTCTCGGTGGTCGATGTCTACGATTATATCCTCAATGGTCGTCTCACGGGTAATGTACGGCTGCAGGACAACGATGTCATTGTCGTAGGCCCTTACGACTGTATAGTCGACGTCACGGGTAATGTCAAGCGCCCGATGGCCTATGAGATGAAGAAGAACGAGTCGGTAGCCACCCTGCTCAAGTATGCCGGTGGTTTCTCTTCCAAGGCTTATACCAAGGCAGTACGCCTCGAGCGCACCAGTGGCGATCATTATTCAGCCCACAATATCCCGGAGTTTGAGATGGCCAATTTCCACCTCGCTGATGGCGATTCGGTCATTGTCGATTCCATTCAGAAGCGCTATGAGAATTCGGTTAGCATCTCTGGCGGGGTGTTCCATCCCGGCAACTACGATCTCGATGGCAGTACGACGGTACGCACTTTGATAGAGCGTGCAGGCGGACTCACGGAGGATGCCTTCGTAGCGCGTGCTGTGCTCCATCGCATGAAACCTGATCGTACCCGCAGGATTGTGGCGGTCGATGTCGATGGCATCATGTCAGGCATGGTGGCTGACATCCCCCTCGAGAACGAGGACGAGCTTTTCATCCCTTATCGCATTGAGGCCATGAGCCAGCGCACCCTCACCATCCATGGCGAGGTACAGTTCCCTGGCACTTACGAATATGCCGATGACATGACCATCGAGGATCTCATCCTGCAGGCAGGTGGTCCTACCGATGCCACCTCCACAGCCCGTGTGGATATCTCCCGTCGGGTCAATGATCCCAGTGCCACGGCTTCTGACCGCACCATTGCCCACTCCTATAGCTTCCCCATCAAGGAGGGTTACAAGGTGGAGACCAATCCCGGCTTTACCCTGATGCCCTACGATGAGGTCTATGTCCGTAAGAGCCCGGGTTATCAGCCCCAGCGCAACATCGAGGTGATGGGCGAAGTGCTCTTCGAGGGTAAGTACGCCCTGCCCACCAAGAATCTGCGCCTCTCTGAGGCAATCAAGGCGGCAGGTGGTGTCACCCAGGAGGCCTACGTTCGGGGAGCCCGTGTAGAACGCCTCCTCAACGACGATGAGAAGTTCCGGGTCGACAACCTCATGAAGATGGCCCGCCAGCAGATGGGCCAGGGACTTGATACCACTACGGTCACGCGTACAGATAGTATCTATTATGTGGGTATCCATCTCGACAAGGCGCTTGAGCATCCGGGCAGCGATTATGACATCATCCTCCGTGAAGGTGATCGTCTGGTGGTTCCTGAGTACACAGGAACGGTGAAGATCAATGGTAATGTGATGTATCCCAATACAGTGGCTTACAGCGAGGGCAAGGACTATAAGTGGTATGTCAACCAGGCCGGAGGCTATGGCAACCGGGCCAAGAAGTCCCGCACCTATATCCTCTATCAGAATGGTACGGTCTCCAAGGCCAAGGGTGGCACCAAGATAGAGCCCGGTTGTGAGATTATCGTTCCCACGAAGACCACCACCACCCAGCAGACCATAGCCAACATAGGTTCCATCGGTACCTCCATGGCGACAATCGTCACATTACTGGTTTCAGTAATGAACCTGCTGAAGTAGCGAGAGAAGAGCCAAGCTTGCTTGGGCTCTTCCGAGCGCAAAGCAGGTCAAGCTTTTGCAAAAAAGCTTAACCTTCTGAAATAGCGAGCGAAAAGATTTATCTTTTGAAATATGAAAAAAGTTCTTTTTCTGTCCCTTTTACTCCTGACCTCCTGTGTCAGCACAAAGAAGGTCGTTTATTTCGAAAACAAGGATCAGATAGACCCGACACTCTCAAAGACCCTGTTCGATGCCAGGATTATGCCCAAGGACATCCTGCAGATCCAAGTGTTTACTATGACGCCTGATGCGGCCATCCCTTTCAATCTGATGGGGGCTAAAGGCGGTGCAGCCAGTGCTGCCGGGGCAGCTGGTGCGATGGGTACGGCTGGTCATGGTGCCCTCTACGATTATCTGGTCGACAACGAAGGCAATATCGAGTATCCCGTCTTGGGAACCCTGCATCTGGGTGGTTTGAGCAAGACGGAGGCTGAGCAGCTCATCAAGGGCAGGATCCAGCCCTATATGGCAGAGTCGGAGAGTGTGGTGGTGCATGTACGGATGGTGAATTACAAGTACGCAGTGCTTGGTGGTGTGAATCGCCCGGGTGTCTTCACCACACAGAATGAGAAGGTCTCGATCCTCGAGGCCATTGCTCAGGCAGGTGATCTGAACCTGTATGCCGAGCGTGATAAGATTTTCCTGATTCGGGAGAACAGCGAAGGCCAGAAGGATTTCCACCAGTTAGACATCAATGATGCCAATATCATCAGTTCACCTTACTATTATCTGCAGCAGAACGACGTGATCTACGTGGAGCAGAAGAAGGTGGTTGCCCGTAATGCCTTCATCTCAGCCAACACGAGTATCTGGTTCTCCATCACCAGCTCCCTCATGTCCATTGCGACATTCATCATTGCCTTATCGAAGTGATTTGGCCTTTTCCTTGGAAAATGATTTAAAGCCTCTGTTAGGTTTCTCATAAAAGAAAAAATCCCGCTGACTAGCGGGATTTTTTCTTTTTAGTAGGTAATGTCAATTACAGGTCTCAGCCAAGTTTGTGAGGTATAACGCTGTTGGTTATTTATATGATAGGTCCCTGCATTATCAAAGAATAGTTCAACCCATTTAATAGTATTTTCATCTTTACAGTAATAGGATATTCTTTCCCCTTTCTCAAGGTTATTGACATTTCTGTCATTTAGAAATGCTGTCATCTCTTCCATGGTGCCAAATCGCCATGTTCCACTGACATCCTCAGGAGCAGTCCACGTGCTTAAAGCAGCATTTACTGCTCCTTCGTCTGTGAAACCATCCACCTGCGTCTTACTCAGCAGCACTGCTGTGTTGTTAGTAGTATTCACACTCACGACATAATACCCCTGGAAAGTACTTCCAACAACTGGAACCTCATGTTCTTCAGGATTCTCCGAAGAATCCCCATCCACAAGATTCTCTTCATTAAACTCAAACGGCATGTTTTTCTCGGCTTCCCAAGCTCTTGCTGTCAAAGTGCCGCTTAACAACGCATCCTGCTCCTCGGAGTAGGTGCCTTCCAGCACCACTTGGTGATTTGCCTCAAAAGCCTCACTCGCCTGGTAACAGTATCGTTTCACTCCACTTGTCCTGGTGAAACTCACAGTAATCGTAGGTTCTCCGTCCGAGGGGAAACAATAAGGCTGATTCGTCTCGTTAGTCCAAGTGTCGTTGTCGGATTTTTTTGTCAGTTCGAGCTGTAGAGTGCTGTGCTCCTCTGTAAAGGTCCCGTCCAGCATGATACCCTGATATAGTGGCGCAATACTGACCTCCACCTTCGTCACGTCCGCAGGCACCTGCTTGATGGTCACCTCCTTCAGCTGGAGCACCTGCCGTTCCAGTTCCAGCGCCAGATTGCTGGCATTCCCTGCAGTCAGGGTGACTGTTGCTGTCTTCATAAACAGATCCCCCATCACCTTTTCCTCAGCCACGCTGATGACGCTGCTAGCCGCAGCACCCTCCAGGTCGGGTAGGGTATAGGCACTCAAGTCATCACCCCCGATGGCATACGCGCTATAGGTCCCAACTGGCAGTTGAGTGGCGGCCAGTTGTCCACCCTCATCAGTGCTGAGCACCTTGACGCATGTCCCCTTACTGTCAAACACATACACCATTCCCTCCTGAGGCGACGTCTCACTACGCGTTTGAACCCTGAGCACCCCCTGATTCTCAGGAATCCCCCTGGTAATCTCCTCCAGGATGACATCGTTATTCACTTGCTCCGAGCATCCGCTCAAGCCCATCACGCTGCCCACAGCAGCCAAAATCACAAAATACTTTTTCATAAATCGTCTTTTTCTTAGAGTTAGACTTAATGTTCTGCATGCAAAAGTACTGTAAAATTTCGAATTAACGAAGAAAATACATAAAAAAATGCAATTTTTGCAGCGTTTTACTTTTTTGGCCTTTTCCTTGGAAAACGATGAAAATATGATTTATTTATTTGGTCAATTGGAAAAGAAGTTGTAATTTTGCAGCCAAATAAAAAAACAGTATTATTCAGCATGAAGAAATTCTTTTTGTTTTGTGTGATGACTTTAGGTATGGTGACTATGGCCTATGGTCAGAGTATGACTGAAACTCAGATCCTCCAGATTGTTCAGCAGGAGAAGAAGAAAGGAACCCCAGAGTCCGATATTGCTACCATGCTTTTGCAGAAGGGTGCTACCCTCGAGCAGATCCAGAAGATGCGCGAGAAATATGCCAGTCAGTTGGAGAAGACCGGCATGGGTCAGGCTGCCGACAAGGCCCTTGGCGATGCCTCTGACCGGATGCGCAAGAACAACGGAGCCCTCCGTGAGGTCGAGATGGACGATCAGTCCCGCCAGATGCGCCAGCAGCAGATGATGATGAATCGCCCCGATGGCTGGCTGTACAGCAACGACCCGACGATGATGGGCATGTACCAGACGCCCGACTCTATGTATTTCAGCAAACCGCAGGAGCAGGGCAAGAAAGTCTTCGGACGTGATATCTTCAACAACAAGTCGCTCACCTTTGAGCCTCAGATGAACATTGCCACGCCTCAGAACTATGTCCTGGGTCCTGGCGATCAGCTCATCATCGATGTCTATGGCGACACCCAGAAGAGCGAACAGCTGACGGTCTCTCCCGATGGTGATGTCAATGTGCCCGAATATGGCCCAGTGCATGTGGCAGGTCTGTCAGTGGGCGCAGCCCAGAGCAAGGTAGCCAGCAGCCTAGGCACTTACTATGAGAGCTCCGATATCCGTGTGACGGTAGGGCAGACGCGCACCATCCTGGTCAATGTGATGGGCGAGGTCAAGACTCCTGGCACATATACGCTGAGTGCCTTTGCCACGGTGTTCCATGCCCTCTATATGGCAGGGGGTGTCAGCGATTTGGGAACCCTGCGTAATATCAAGGTCTATCGTCAGGGTCGTCAGATCTCAGTGGTCGATGTCTATGAGTTTATCCTCAATGGCCGTCTGGCAGGCAATGTGCGCCTTCAGGACAATGATGTCATTCAGGTAGGCACTTACGAGAGTATCGTCGATATCACGGGCCGTGTCAAGCGCCCGATGGCCTACGAGCTCCGCAAGAACGAGAGCCTTGCCACCCTGCTCAAGTACAGCGGTGGCTTTGCCAGTGATGCCTATAAGAAGTCGCTTCGTGTGCTCCGCAAGAACGGCCGTATGAAGAGTGTCTTCAATGTGGAAGAGTTTGAGATGCCTGAGTTCAAGATGTTCGATGGCGACTCGGTGACAGTCGATTCTATTATTAATCGTTTCGAGAATATGGTTGAGATCAAGGGGGCCGTGTTCCGTCCGGGTATGTATAATCTCGGTGAGAAGGTCAACAGTGTGCGTAGCCTGATTGAGACGGCTGATGGGCTGACCGAGGAGGCGATGCTCTCACGCGCTGTGATTCGTCGTATGAAGCCTAACCGCACGCAGGAGGTCGTGTCTGTCGACTTGAAGGGCATCATCGATGGCACGGTCGCTGATGTGCCATTGGAGAATGAGGATATTCTTTTTATCCCCACCATGGCCGAGCATCAGAACCTGCGCACCCTCACGATCAATGGTGAAGTCATCTTCCCCGGCACCTACGAGTATGCCGAGAAGATGACCATCGAGGACCTGATCCTTCAGGCAGGCGGTCTCACCGACAATGCCTCCACGGTAAAGGTCGATGTGGCCCGTCGCATGATAGATCAAGAGGCAGTCACCTCTACCATGGAGATTGCCAAGACGTTCAGTTTCGCCATCAAGCCAGGGTTTGCTTTCGATGGTGACCGCAGTTTCACGCTCGAGCCCTACGATGTCGTTTCCGTCCGCCGCAGTCCTGTCTCTGTAGAACCCTTCACCGTCCGTGTTGAGGGTGAGATTGCCTTTGAGGGCACTTATACCTTGGAGCAGAAGAACCAGCGCCTTTCTGATGTGGTGAAGGCTGCCGGTGGTGTTATCCCCGGTGCATACGTGCGTGGCGCCCGACTGATCCGTATGATGAGTGAGGATGAGAAGGCCCGCATGCAGGAGGTCATCAAGATGGCCCGTCAGAGTGCCGCTGCCGACAGTAAGGACTCCATCAGTCTCGACCAGTTGTCTCTTGAGACCACCTATAGTGTAGGTATCCATCTCGACGAGGCCCTGGCCAATCCTGGATGCGACGAGGATGTGGAGTTGCAGGAAGGCGACCGTCTGGTCATCCCTCGCTATAACCGCACTGTCAAGATCTCCGGTGATGTGCTGAAGCCCAACACCGTTGCCCTCAAGGAGAAGAAGGGCTATAAGTACTATATTGAGCAGGCCGGTGGCTATGCCAGGCGCGCGCGCAAGTCGCATACCTATATATTATACCAGAATGGTACCATTGCCAAGGCCTCCAAGGGTGATATTGAGCCTGGCTGTGAGATCATCGTGCCGACGAAGGGACCCAAGGATAACACCAACCTCCAGCAGTGGCTCTCTATCGGTACTTCTGCCGCCTCCCTCGCCACCATGTTCGTCTCTATTGCCAACATGTTAAAGTAGATTAAGTATGGATATGGAAGAAAAGAAAATAGAGGTTTTAGAAGAATCCTCTATAGATTTCGGTAAGATCTTTAAAGATCTTCTCAAACATAAGAAGCTCTATTATAAAGTGCTCCCCGTAGCCTTTATACTAGCTGCGATATATGCTTTATCGCTCCCCAACTATTACAGTTGCACGGTGAAATTGGCTCCTGAACTTGGTGCCAATGTCAAGGCTGGCGGTGGTCTGGCCAGTCTGGCCAGCAGTTTCGGCGTGAACCTGGGAGGAGCCCAACAAGGCGCTGATGCCATCAACCCCATGCTCTATCCCGACCTGATGAACTCGGTCGATTTCAAGACTAGTCTCTTTGAAATCCAGGTGACGCGTGAGGAAGACCAGAAAACCTTTACTTATTTCGACTACTTAATGAATGAGCAGAAAGCCCCCTGGTGGTCTCAAGCCATGAAGGCAGTGTTTTCAATGTTCAATGATCAATCTTCAATGGTCAATGAGAAGGTCGATCCTTTCAAACTCACCAAGGAGCAGACTGAAATAGTCAAAGACATTGACAAGAATGTCGTCTGCGATGTCGATAAGAAGACGATGGTCATTACGATCAATGTCACGGATCAGGATCCTCTGATTTGCGCCACCATGGCAGACTCAGTCAAAACCCGCCTCCAGAAGTTCATTACCGAGTATCGGACCTCAAAAGCCCGTGTCGACCTCGAGTACAATCAGAAACTTTATGGTGAAGCCAAGGCCAAGTACGAGCAGGCGCGTGAACGCTATGCCGCTTACTCTGATTCCCACCGTAATGCCACCTCTCAGGCAGGCCAGACCAAGGAGGCCGATCTCCAGAACGAGATGAATATGCAGCAGCAGATCTACCAGCAGGTAGTGGTCCAACTACAGCAGGCAGAGATGAAGGTGCAGCAGGAAACGCCCGCTTTCACCACGTTGCAGTCTGCCACCGTGCCTGTCCGCAAGACTGGCCCCAAGCGTGCGCAGATGTGCCTGATATTCCTCTTCCTGGCCTTCCTCGGCACCACCGCCTATATCCTCCATAAAGAAAATGATTTAAAGCTTCTGTTAGGTCTCTCATAAAAGAATAAATCCCGCTGGCTAGCGGGATTTGTTCTTTTTAGTAGGTAATTAATCTGTCGTCGCGGGGTTTTCGGAATAGTTTCATCATAGGGTTATTGGTTTAGCATGTCGAAATAGTCGCGATATTGACTTCGTCGAAATCGCTGGCTCTCGGCAATGATTATGCAAGCATATCATTGCGTTCGAAGTAATCGCGATATTCTTCACAACTGAATGAGGGGCAGGCTTTGTGGACGCCTTCGAGTTCGCAGTGGCCCATGATCTCGGCATCGGGGTAGTCGATCTTCAGGGAGCGGAGCAGGGCG
>OCTX011935308.1_pt1 | contig 13023 bp, 13 predicted proteins | sample 1539691 | NCBI WGS metagenome assembly OCTX01 (sample SAMN02144231, study PRJEB22623) | gut metagenome | biome: sheep rumen | host: Ovis aries | place: New Zealand
TATTTATAAACAATGGTGAACACCTTGCTGATGACAATGCATCAACAGGGCTAAAGGTCATAAACCGATAGCTTGACGGGGTTCACCGAATAGTTACATAGATGGAAGCATTTAATTCAAATAACAGACCTTTCATAACAATAGCGGTTGTGTCATATAATTCTGAGTCCACAATTTGGGAGACACTTGAAAGTGTAAAGAATCAAACTTGCAGAGATTTGGAATTGATTATCTCGGACGATGGCTCCAAAGATAAGACTGTTGAAATATGTAAGCAGTGGCTAAGTTTAAATTCACAGGCCTTTAAAGATGTCAAAATTCTAACAGTAAACAACAATACTGGTACTAGTTATAATTGTAATAGAGCACTTAAAGCTAGTAATGGGGATTGGCTAATGCTTCTAGCTGGGGATGATGCATTAATGCCCAACGCAATAGATACTATACGGGACTATACGAAGAATAATCCTAATGCTAATTGGATAGCGACTCGATATGATCCGTATCAAGAAATAATGGATGAGGAGCATATGATTATTGATCCGCGGTTATTTGATAAGACTATTTTGTGGGCGAACTATACCCCATTAGAACAACTGATGTATGTTGTAAAGAGGGGGTGCCCAATAAGTGCTTCATCTTTTTATTTTAAAAAGGACGTACTAATAAGATATGGTGGTTTTAATGAAGATTATAAGTTGATAGAGGATGTGCCAATGATGATAAAGTTATTGAAGAATAATATTAAGTGTCACTATATTGATATAAGTACGGTTAAATACAGAAAACGGGATATTGTTTCATCAAATATCTTTAATCTGGAAATGGTGAGGGAAAGAAAAGATATTGCAAAGAATCTGAGGTTTGAATATTTAAGTGGCATTGAAAAATTAAATATTGTTACTAAGTATAAACTAATGATTGGTATGAGTAGACTTGGCTTGAATAGAAACAACTTCTTTTGCAGAATTATCTATTTGTTATTAATGAAGCTAATTAGTATTATTACTTGGAAACATGGAGCCTTCCCATATGCTTATAGTAAATAGTGTTTCATTGAAAGATTTTAGTATAACGAACCATCTAAGTTATATATAGACAATATGAGTTTGAACAATTTATTTAAAATTGCGCTGGTCATTAAGACAGATGGTCTTGAATATGATGACAGAATAAGGAAGGAGATACTATCCGCGCAGAGAGTTGCCAATGTTGAGTTTAAGATATTCGTAATGCTTAAGGATAATATTGACTCGGAAGGAGTTACCTCTTATGGCGTTCCATATCATTCGATATATATTCCGGCACGCGACAAGTATCCGTCGGCATCTCATACCTTTCTTAAGTCCTGGCAATTCTACAAAGTAATCAGAAATGAGATAAATGCATTTGATGCTGTGTGGTGCGCTGATTTAGGTACTGAGTTAACGGCTTTGTTTATAAGAAACAAACGCTTACTATTTGATTGTCATGAAATACCTACCCATTTGATATCCAGTCGCAAAGGGCGTCTTCTTTGTAAGTATCTGTTTGGCAAATGTAGAGTTGTGCTTCATGCCAACCCTCAGAGGATTAATTATCTTGAATCAATCGGTATAATAACTAACAAGAGCAAGCACGTCGCATTACGCAACTATCCGGATGACTTAAATAATATACTAATACCAAGTGCATTGTGGTCATCATTTGAAGAATGGGTTAAAGGTCGGAAATGTGTTTATCTTCAGGGATTGTTTGAAGATTCACGTGCAGCCTATGAAAGCGTTGCCTCCATTCTTGAAACCGATAGTTTATCAGCTGTTATTGTTGGCGCATTTGATGCTGGGGCAATGGAAAAGCTCAAAGTAAAATATAGAAAAGAAATTGAAGATAGATTGTTTTTTACTGGAAAAATACCTCAGTCTTCTATTCTACAGTTTGTTAAGAAGTGCTTTTTCTCTATGGTGTTTTACAAGAACATCAGGGCCAATAATTGGTACTGTGAGGCAAATCGTTTTTATTTGGCCGTGTCTGCAGGGATTCCTGTAATTACGGGTAATAACCCCCCCATGCACAGTCTAGTTGAAGAATACCATTTAGGCATTTCAATTGATGATGACGGAGGTGATATTGAGAAGATTAAAACAGCTATCTATACATTATTAAAAAATTATAATTCCTATTTAGGTTCTGCTAAAAGTGCCTCTCATGTTTTTAATTGGTCCTCGCAAGACGATTTGATAGGTGAGGTGATTGAAAGATTAAAGGCTTAGTATTTAAAGTTTTTAAAATAGTAAAACTATGAAATTTCCTAATAAGTATTTGCGTAATCTGAAGCCTTACAAGTTGGCTTCACACAAAATTTGGTCAGTATCTCCTAAGGAGCGTAAGAGCATTCTGAAGTTGGACTGGAATGAAGCCACACTTCCTCCTTCACCAAAAGTACGTGAATCTCTACATTTCCTCTTGGATGAGCCCGAGTTTTTTAATCTCTATCCAACCACACTCAATGACCGCCTTTTGAATGCTTTATCTGACTTTACTGAATTGCCAAAGGAAAACATTCAATACTTTGGAAGTAGTGATGCTTTGCATGAGTATATCTGTAAGGTCTTTATTGGTGTTGGGGACCCTGTTATGATTCTTGGCCCGAGTTATGACAATTTCCGTCTCACCTGTCAGGCCAATGGTGGAGAGGTTTTCTATAGCAATTACAACGAAGACTTTACATTTGATGCAGCACGTTTCGAGGATGATATTATAAGAATAGAACCTGCTGTTGTTTATATTTGTAACCCTAACAATCCAACTGGAAATATACATACAAAGCTCTATATTGAACATCTTTTAAACGCTTTCCCCGATACATTGTTCCTTATTGATGAGGCTTATATGGAATTTGGAGGGCAGTCGGCCAAAGAGTTGGTTCTGAAGTATGACAATATCCTTATTTCGCGTACGATGAGTAAGGCTTTTGCACTCGCAAATTTCCGTGTGGGATATCTAATGGCATCTAAGGACAATATTCAGTTTATAAACAAGATACGTAATCCGAAGAACCTGAGTACTATAGCCCAGACTGCTGCAATAGCGGCTCTTGAGGATAGTGAATATATGTGGCACTATGTGGATCAGGTAAAAGAAGGGAAGCAATTGTTTGTAGAAGAGATGGGTAAGATAGCTCCTTCTGTAAAGTTGTTCCCTGGTCATGGCAATTTCTGTATGATGCAATTCCCTTCGGTTGAAGAAAAAAAGCAGTTGATAGCTTATCTATCCGACAACAATATATTTGTGCGCGAACTTATGCAGGGCCCTATTGTTGACCGTTGCTTCCGTATAACGATTGGAACACCAGAACAGATGGTGAACGTTATAGATGTTATTCGTAGTTTTTATAAATAAAATCAAACGGCATGGCATTATTTGACAAGTTGTATGATTATTGGCTAAGTATCAGGGGTGTTTTGTATTATCATAGTGTGATAAAGAACTCATGCTATGCAAATAAAGAGGCTGTTAGGAAACGTCAATTCAAGAAACTCAAAAAACTAATTACCGAGTGTCAGTTGTACGTGCCGTATTATCAATCTCTCTTTTCACAGATAGGGTTTGATGTTAATACAGATTTCAATTCTCTCGATGATATTAAGAAAATCCCTATTACAGAGAAAAGCCTTGTAAAGGAACATCCCGAACTATTTAGAAACCCTCATTATAGGGGCCGGATTATAAGACAACATACGTCTGGTTCCACTGGAAGTCCGCTTTATGTAGATGTCTCAAGTAAACACTGGGTAGTTGAACAATCCGTCGTTTGGCGTCAATGGAAAGATGCTGGGTATAGATTTAGAGATAAAATGGCTATCGTTCGTTCTTATTCTCCCAAAAACGGGAAATTGATTAAGATGGAAAAAGCCAGAAACTTTAGGTATTACAGCCCGTTCCATTTATCCAATGAGAACATCAAGGCATATCTGGAGGATATGGTTAAAGAACGAGTTGTATTTTTAAGAGGGTATCCTTCTTCTATAAAGCCCATAGCACAATATATTTTGAAGACAGGATGTGAGATTCCTCGTTTGAAAGGCATTTTTACGGCATCAGAAATTCTTCTAGATTGTGACCGTGAATTGATAGAGAAAGCTTTCAATACTAGGATTTTTAACCATTACGGAATGGCAGAGTGCATTATCCAAATGGGTGACTGCGAGTGCCATCGGGGTCTTCATATTTCTGAAGAGTACGGATATGTTGAACTTTTAGATACGGATACACCTAATATTAAACGAATCATCGGTACCAACTTAAATAATTATGCTATGCCATTATTGCGCTATAACACAGATGATTTAGCGGAAATTACTGATGAAAACTGTACATGTGGTCGTACTTCTGGAATGGTTCATAATATTATAGGACGTTCGAATTCGGTTGTTCATCTGAGGGACAGGGATGTTCCATTAACTAATTTCTTTACTATGATGGAATACTACACCACAATCTCAAGATGGCAGATAGTACAGGTGGCAGAGGATAAGATAGAGTTACGGATGCAAGGTAAACTTTCAGAAAAAGAGTTGGAGAAAATAAAGAAGGATTTTGCAATGAGGTTGCCTGAAGATATTGAGAAAGTGATTATACCTGAAGCAGATCTTGTACAAAAACATGAGGGCAAAATCCCCCCGTTTATTTCTTTGATAGGATGAGAGTTTGTATAGAGACACATTGTCACTCATTGTATTCACATGATAGTAATATGGCTATTGAACGAATTGCTGTCATGGGTGAGAGTTATGGTTTGAATCACATTATCATATGCGATCATGACATTTTTGGTTTAGTAGAGGATGATTTGCGTGTTTTAAATAATCATGGGATAATAGCTCACCCTGCTATTGAGTTTACTACTCAAGAAGGAGTCCATATAATAGGCGTGCATCAAAACATCAAAAAGATAGAGAAGTTACCCAAGCATTATTCTGTTAGGGAGATAATATCTTTGTTGTTATCAATCGGAGCTATTATTATTATTCCTCATCCCTATCATGTAACTGGCATTATTGGGAATGGAAAAGTGAGCGAACTGGATATTGATTTCTGTTTAAGAAACTCTCATTTTCTGGAGATTTCCAATTATAAGTATGGCATGATAGATAGTAAATTGCTGTTATCAAAGTATACAAATCTGAAATGTCTTGTAGGAAGTGATGCTCATTCTGCTGATGCTGTTGCTGGACAATTCAACTTTTTTGACGTTCCTGACGATATAGAATCTGATAAGGTTCTGGATTATGTTTTTAAGAATCAGATTGTTATTGAACATAGATTCAGGTTGAAACATGGGAGAGCATATTGGGTAATAAAGAATCTTAAGAAAAGTGGAGTCTATCAGTTCTTATTGAATCTGTTCCCTGTAAGTCTGCGGAAGTCCGTTAAGAATAAGCTAATTAACCGATAACATGAAGTATATATTCATTCTGGCTTCTCACGCTAATACTAATCATATTAAGCGAATAGAAGAGTTTTATAATAGAGGCTATAATGTAGAGGTTTACTCATTTTACCGTGATGAGGACAAACAACGTGCTCAGATGGTAGTGCCGTTTCAAAATATTGGAACATTCTCTAATAATACTAGTTATTATAAGAGAATATCTATCATGTTGAAGGGAATAAGAAGAGTTTTGAAACAGACAAGAGAAGAGGAATGCATTTATTATCTGATGAGGAATGATGTCGCCCTGCTTTACACATTAGTGTCTAGCAAGCCTTATATTTTTGAGGAAGCGGACATGACTCACCTTGACTTTAATAATGGATTTATTCGTAACGCATTGGAAAACAGAATAAAGACTATAATAAAGCACTCTGTTTTATCAGTTTTCCGTTCTGAAGGTTTTGTGCGTTTCCACTTTCCTAATGAGGCTCCCGATAATGTTTGTGTAATTCCTAACAGATTACATCCACAAATCCTTTCATACCCTGCTCTTGAAAAGAAACCTTTTGATATTAATCATCTTAGATTTGCTTTTGTTGGCGTTATCAGATTTGATAGTGTCTTTGAATTCGCAAAGATTATTCTGTCAGAATACCCTCAACACGAGTTTCATTTTTATGGTGGCTTTGTAACAAAAAGAGACGAAGAAAAGTTTTCCTCTTTAAAAGAATATACCAATTGTTTCTTCCATGGGGCATTCAGTAGCCCTAAGGATCTTCCGAACATATACGAGAATGTTGACATTTTATTGGCTACATACGATAATTGGATGATTAATATTTGTTATGCGGAGCCGAATAAACTATATGAATCTATCTATTTCCACGTGCCCATAGTAGTTAGTCGTGGTACTTTCTTGGCTGAAAAAGTTAAAAGACTTGATGTCGGTTTTGAGGTAGATGCTATGGATAATAAACAAGTAAAGACTTTTGTTAACTCTATTTCTTTATCTACGATTGAAGAAAAGGTTAATGCTTGTAAAGCCTTTAATAAAGATGAGTTAATCAATAAAAACGATACATTCTTTGAATTGCTGGAAGCAAAATCTTCAGAGTTGAAAAAATGATTAACATATTGAAATAATGAGGGAAATAAGAAGGCTCCTTTCAACACTATCTTACCTTAAGTTCAAGCAGTTTTTTTATCAAGCGAAAAACCGCCTGACAAAACCAGGGTATGTTCAAATGGTTGCTCCAACTCCTGATATACCTAAGTTGAAAACGGAACCTATTCATAAGTATAAATGCTTAAATAGTGCCAGGTTCACCTTCTTGAATCTTACAAATGAATTTGCAGGATGGAACTTCACTGAGAATGGAATGCTCTGGGCATATAATCAGAACTACTTTGATTGGATTAATCAAGAAGGCGTATCTGTAGATGAAGGCTGCAAGTGGATTGACAAGTTTATAGATGAGATGCCTAACAATAAGGTTGGCTTAGATCCATATCCTATCGCTCTGAGGAGCATAAACTGGGTGAAGTTCTTCTGTAGGTATCCAGATGCTGCTACAAAGCCTCGATTGGACTCCCTTTATTCTCAGCTGAGATTACTGGAAGCTAAGTTGGAGTATCACTTGTTAGGTAACCACTTGCTGGAAGATGCATATTCATTATATATTGGAGCTTCGTTCTTTAATGACCAACCATTACTACAGAAAGCAAAGAAGTTACTGTTGTCTCAATTGGATGAGCAAATACTGAAGGATGGCGCACATTATGAACAGAGTCCGATGTACCACTGTATTTTGCTTGACCGTCTATTGGATTGTATAAATATCAAGAGTGACAGCAAGCTTGTTGATTATGCACAAAGAATGATGGGGCATTTGGAAAGTATAAAGTGGGGCGTCGGGAGTCTTCCGCTGTTGAATGACAGTGCGAATGGAATTGCACCATCAACCAGCCATCTTTTTAATTATGCAAAAGGGCTTGGGCTGAAGTGGAAAAAGATACCCATGAAAGAATGCGGCTATCGAAAGATGCTGGCTGGCAATATGGAGGCGATAGTGGATGTCGGTAACATCACAGCAACTTATCAGCCTGGGCATACCCATGCTGATTCTTTGAACTACGAACTTCATATAGATGGGAAGCCCTTCGTGGTGGATACTGGTATTTCCACCTATAATAAAACTGAACGTCGCCAGTTGGAAAGGTCAACGATTGCGCATAACTGTGTTTCACCAGACGGAAGGAATTCCTCAGAAGTTTGGGGCGGTTTTAGAGTGGGTCGCAGGTGTTACGTAAAAATATCAGAAGACACAGAAAACGCAATTGAGGCTATTCACGACGGTTTTGGAAAAGAATGTCGCCGGAGATTCGAAATGAGAGATGGTTCTTTCACTGTTGAGGATTGGTTTGATGGTGAAGCTGTGAGTTATATTCACTTAGGAGAGAATACTGAAGAAAATAGAGTGAAGGTTGAAGGAGCATTGGGCGTTGAAACTAAGCCTTGGAAGTACTCCACGGAGTATAATAGATTCATCGAAGGTAAAGTAATTGAGATAAGATTTAAAGGACATTTCAAGTATACGATACAATAGATACATATGAGAATATTATATTTGACTTATTATTTTAGACCAGACTTGTGTGCTGGATCTTTCCGCAACTCTTCATTGTTTGAAGCTGTTTTAGAACAGATTAGTGAAGATGGTTTTGTGCACGTAATAACTACCATCCCCAATAGGTATGGCAGTTACAGTGTGGATGTGGAGAATGTTGAAAAGGGTAAGAATTATAGAATAGACCGCTTGCCAGTACCTAAACATGGTAGTGGTATGGCTGAGCAAGCAAAAGCATATATTTCATATTTTAGGGGTGTAATGAGCCTCATTAAGAATGAGCAATATGACCTCGTATTTGCTTCCTCATCAAGATTATTTACTGCTTATTTAGGTAAAAGATGTTCGGTAAAAAAGAAATGTCCTTTGTACCTTGATATTCGCGATATATTTGTTGATACCCTCAAGGACACTTTTAAAAATAAAAAGATAATTAGGTCTGTCGCTGGATGGGCATTAGGTTTTGTGGAAAATTACACTTTTAAAAATGCAACTCATATAAATCTAATATCGGGTGGTTTCCGGGAATACTTCAAAAAATACTCTAAACCGACATATTCTGAGTTTACTAATGGTATTGATGATATATTTATCGATGCCGGTCAAGAAGCATCAGCAAATACAGGGAAGCCCTATGTTATTACATATGCCGGAAATTTAGGGAGTAGCCAAGGCCTTGATAAGGTGATACCCGTTGCCGCAGAACAATTAAGCTCTGATTATATTTTTAGGATTATTGGAGATGGTGGCACAAGAAAAAAATTAGAAAAAAGGCTTTTGGAATTAGAAGTGAATAATGTTGAATTATTGAATCCCGTGGCGCGCAAAGAGCTCATTCAGTACTATAAACAATCAACTTTCTTGTTCTTCCATCTGAATGATATGGAAGCGTTTAAGAAAGTGATGCCATCGAAGATGTTTGAATATGGCGCCTTTGATAAGCCAATCATTGCTGGTGTCGGAGGTTATGCTGCTCAGTTTGTGGAGAAGAATATTCCCAATCATATTTTGTTCAAACCGACTGATGTTGACGATTTTGTAAACCAGTTGCATGATTATCAGTTGAAGTTTGAGCGTAGGGATGAGTTTATTAAGAACTTTTCGCGAAAATCAATTGATAAGAGGATGGCTTCAAGTATTGTGGGCTTATTGAAATAGTTCTATTTAATCTTAAACAAATTATGAATACTCTTAAAGTTATTGTCATTACCCAGCAGGATACATTCTTTATTCCTACCAATATCCTAAAGGCCGCAAAGGTCTGCAATATAGTTGAGGTAGTGGATAACAAAGCCAAACATTCGCTTGACAACAAACTGTCGGATATGCTGAAATGGTTTGGCTTCTGGCAGTGTGCCAAGATGGGATGCAAAACCATTTGGCGTAAATTTCAAGGAGTATTGGATAGTATCTCTGGATACAAACTCTATGGTGGAAAATGCAATATTGCTCATGTTGCCAAGGTGATAGGTGCGGATTTCCGAGAAGTGAAGAATTTGAATTCTAAGGAGTACGTAGAGCATGTTCGTGAACTGGCTCCAGACCTGATTATTTCTTATTCTGCTCCTCAGATTATCAAGCCTGAGTTATTAGGTGTACCTAAGCATGGAATCATCAATGTTCATGGTGCTTTGCTGCCTAACTATAGAGGTTGTATGCCGTCATTTTGGTATTTGTATAATGATGAAAAGATGGGAGGTGCAACAGTTCATTATATGAGTGCGGCCATCGATGATGGTGACATTTGCTTGCAAGGGAGTGTTGATATTTCTGACTGCAAGACTATGTTCCAACTGATGCGCAAGACCAAGGAACTGGGTGGTGAGCTGATTGTTCAGACCATCCAGAAGATTGCAGATGGGACACTTGAAACACGTCCTAATGATACAAAGAATGGTAGTTACTTTACTTGGCCTACTGTAGAGCAGGCTAAAGATTTCAGAAAGAGAGGTAAAAAATTGGTTTAGTTATTATTTGATTATGACTATTATTGATGGAAAACAAATTTCCACAACCCTGAAGGCAAAATTAGCAGAGCAGGTTGCTACATTCCCTAAGAAATATGGTAGAGTACCACATCTTGTGGTAGTACGTGTGGGAGAAGATCCTGCCAGTGTGGTGTATGTGCGTAACAAAGCCAAAGCCTGCGAAGCTTGTGGCATGAAAAATACGACTATTGTAAAAGACGAAAATATAACTGAAGAAGAACTCCTTAAACTCATCAAAGAACTGAATGCAGATGACACAGTAGATGGAGTTCTGGTACAACTTCCTCTGCCAAAACATATTAGTGAGGCAAAGGTTATAGAAACAATCTCAAAAGAAAAGGATGTGGATGGATTCCACCCGCTTAATGTAGCTGGTCTTTGGCAGAAAACTCCACATATGGAGCCTTGTACTCCCAAGGGTATTATGTACTTGTTGAAAGAGATGGGTATTGATCCTAAAGGTAAACGTGCAGTTGTAATAGGAAGAAGCAATATTGTTGGTTTACCGGTTGCAAAGATGCTGCTGGATGCCAACGCTACTGTAACCCAATGCCATACTAGAACGGTTGATATGCCCTCTGTAACACGTCAGGCAGAGATACTGGTGGTTGCCGCAGGTAAGGCCAAGATGGTGACTGGGGATATGGTTTCAGATGGTGTGGTGGTGATAGATGTAGGTATGGATAGAGACCCTGAAACGGGCAAACTCTGTGGTGATGTGGATTTTGAAAGTGTAGTTCCTAAGGCTTCCGCTATTACACCGGTTCCCGGTGGCGTTGGTCCTATGACAATAGCTTGCCTGATGCAGAATACTGTGGAGTGTTTCTTGAGAAAAATGGAGAAGTAGTATTAACAAAGAACAAATAGTAAATGTATTCAATCATTAAGAGGTGTTTTGATTTTGTATGTGCGTTCTTGGCGCTTGTGGTCTTGTCACCAATATTCCTACTTACTATTATTGGAATATTGATTAGTGACTGGGGGCCAATATTCTATAAGGCTAACCGTATAGGTAAAGGAAATAAGCCATTTAGAATGTATAAGTTCAGATCAATGAAAGTACTGAAAGCACCTAAGAAGGGTTCTGAAGCCAGCCTAAGACCTGATGAAAACCGCATATTCCCATTTGGTCATTTCATCCGCATGGCGAAGGTTGATGAGCTGCCTCAGCTTATCAATATTCTGAATGGTACTATGTCAATCATTGGTCCACGCCCTGTGGCAGAAGATCAGTTTGATATGTTCCGTTACGGCAAATGGAACGAAGCTGCCAAGGTCCCCGTGGGGCTGAGTGGTCCTGCGGCACTGTATGACTATATTTATGGCGATCAGATTACCGATGAGAAGGAGTATATGGAGAAGGTATATCCTACACGTCGGGAACTGGAATATACTTATGTGCAGAAAGCAAGCTTAGGATACGATCTAAAGATGATTATATATACAGTGATTTGTATTCTGTATGCTTTGTGCGGAAAAGAATGCACATGGATTCTCAATGAATTGGTTGAGGAGGCTAACAAAACGATAAACGAGTAGAATTATGAATATACTTGTTACGGGTTCTGCTGGGATGATTGGCAGCTATGTTGTAAAAGGCCTTATTGGGAATGGACATACCGTTATTGGTGTTGACCGTGTTAAGCCAAAACAAGAACTTGATGGCTTAAAGCCAGTAGTCCTTGATTTGGCTTCGAAAGATGACGTGATGCGGGTGTTCTCTGAGAACAAGATTGATCATTGTATTCATTTGGCGGCATTAGCTCATACCAAAGGTGTTGCAGATACATCCTGGGAGGCATTCAAGAAAGTGAATGTGGATTGTGCGGAGAACCTATTTGAAGCGTGTGCTAAACACAATGTACCGGTATTGTTCATCAGTTCAGTGGATGCCATTGGAATGGTGAAGGGATTAATTACACCTGAGACAGAGTTGAATCCTATTTCCAACTATGGCAAGAGTAAAGCAATGGCTGAAGGGCGGCTGAAGGAAATCTGTTCTTCTTGGAATATCTATCGCTTCTCACCAGTATATACTGAGGATGTGAAACGCGACATACAAAAAAGGTACTACCTTAAATATCCTGATTGGGCATACCTGATTGGTGGCGGACAGCAGTTTGAGGTGCTAAATGTTCGGAAAGCTGTTTCCTCTATGGTGGACTGGGTAGATAAGAAGGTGGATAACACGATTCATATCGTCAAGGATGAGGAATTGCTTGATAGCGCCAAAGTAATTGCAGAGGAAAAGGCTGAAGGGAGGGCTAAACATGTAATTCGCATTCCCCGCTGGATGGCTGTTTGTGGGTATTATTGTATCAAGTTGGTCTTTGGGAAGAGCAATAAGACATATTTGGTGTTTAAGGCACTTTGGCCGTTCAGGACTATTGATTCATAGCTCCAAGTACCAAAACTATTATAACCGTTTATTGTTAGTTAGAAATATATGGTTGAGAAGTTAAGTTCTTATACTTCTCAAGACTTGGCAGACCTTGATGCTCTGATGCATGAGTTATCTGCTACGAGTTTCTGTAACGAGGAGCTTTTGAACAATGCCTTGAATGATGCCAATGTTTACGTGTATGTGATTAGGGATGAAGGGCACATCGTGGCTACAGAAACGCTTTGCATCAAACACACGCTGGAGTTTACCATTGCTGATATTGAATCTGTGGTTGTTAGCTCTAAATGCCGTGGCCGTGGATACGGAAAGGAGTTGATGACGGCCATGATTAAAGCGGCAAAGAAGATGAATGTGCATCATATACAGTTGACTTCGAATCCGGCACGTGTGGCAGCAAACCAGCTGTATCGGGATCTGGGGTTTGAAAGGTATGAGACGAATTGTTATAAGAGGATTCTTACAGTCTAATAATAGATAATAATAAAGAATATGAAATACTTAATCGTAGTGGCGCACCCGGATGATGAGGTGCTGGGTGCAGGAGCATCGATATGGAAATGGGCTCACAATGGTGACCAGGTGGATGTG
>OCTX012008544.1_pt1 | contig 13017 bp, 10 predicted proteins | sample 1539691 | NCBI WGS metagenome assembly OCTX01 (sample SAMN02144231, study PRJEB22623) | gut metagenome | biome: sheep rumen | host: Ovis aries | place: New Zealand
CAGCGGCTACCGCACGCTGACCGGCAAGGCCCCCGTCTATCCCAAGTGGGCTTTGGGCTTCTGGCAGAGTCGCGAGCGCTACAAGACCAGCGGCGAGATAGAGCAGACGCTGGCCGAGTTCCGCCGTCGGCAGATACCCATCGACAACATTGTGCAAGACTGGAACTACTGGCCCGAAGACCAGTGGGGCTCCCACCGCTTCGAGGCTTCGCGCTACCCCAATCCGCAGGCCATGATAGACAGTGTACACCAGATGGGCGGGCGCTTCATGATCAGCGTGTGGCCCAAGTTCTACTGCAACACCGACCACTACAAGGCCCTCGACGGCAAGGGATGGATGTACCATCAGGCCGTGGCCGACGACATCCACGACTGGGTGGGCCCGGGCTACGTCGGCTCTTTCTACGATGCCTACGATGCCGGTGCCCGCAAGTTGTTCTGGCAGCAAATGGACGAAAACCTTTACAGGCCCAACAGACGCTCCCCCCAGACCCTCCATCGCAGGGAGGGGAGTAATTCCCTTATCGACGCCTGGTGGATGGATGCCTCCGAGCCTAACGTCCGCGACTGCACGCCGATGTGGTATCGCAAGGCACTCTGCGGACCTACGGCCTTGGGCACCAGCACGGAATATTTCAATGCCTATAGTCTGGTGAATGCCGATGCCATCTACAACGGACAGCGCAGCGTCAACCCCCACCAGCGCGTCTTCCTGCTCACCCGCAGCGGCTTCGCCGGTTTGCAACGCTACTCGACGGCTACGTGGAGCGGCGACATCGGCACCCGCTGGGAAGACATGCGGGCACAGATGACGGCAGGCCTCAACTACAGCCTGTCCGGCCTGCCCTTCTGGGGCATGGACCAGGGCGGCTTCTGCGTAGAGAACCGCTACATGCAGGCGCAGGGCGAATACGAGCGCACCGGCATCGAGAACGAAGACCTGCGCGAGTGGCGCGAGCTGCAGGCTCGCTGGAGCCAGTTCGGCTGCTTCATCCCCCTGTTCCGCGTGCATGGCCAGTGGCCGTTCCGCGAAATCTGGAACCTGGCTCCCGACCGTCATCCCTGCTACCGTTCGTTTGTCTATTACGACAAGCTGCGCTACCGGCTCATGCCCTACCTCTACTCCATGGCTGGGTGGGTACACCTGACCGACTACACGATGATGCGCGCCCTGGTGATGGACTTCGGCGACGACCCACACGTGCGCGACATCAAAGACCAGTGGATGTTCGGCCCTTCGCTCATGGCCTGTCCCGTGGGCTACTATAAGGCCCGCAACCGTTCGGTCTATTTCCCCGAGGGGCGTGCCTGGTACGACCTATATACGGGCGAAATGGTCATGGAGCGCGGCTCGCAAGGCGACAGCATAGCGGTGAATAGCCAGTCGGACCATCGAAAATCGGTCAATCGTCAATTAATCGTCGATGCTCCTTACGAGCGCATTCCCGTCTATGTGCCCGAGGGCAGCATCATTCCCTTCGGACCCTCGCTGCAGTACACCGACGAGCGGCCTGCAGACACCCTCACGCTGTATGTCTATGCAGGGCGGGATGCCGACTTCACACTGTATGAAGACGAAGGCACCAATTATAATTACGAAAAGGGTAAGTATGCCACCATCGACATCCACTACGACGAAGCCACGAAGACCCTCTCCTTCGGCAAGCGGCAGGGTCGTTTCGACGGCATGCTGACGAAACGCTGCTTCCGGGTGGTGTGGGTGACGAGGGATGCCCCGCAGCCGCTTGACATGGAGGGTGTGAAGGCACGCGAAGTGATTTACGACGGCAAGACAGTCAGTGTGACACTATCCTGAGGTATCAAAAAAAACACCCAACACCTACGACACCTACAACACCTAAACCACGAAGTGTTAAAAATTTTCAGGTGTCGTAGGTGTTGTAGGTGTTGGATGTTTCTTTTTTCCGCATTATATATAGATTTACAGCAGAAAAATCCCGATGAAATCGGGGATTTTTGCGAGGTGAGGGCGAAGGGCAGATGAGGAAGGCGGATGTCGGATTAGAAATCCGACCAAAAGAACGAAGACGCACGGCGGACATGGAGAGGCCACTAATTTCCGTGGAGAGGCCACTAATTTCCATGGAGAGGCCACTAATTTCCATGGAGAGGCCACTAATTTTCGTGGAGAGGCTGGTAATTTATTTGATCCGCAGACACATCATCGTGAGGTCGTCGTTGGGTTCAGCACCGCGGCGGTGCTGCTCCACGGCCTCGCGGATGGTTTCGACGGTCTGGCGGGCCGACAGTGTGTGCGTCTTGTTGACGATGGCCAACAGGCGGTCATCGCCGAACTGCTGCTGCCGCGTGTTCTCTGCCTCGTTCAGTCCGTCGGTATAGACGAATATCTTCTTGCCCCTGATGTCGTCTATGCGCTCGCCCACATAGTCGAGCTGCGGCCACAGTCCGATGGGGGCGTTAGGCTCTACGTCGATGAAGGCATTGTCTATCACGGGCGGGTTATGGCCGGCATTGCAGAAGTAGAGACGACCGTTGTCAAGGTTCACTTTTCCTATGAACATGGTGATGAACATGCCGCTGTCGTTGTTCTCCGTCAGGTCGCTGTTCATCTGGGTGGCTATCTCGTGCGGCTTCAGGTGCTGCTTGGCCAGCGCACGGAACAGGCGGGCCGCCTGGGCCATGAAGAGCGAGGCCGGTATGCCCTTACCACTGACGTCGCCTATGCAGAAGTACAGGCGGTTGTCTTCGAGCAGATAGTCGTACATGTCGCCGCCCACGGCCTTGGCGGGTGACATCAGTCCGTACATGTCGATGTCAGGCCGCTCGGGGAACACGCGGGGCACCATCGACATCTGTATGTCGCGGGCAATGCGCAGCTCGCTGGCCATGCGCTCGCGCTGGGTGGTGTGCTCCTCCAGTTGGTCGTAGGCCTCGCGCAACTTCTGCATCTGCTGCTGGCGGCGGTGCAGATAGAATATCAGGTAGGCGATGGTCAGCAGCAGAACGGTGCCGACGGCCAGCATGATGACAAGGCGGGTGCGCTCCGTCTCCTGCTGGGCGGCCATCTTCGACTTGTATTCGTTCAGCCGTGCCACCTGTATGCTGCGGTCCAGACTGTCGTTTTGCAGCTTCATGGCGGCATTAGCCAGCTCCATGGTGGCGTTCTCCAGCGAGAGTGCGGCAGTCTCTGCCTCCAGGCGTTGCTGCTCCAGTTCGCTCTGTATGTGCTCCAGCTGCAGCTGCTGGTTGCTCAGCCGCAGGTTTTTGGCTTCCAGCTCCACGCGCCCCATGTCCATGGCTGCCGTCATCTCCATGAGCAGGTGGCTGTTGCGGAAGGAGTTGATGGAGTCGCGGGTCTTCATGTATTTCTGTTGTGCGATATAGGCGTTGCGGTAGTTTCCCATGCGCTTATAGATGATCTGTTGTAACTGCAGGCGGGTCATGGGGGACGTTATCTTGTCCGATTCGTCGAGCGCTTCCTCGTAGCGCTTGTCGTTGATAAGTTTCCAGCACTCCACACGCGGGCCGTAGATGCCGTCACGCCCAACCACGGCCTTCACCTTCTCACGCTCGGCATACACCTGGTTGAAGCGCTCTATGTATTCCTTGGCACCTATGGTATAGTTGCTCGTGTCAGCAATGGCCAGACACTTAATCGACAAGGCGTTCAGCCTGTGGCGCGGCTCAATGCCGGGCTCCTTCAATGCTTGGTCGGTATATTTGATAGCTTCCAGCGGGTGCTGCTTGCTGTATTCTGTCTTGGCCAGTTCCAGGAAAGAGGCTACGGCATTCTCGTGCGGCAAATGCTGCTTCTGGTATTCGATGGCTTGCAGCAGGTGTTTCTGCGCCTCGTCGATGTTGCCCATCATGTAGAGAATGGCACCGATGACGTGGGTGCCCGAATAAATGCCGTACTTATGGTTGTGGGCTGCGGCATACTCCTGCATCTCGCGGGCCATTTGCAGCCCGCGGTTGCGCTTCATGCGGTTGGCCATGAAGTTGGCCTGATTGGCCCATGTGCGGTAGAACGTGCGCTCGTCGCCGGCCTTCAGTGCAAGCTCTTTCAGCCGGTTGGTCACGCTCATGAATTCGGCCTCCTGTGTCTTGCGCGTGCTGTACATGTCGTACATCTGCTTCTGCAGCTGCTTGATATCGTCAGAAGCGACAGCCTGGGCCTTGCCGGGGGTGGCAAGGCTCAGGCTGAGCAGCCAGAGGGCCAATGTCGTGAGTACTTTCAGGTTCATGTCTTTGCGCAGTATCAGTTGCAAAGATACGACTAAAAGCGCAAACAACAAAGGAAAAGTGCTTTTTTTAACTAAAAACCTACCGGTAGCACTCGAAGATGCGGTCCACGGTGCTGCGGTTCATCTTCTCGGTGATGAGGCTCACCAGCGCCACGACGGGGAATCCGCCCACCATGGCGATGGCTCCGCAGTCGATGGGGTTGACGGGGTTGCCCATGAGCATGTTGACCACCGTGATGCCTACACCCCAGCAGAAGCACGCCCACACCGATGCCGTGGTGACGCCGCGCCAGTAGAGGCCGAGCATGAACGGGGCCAGGAAGGCCCCGGCCAGTGCGCCCCACGAGATGCCCATCAGCTGGGCAATGAACGTGGGCGGGTTGAGGGCTATCATCAGCGAGATGACGATGAAGAAGACGATGAGCACGCGCATCACCACCACCTTGCGGCGCTCGATGTGCTCGGCCACCTCGTCGTCGATGCTGCCTTCCTGCACCTCGCCGGGCAGCGACTTCTTGTCGCGGTAGATGAGGTCGAGGGTCATCGTCGAGCTGGAGGTGAGCACCAGCGAGGCCAGCGTGGACATGGATGCCGACAGCACCAGCAGCACCACGAGGGCTATGATGACGTCGGGCAGCGTGACGAGCATCGAGGGCACTATTGAGTCGAAGGCCAGCCTGCCGTTGGGCAGTACGGGGGGCATGCCGAACAGGCGGCCGAAGCCTCCGAGGAAATAGCAACCGCCGGCCACGATGAAGGCGAAGACGGTAGAGATGATGGTGCCGCGGCGGATGGCGCTCTCGTCGGTGATGCTATAGAACTTGCCCACCATCTGCGGCAGTCCCCAGGTGCCGAGCGAGGTGAGAATGACCACGCCGAGCAGTCCCCACGGGTCGGGTCCGAAGAGGTCGGCAAAGCCGCCGTTCGCCGCCGGGTCGGTGTCGGAGGGCAGTGCTGCCATCTTCTCTACGGCCACGGTCAGCCCGCCCTGTGTGTTCAGCACGGCGGCAATGACGACGACGATGCCGAAGAGCATGATGACGCCCTGCACGAAGTCGTTCATGGCCGTGGCCTTATAGCCGCCGAGGATGACATAGACGGCGGTGAGGAAGGCCATGATGATGACGCAGTATTCGTAGGGGATGCCGAAGCCCATCTCGAACAGGGTGGATATGCCTTTATACACGCCTGCCGTATAGGGGATGAGGAACACGAAGGCGATGATGCTGGCCACGACGCGCAGGCCCTGGCTATCGAACCGCGTGCCGAAGAAGTCGGGCATGGTGCGGCTCTCGATGTGCTGCGTCATCAGCTTCGTGCGGCGGCCTAACACGAGCCATGCCAGGAGCGAGCCGATGACGGCATTGCCCACGCCAATCCACGTGGACGACAGGCCGTATTTCCAGCCGAACTGTCCGGCATAGCCCACGAACACCACGGCCGAGAAATAGCTGGTGCCGTAGGCGAAGGCGGTGAGCCACGGCCCTACGGAGCGTCCGCCGAGCACGAATCCATCTACGCTGCTGGCCTGCTTGCGTGAGTACACGCCGACACCCACCATCACGGCCAAAAAGATGAGGGTCAGGATAATTTTTATAATCATTGTGGTTGCTTTTTTTAAAAGGGCGGGATAACGGGATAACGGGATAACGGTATTACGGGATAACGTTGTTACGGAATAACGCCGTTACGGGATAACGCCGTTGCCTTATTTCTTTTTCTTTCCGGTATAGTCGAAGCGTATCTGCATCTGCGCCATGATGGCGTGGTTGGCACCGTGGACGAACTGGCCGCCCTGGGTGTAGGCGCTCTTATAGACATACTGCAGCTGCACGCGGCACTTCTTGTAGAACCAGTATTGCAGACCGGCTATCACCTTGTGCTGGTCCATGCCCAGCGAGGTGTTGAAATTGAAGAAGTCGTAGCTGCCTACCACGTCGAAGCCCTTGCCCAGGGGCACGTTGCCCGTCACGTAGGCACCGCGGCTGGTGGCGCTGCCGTCCTTGCCTTCTATGTATTCGCCGTGCAGATTGAGCGACTTCGACTTCCAGTCGGCACCCACCGACCAGCGGTTGCGGCGGTAGTTGTCGCCAGGCTGGATGTCGGGGTTATAGACAGAGCTGGCCACGGCATGGCCGCGCCCTATCTGGCCCGTAGCCACCAGGTTCAGTCCGCCTACGGGGCGGTACTCCAGACGGGCTATGAAGTCTTTCTCCTTGTTGCCGTCTTTCTTGTTCACGCCCTGTCCGTTCATCACCTGCAGCTCGTAGCGCAGCTTGCCGTTGTTGGTCTCGCCGAAGAGCGACAGTCCGAGGTCGCGGCCGTACTGCACGCCCATCAGGGGGTCGCTGCCGCAGCCGGCCAGGAAGGTGACACCCTCGGAATAGACGTCGATAGCCTCCATGGAGGTGGGCGACAGGGGGTTCTCTATCGACAGACCATTCTTGAACTGGCCCAGGCGCACGGTCAGCGCCTTGTTGCGCGTGAGCCGGTAGTCGGTATAGAACTCCTGCACGACGCTGGAGAAGTCGTGCATGAAGAGGAACGACCACCGGTCGGTAATCCTGGCATTGGCCCAGAAGATGACCCGCTTCAGCTCGAAGCTCTGCGTGTCTTCATGGCCCTTGTGGGTGTAGTTGAAACCGCCCTGGGCATAGCCGTGCAGCTCGATGCGGCTGGCCAGCTCGTCCATCACGCGGTTGATTTTGCTGCCGCTCTGCTCTTGGCCCATGGCGGCGGTGCTGCTCATAGCAGCAAGAGCCACGGCAAGCGCGGCTTTCATCGTCATTTTTCTCATGATGCTTTTGTATTGGTACTTATTTCATTCTTTTTTGGTTTTGACAATATATTGCTGGTAATAGCTGATGAGCAGGGTCGTCAGCGGCAGGGCGATAATCATGCCAAGAATGCCCAGCAGCGAACCCCAGATGGAGAGCGACAGCAGGATGATGGCTGAGTTGAGGCCCGTCACGCGGCCCATGATTTTCGGCGTGAGCACCGTGTCCTGAATCACTTGGACCACGGCAAACACGACGAGTGCTCCTAACAGGACGACCCAGAAGCTCTGACCGGTGTCGGCAGCCTTCACCACGGCCAGCAGGATGGTGGGCACGAAGCCCAGCAGCTGCAGATAGGGCACCATGTTCAGCAGTCCGATGAACATGCCCAGGGCAATGGCCATGGGGAAGCCGATGATGAGGAAACCGATACTGAACAGCACGCCCACGCACAGGGCCACCATGGCCTGACCGCGGAAGTAGAGGTTCATGCCGCGCTCCACGTCGCCCACCAGCTTGACGGCATAGTGGCGGTAGCGCTCGGGCAACAGCAGCGGCCACCCGTGGGCTATCTCCTCATAGTCCAGCAAGATGAACAGCGTGTAGAGGGCCACCATGGTGAGCGAGAAGATGCTCGACACGATGTTGACCGACTGCACGATGACGTCCCACACCTTCGGCACGGTCTGCTTCACTGCGTCAACGAAGCCTTCCTGCGTGATGAGGGCCTTCACCTGGTCTTCCGTCACATGGTCGTGGATGAAGTCCTCAATCAGGTTGGGAATGTTGCTCATCATGGCATGGTTCTGAACATACGCCAACAGCAGTTCCTTCACCCGCAGGCCTTCGGTGAGCATGGGCGGAATCATGACCATGAAAAGCCCCGTCAGCACGGCACCCACCACGATGAATGCGCTCAAGATGCCCAGGATGCGGTACTTCATACGGCACCGGTACTGGAAAAACTTCACTAACGGGAACATCAGGTAGGCAGCCAGCCACGCCACGAAGAACGGCAGCAGCACCGAGCTCAGCCTGTTGAGCAGCATCACCACACCCACCACGAGGGCGAGCCCCAGCATGCCGCGCACAAAGCTGTCGAACGTAATCTCCTTCTGTGCCATTGTGTCCTTATAGGTTATATATTGTCGCCTGCAAAGGTAATAGAAAATATAATAAACGCCAAAAAAAAGTAAAAACAATTTACGGCCAACGGCAAATATTTACATTTTTGAAAGATGACACACCCGCAAAACAATCATTATTAGTGGCCTCTCCACGATCACCAAGAGCCTCTCCACGAAAATGAATGGCCTCTCCACGATCACCGGGAGCCTCTCCACGAAAATGAATGGTCTCTCCACAAAAATTAGTGGCCTCTCCACGATCACCGGGAGCCTCTCCACGAAAATGAATGGTCTCTCCACACCTCTTGCCAAGTCCCGTCTTTTTGGTCGGATTTCTAATCCGACATCCGCGCAAAAATCCGCGATTTCATCGGGATTTTCTATACCAGGAAAACATCCCGCACATCCCGCACATCTCGCACGTAAAAAACTTTCAACAGCCCCAGAGCTTACGTGCGAGATGTGCGGGATGTGCGGGATGTCGGGATGTTAATAGTTATTATTATATTTAAAGGTGGACAAAACGATACGCTTTCTGCACGTTTTGTCCACCTGTCCACACCTCGGACTTTTCCCCCTGCGCCAACTATTTCCCGTTTTTTTGAACAGATACGTAAAGCACCGCAGATTTTTCGTCTGCGGTGCTTCCCAATATGACATTAACGGACTGAGTGCATGATTACAATGACCCAATTACACATCGTTCCTCTTGTGTTTGGTATATAAAAAGAAACCTCAGCAAATAAAAACACCTTGCTTTCCATCCACTGAGGTTTTGATTGTTAGCGGGTCAAGTGCCTGACCCCATGACTACACAAAACTGACACAGCTGGGTATCTACTTCATTTCTATAAAACCTATCTGGAAGACAAACTCTTTATTCACCTTACCTGAATTGAAAACAGTAAATTTGCCGTCACCGTTGCTTACGATTTGACTATTGGCCGTTATATTTTGGAAATTGGCAGGAGTGGTTTGAGTCATTTTTCCGTCACGCGTGCAACTACGCAAAATACCTGTACCCGTTTCTGTCTCAGGTATATCAATCATCCAATAGCGACCGGCGTATGGAAAACGGACACTCTGGCCACCATCAACAGAAAAACCTCCGAAGAGTCTGGGTGCTTTATTAACTGTCATGCTGCCCCAACTGCCGAAAGTAAGATTGCCACCATCAGCATCTGCCCAGATAAATTCCCTGTTATAGTTAATCTCAAAACGATTGTATGGTTCACGCGGATTCTTGTCTGAAGGCACGATAAAAGAGCCATCAGCCATTTTGATGACATTACCCAATCGTGTGGGTTTATTTGCGTACATAATCAGGCATGACCAGGGAGCACCCGGGAGCGAAAGACGCCCTTTTTCTATTGCTTTCTTTGCAGTAAGGTCACAATCCAGCGTAACATAATCATCTGTCAGAGCAAAGCCATTTGCATACGATCCGTGAGCATTTCCAACGAATATGCCAAAGAGAATATGATTATCATTGATATTCATCATGGTAGGACGCATCGCCAAACCACTTATCGGTTGCTCGATATCATAATGCTGCTGACCATCTTTATTGATTACGTCAACACCCATCTGTACGGTATAGTCTGCTGTAGCATACGTTGCTTTGCCGAAATTCAGTTTCGACTTATCGCCATTATAAGCACGGGGATTATTCAACATGGTTCTGAAAGAGGCAATAATAACCTTACCATCGTTTGTAACATTAATATCTGCCTCCAGAGCCATAGCAAGATTTTTAACTTCTGGTTGCTGAAGCGTCTCACAAGAAGTAAGCATATTAAACTGTCGGTCAAAGAGATATAACTTGTGATGATAGACGTTCTTCTTAACATAGTTAGTCAATATCGCAATATATTGCCCATTTTGAGAAGTTCTTAAAAAATAACTATCAAAGACATCCTGCCTTCGCTCTACCAAAGTCTTTTCGTTTTTGGGGGCTAAGCTGTTGATATCATAAGTATTGCACTGTATCCCACCAACCTTTGAATCATACGACAGAATGGCTATCTCCTGCTCGTTTGTCAAGGCTGTCATAAGCGAATACTGCGTGTTCTTATGCTCTGCTTGCTGCTTTACATTCGCATTAGCATCAAGACGAGCCAAATTTAATTTCCCATCCGAGAAAGAATAAATAATCAATTCGTCATTGATAACACTAAGAACACTCCATTCCTTATTCTTCATCTGCTTAGGCATCGGAACTGCACTTTTGAAATTCACAATAGCCTCTTGTGCGGACATACTTGCGAATAAAATCAGCATCAATGTCACGGAAATAATCTTCTTCATAATTTTACTGTTCTTAATTATCAGATTAATAATACCCAGAAAAAAGGCGGAACCATTCGATGCTTATTGAGACTCCGGTTACCGCCAAGTGACCTGCACAAAAACAAGCACGAATAGCCCACGCCTTATGAGCGTGAACCTTCGACTGCTTGTTCTCTTTGTGCGAATGATTTGGCGGTATTCAAGTCACAAGAACAAGAGCGAGAAGCTCAATATCTAAGTCTAAGTTCGAACAGAAACACTATTCTGTGAGTTAATAAATTGTATATTTTTATTAAAATCTCTGTGGCTGGGCGAAGCTGAGCCTCGCTGCTACGAGCCAGTTAGCGTTCATTCTGTTTTTAATTCATCGGCAATTTTGATTTAATTCATTAATTGTGAAAATTCAAAGTTGTATCCTGCTACCGACGGAGCGGTGGAGATGAGAGATATACTAAATCGTATCGAGGAAATATTTGATAGCAGCTTGCAGAGGGGCGAGGTCATTCTTGATAGTATCAAAGACCAGATAACCGTTAATATCAAAATAGCCATGTGCTATATGGTTACGGATACCGATAACTTCCGGCCAAGGAATCTCAGGACGTTCAGTCAGGAGTTCTCCTTTGGTAATTTCATCTATCTGTTTAATACCCTCACCAATAGCCTCTATCAGCATACAGTTTGCTGCCAGCTTTTGCATTCCGCTGGAGGATAAATAGTATTCCTCCGCAGAATTGACATCTGCATTCCACTCCTTCAACTGATTGATGGCATTATCAATCTGTTCAAAAGTGTTCTTGATCCTATCCCGTTTAATTAATGACGTAAATTCCATCGCGATTGATGTCCTTTAATAGATAAGGGTTAATATGCTTGTGCATGTGAATGACATCCACAGGACACTCCAACAGCTGCTCCAGGTAACGCTGCAGTCGTACTATCAACAGAATGCGAGGCTCCATTTCCACGCACACATCCACATCGCTGCCCTCATGCTGCTCACCACGAGAGACAGAACCGAAAAGGCGCAGCGTGCGTACTCCGAACTGGGTTCGAATCTCATCGGAGTGGCCCTTGATAAGGTCAATATATTCACTTGTCGTCTTCATCGAATTGGTGCTATAACTCGTCAACGTTGCAAAGATACACAATATTCCGGAAACTCCAAAATGAATCATGAAAAAAAGAAACCTCAACAGATGAAAACACCTTGCTTTCCATCCACTGAGGTTTTGATTGTTAGCGGGTCATGCGCCTGTCAGAAAATTACACAAAAAGAACCGTTCCTTTTGTGTTAAAAAGAACCGGTCCCTTTTGTGTTACTAAGTCAATGAGCCAGAATAAAGTTGTTCAATAGGGAAAATCAAGTCCCAATTCTTTCCCCACACAATGTTGCCATTCTCAAGAGTGAAGCGATTGAACTTGCGGGGATCGAGGTACTTGTTGTACTGTGGATGCGGGTGACGGCGAATGAAGTCACCAATATTCACCATCTGCTTAGTATTATCACTGAATGTCAAACAAACAGTCAGATTCCCAACATTTTCAGCCTTGATAATATGAGGGTTTTCCATATCGTCGTTTCTTCCTTTAAAGTTTCTTCCTAATGTTAGTGCTACGAACACTCTGCTTCAGCACAAAGAACTTCACCCACTTATCGATGATGTTCTTATGATACTTGTGAATGAATGCTTCTGCTGTACGCTTGTCCTTTTCTGGCAGTGGCTCTGCTCCCTTCTTTTCGCGAACATGAATATCAACCAGTTCACCATTCATCATAATGAGATCGAAGACGCTCTCCTTGCCTCCATGGAGCACATGCACATGTATTGGCTCATGCTCGTTGGAATAGAAATAGAAGATAAATCCAAAATACTCAAAAATCTTAGGCATAACACAAGGTATAATACGCTCGCGAACATTTATATATAATAAAAAAAAACACCCTACCCCCTCCCCTTGAAAGGGAGGGAGTGGAGGGTGTTGTCTTAGTCGGCCATCTTGGCCTTCAGCATCTCGCGGTTGAGGCGGGCGATGTTCGAGATGGTCTCGTTCTTCGGGCAGACGGCCTCGCAGGCACGGGTGTTGGTGCAGTTGCCGAAGCCGAGCTCGTCCATCTTGGCCACCATGTTCTTCACGCGGCGGGCAGCCTCTACGCGACCTTGCGGGAGCAGGGCGAGCTGGCTGACCTTCGACGACACGAAGAGCATGGCAGAGCCGTTCTTACAAGCTGCTACGCAGGCACCGCAGCCGATGCAACTGGCGCAGTCCATAGCCTCGTCAGCATCCTCCTTGGGGATGAGGATGGCGTTGGCATCCTGAGCCTGACCCGTGCGGATGGTGGTGTAGCCACCAGCCTGGATGATCTTATCGAAGGCGTTGCGGTCAACCATACAGTCCTTGATGACGGGGAAGGCAGCAGAGCGCCACGGCTCGACGGTGATGACGTCGCCATCGTTGAAGCGGCGCATGTAGAGCTGGCAGGTGGTAGCACCGCGCTCTGTCTTACCGTGAGGCGTACCGTTGATGTAGAGTGAGCACATACCGCAGATACCCTCGCGGCAGTCGTGGTCGAACACGAAGGGCTCCTTGCCCTCG